>Ga0209835_1001375_pt1 | contig 13723 bp, 13 predicted proteins | sample LakKivwa52mmetaG_FD_184138 | JGI IMG/M metagenome (GOLD analysis project Ga0209835, IMG submission 184138) | Anoxic lake water microbial communities from Lake Kivu, Rwanda to study Microbial Dark Matter (Phase II) - Lake Kivu water 52m metaG... | ecosystem: Environmental > Aquatic > Freshwater >...
CGAATAGCGTTCGATGTAGCGTGCCGAATCGTCTAGGTAGGCTTGCGCGAAGTCCTTCAGTTCGGGATGGAACCAGGTACGGATGCGGATCGTGCGATCAGCGAGCTGGAGCGAACGCTCGCTCACTGCATAGGGTCCGACCATGAGGTCGATGCTGTCGGCCGGATGTGGAAAGTCGAACACGGCGCGGTAGCCTTGCGGCGTATCGATTTCCTCGCGCAGCGTGCCCGGCACCAGCCCTTTCTGACCGGAGGGCAGGTGCAGCGTGACGCGGTGGCTGAACAGGCTGCCCGGATCGGGATACCAGCCAGCCGAGGCGGGCAGGAAGCTGCCCTCGGGTCCGGCCGTACCGCCGCGCTGGCCGAGCACCTGGCGGTGATCGAGCGTCGGCGTCGGCGGCAAGGTGGCACGATAGGCCAGCTCGATCTTGCGGGTGCCAGCCGGCAGACGGGTGCCGTCCCGCCAGCGCCGACTTTCTACCGGCCGGCCATTCGCTTTCAGTTCGGTGATCTCGAAGGTCCGACCCAGCTGGAACGCATGCAGGTCACGGTCGTCCGTCAGCGTTGCGCGCACACTGAACTGCCGTGTCGCCGGATCGAGCTGCACGTCGAGTTCAAGCTGCGGCACGGCCCAGGCAAGCAGCGGCAGCCAGAGCAGGAGGAACAGCCCGCGTTTCATGAACCCAGGGGAAAGCGCGCGACGATCTCGAGTTCGCTGTCGGCGCGCTTGATCTTCAGCGGGAGCCAGGTGCCCGGCGTCTGGCGCTGCACGGCATTGCGCAGGACAAGAATGTTCTTCGCCGGCTGGCCGGCGACTTCGAGGATCAGGTCGCCACCCTTCAATCCGGCAGATTCGGCGATGCTGCCCGCGACGACCTGCTTGATGCGCAGGCCATCCTTCTCCTGTTCGGTCGAGACGCCGAGCCGCGGCGGATTGCTCTTCGGAGACTCGACCAGATAGAGCGCGTCGGCGAAGCCCTTGCCGAGGCCGGCACAGCTTTCCTCGCGTTCCCAAGTGAGCAGCAGGCCCACGTTCCCGATGCCGAGATCCTTCAACTGGTGCGCGACACCATGGCCGTTGCGCACGTGGCCGGCGCCCATGATCCCGACCACCAGCGCGTCCGGATGCTTTTGCAGATGTTCGGCCATGACCTGCGCCATGGCCCGATCCCAAGTCGTCTGGCTTTCGATGAAGCGCGGGAATGAGGCTTCGGCCCGTGCCTTGCTCGGATGGTGATCGAAAACGGCGCGCAACCTTTTGCGATACGCCTCGGTCGGCGCGGCGGGTTTGCTCACCCCTTCCTTCTGCGTATCGGGAACACCATCCCAGCCTTGCTTGCCGATCGCCTCGACCAGGCTGCGTTCGACATTGAGCGCCAGCATCGGGATGCGGTTCATGCGCGCGTAGTGGAATAGCGGCAGATAGTCACGCGCGTCAAAGCCCCAGACCTTGTCCCATTCGGACAGTTTGAGAAACTCGGCCTCGGAAAGCGTGCCGGCCACCCACTGGTCGAGCGCCGGCTGCACGCGGCGCGGGAACATCTCGAAGCCGATCGCCAGGCGCGGCTGCAAGACATGCAGTTGCGTCAGCGTGTGCAGCTGCCAACGGTGATCCTCGGCACTGTCATGGGCTTCGCCGAGCAGCACTACCCGCTGGCGCGCCATGCGGTCCACGAAGGGGCGATAGTCGAGCGGCTGGGCCTGCGCATCCGCAGGTGTCAACCATTGGCCGGGCTGGCCGCAGGAGGCAGGAGCCACCTGCGATCCGGAACAGGAGGCGGCTGTCAGGCCAAGCATCAGTGAAGCGGCGATCACGATCAGGCGCATGGCTGGGTTTGTTGTGTTGGAGGGCGAGTCAGATATGCAGTGTATGCAACGATACTTCAAGTAGGGCAGACCCGCTGGGAAAGCATGAGTTCCTGCCGACGCTCATAGCCAGAGCATATGACACCCATAGTCAGGATTGAGTTGTTTCCGTGCGGCCGTCCCGTTAGGCTATTCTCATGATTGCCTCCTGTCCAAGCAACAGCAAAAAAAATGCCCCGGCGAACCGGGGCATTCCCAACATCCCGGGAGGGATGGACTTACTTGCTGAACGGCGTCGGACGCGGGGTCTTGTCGGACGACGGCGGCAGGATCGGCAGCGCGAAGTTCGGCTGCTCGCCAGTCAGGGTCTTCAGGAAGGCGACGATCTGGGCGTTCTCCTTGTCCGAGAACTTCTTGCCGAGCTGCAGGCGGCCCATGATGTCCACGGCTTCCTTGAGCGTCCAGACGGCGCCGTCGTGGAAGTAGGGGTAGGTCATTTCGACGTTGCGCAGGGTGGGCACCTTGAAGTTGAAGCGGTCGGCATCCTTGCCGGTCACGCCCGCGCGGCCCTTGGTAACGTCCGCGGGACTTGCCGACTTATAGGGCTCGACCAAGCCCATCTTCTGGAAGGAAGTGCCGCCCAGCGCCTCGCCATTGTGGCAGGCGACGCAGCCGCTGTTCTTGAACAGGGTCCAGCCGGCCAGCTCGTCGGCGTTCAGGGCGTCCTTCTTGCCGAGCAGCCACTGGTCGAAACGCGAATTCGGGGTGACGAGGGTCTTCTCGAACTCGGCGATCGCGGAAGTCACCTGGTCGATGTCGATCTTGTCCTTGCCGAAGTTGACCTTGAACTCACGCACGTACTCGGGAATCGATTCGAGCACGCCGATGGCAAGGGTGTGCGTAAAGGCCATTTCGCCCGGGTTGGCGATCGGGCCGCCGGCCTGCGCCTTGAGGTCGGCCGCGCGGCCGTCCCAGAACTGGGCGATGGCCAGGCTGGAGTTCAGCACCGTCGGAGCGTTGATCGGGCCCTGCTGCCACTTGTCGCCGATCGAAGTTTGGATGTTGTCGGTGCCGCCCATCGACAGGTTGTGGCAGCTGTTGCAGGAGATGAAGCCGGACTTCGACAGGCGCGGATCGAAGTAGAGCTTCTTGCCGAGTTCGACCAGGCCCAGATCGATCTGCTTGGCGGGCTTGATCGGCTTGACCAGTTCCTCGGCGGCATGGGCGGCGGGAACGCCGGCGCCGAAACCGATAACCATCATGGATGCTACGAGCGTACGAATTTTCATGAGCGAAACTCCCTATCGTTATGAGTGAGAAATTTGAGCAAGCGGGCTTGCGCAGTACCGCAAGATACCCATACAATCGATAGGGATGTTGACGTAAGTCAATGATTTTTAAGTATTTTTATAGCTTTTCCCTATTTGCTTCATAGCCTTTTCCTATATCAGAAAACATGAAACTATCCGCACTCCGTTATCTGGTGGCCTTCGCCGACGAAGGCTCCTTCAGCAAGGCCGCCGAGCGCTGCCATGTCAGCCAGCCGACGCTCAGCGTCGCGCTACAAAATTTCGAAGCCGAGCTTGGCGTGTCGCTCATCGAGCGCAGCAAGGGCCACGTCGCGCTGACCGATCTCGGTTGGCAGGTGGTCGGCCAGGCGCGCAAGGCGCTCGACGAGACGCGCCGGATCGAGCAGGTTGCCCAGCTCGGCAAGGACCCGTTGCATGGTGATTTCCGTCTCGGCGTCATCCATACCATCGGCCCCTACCTGTTGCCGGAATTGATTGCCTCGATGCGCAAGATCGCCCCGGACACGCATCTCTTCATCGAGGAGAGCATGACGGCCTTGCTGTCCGACTACCTCAAGTACGGTACGGTGGATGCGGCGATCATCGCGCTGCCTTTCGACATCCCCGGCATCAAGACCCACCCGCTCTACGATGAGCCTTTCGAGGTGGTCGTGCCCAAGGGGCACCCGCTGGCGAAGCGCAAGTCGATCCCGACCAGCGCGGTGCGCGGCAGCGACGTGCTGGTGCTCAAGGCCGGCAACTGCTTTCGCGAACAGGTACTCGACGCCTGCCCGGAAATCAGCCACGCCGAGGGTTCGACGCACGAAGGCCACTCGATCGAAACGGTGCGCTGCATGGTCGCCTCGGGCTACGGCATCTCGGTGCTGCCGGGCGGCTCGCTGAGCGGCATCTACAAGAACGACATGGTCGTGTCGATTCCCTTCGAGGAACCGGCGCCTTCGCGTCGCGTCGCGCTGGCCTGGCGCCAGGGCTTCACCCGCCCGCAGGCCATCGAGGCGATCATCAAGGCCGTGGGGATGATCAAGAACCCAAGCTACAGAATCCTCGCGTAAAAGTCGGCGCTGACAGGACGGCACGCTGGAGGTCAAACCAGCCTTCAGGTGCTAAAGTTCCGCACTTTCAATGCGGTCTTTCCCGTGCGCCTTTTCCGTCTCGCCAAAATCGCCCGCGTCGGCCTGAAATTCGGGCTCGATCGACTGATTCTCGAACACGATCCCACCGGTCGGCTCAAGCTGCCGCTCGGGATTGCCGACGCCCTTTTCTTCTGGCGCGACCGCAGCCAGTTGCAGGCATCGCGCGGCGAACGCCTGCGCCGGGCGCTCGAGACGCTCGGGCCGATTTTCGTCAAGTTCGGCCAGGTGCTGTCGACCCGCCGCGACCTGTTGCCGGATGACATCGCCGACGAGCTCGCGAAACTGCAAGACCGCGTGCCGCCCTTTCCGCCCGACCAGGCGATCGCCGAGATCGAGAAGAGCTTCGGCCGCCCGCTCGGCGAGATCTACGCCAGCTTCGAGCGCGAACCGGTCGCCTCGGCCTCGGTTGCGCAGGTGCATTTCGCGAAACTGTTCGATGGTCGCGAAGTGGCCGTCAAGGTGCTGCGCCCCGGCATCGCGCCGACCATCGCTAACGACATCGCGCTGCTCGACAGCTTCGCCGGCCTGCTCGAACGCTTCTGGAGCGACGGCAAGCGGCTCAAGCCGCGCGAAGTCGTGCGCGAGTTCGCCAAGCATCTCGACGACGAACTGGACCTGATGCGGGAAGCGGCGAACTGCTCGCAACTGCGCCGCAATTTCGCCAATTCGAAGCTGCTCAAGGTGCCGGAAGTCTTCTGGGATTTCTGCACGCACGACATCATGACGATGGAGCGGATGCACGGCATCCCGATCAGCCAGGTGAGCAATCTCGTCGAAGCGGGCGTCGACCTAAAGCAGCTGTCGCGCGCCGGGGTCGAGATCTTCTTCACGCAGGTCTTCCGCGACGGCATCTTCCACGCCGACATGCACCCCGGCAACATCCTCGTCTCGACTGATCGCGACAGTTTCGGCAGCTATATCGCGCTCGATTTCGGCATCGTCGGCACGCTGACCGAGGTCGACCAGAAGTACATGGCGATCAACTTCCTCGCCTTCTTCCGCCGCGACTACAAGCGCGTCGCCGAGGCACACGTCGAATCCGGCTGGGTGCCGCGCGAGACGCGCGTCGACGAACTCGAAGCGGCCGTGCGTGCCGTCTGCGAGCCGATCTTCGATCGGCCGCTCAAGGAAATCTCCTTCGGCCACGTGCTGCTGCGCCTGTTCCAGACCTCGCGCCGCTTCAACGTCGAGATCCAGCCGCAGCTCGTGCTGCTGCAGAAGACGCTGCTCAACATCGAAGGCCTCGGCCGCCAGCTTGATCCCGACCTCGACCTCTGGCAGACCGCCAAGCCCTTCCTCGAACGCTGGATGCACGAGCAGGTCGGCGTGCGCGGCTTCATCAACCACCTGAAGCGCGAAGGCCCGCAATGGGCGACGCTGCTGCCGCAACTGCCGCGCCTCGCACATCAAGCGCTGACGCAGGCTACCGAGCGGAACAGCAGTGCCCAAGAAGAACTCGCCCGCCTGCGCGAAGAAGCCGCCACCAACCGCCGCCTCGCCGCCGGCGCCTTCCTGCTGGCCGCCGCCGCCGTGCTGCTCGCTGCCCTGCAATTCTTCTAGTCCTACATTCCGGAGACCGATCATGCTGTTGTGGCTAGTCGTCATCTATCTCGTCATCTCCATCGGCATCGGTCTCTACGCGGCTACGCGTGTGCACAACGCCCGGGACTACATCGTCGCGGGCCGCCACCTGCCTTTCTACGTGGTGCTGGCGATGGTGTTCGCCACCTGGTTCGGCGCGGAAACGGTGCTGGGCATTTCCGCGACCTTCCTCGAAGAAGGCTTTCGCGGCCTGATTTCGGACCCGCTCGGCGCTTCGCTCTGTCTCGTGCTCTTCGGCCTGATCTTCGCACGGCCGCTGTACCGCATGAACCTGCTGACGCTGGGCGACTTCTTCCGCATCCGCTACAACCGGCAAACCGAGCTGGTGCTGTCGATCTGCATCGTGCTGTCCTACCTCGGCTGGGTCGGTGCGCAAATGACGGCGCTGGGCCTCGTCTTCAACGTACTCTCGGCGGATGCCGTTTCGACCACGCAGGGCGTGCTGATCGGCGCGGGCGTGGTGCTCGTCTATACGTTGTTCGGCGGCATGTGGTCGGTGGCGATGACCACCTTCGTGCAGATGATCGTCATCGTCCTCGGCCTGACTTACGTCACCTGGATCGCCGGCGACATGGCGGGAGGATTCGGCACGGTCATCGCGCATGCATCCGCGGCCGGCAAGTTCGAGTGGCTGCCGCAACTCGACGCCCTCGACATGCTGGCCTGGATCGCCGCGCTGTTCACCATGATGCTCGGTTCGATTCCGCAGCAGGACGTGTTCCAGCGCGTCAATGCGTCGAAGAACGAGCGTGTCGCCGTCTGGGGCACGACACTGGGCGGCGTCAGCTATTTCTTCTTCGCCGCGATCCCGCTCTTTCTCGCCTATACGGCGACACTGATCGACCCGGTCATGGTCGCCAAGTTGACGGAAGAGGATACCCAGCTGATCCTGCCGACCCTGATCATCAACTACATGCCCTTCGCCGCCCAGGTGATTTTCTTCGGCGCTCTGCTCTCGGTCATCATGAGCACCGCCTCGGGTACCCTGCTGGCGCCGGCGGTGACCTTCTCGGAAAACGTGCTGAAAGGTTTCTGGAAGGACATGAGCGACGACCAGCTGCTACTGGCGACACGCATCACGGTGGTGGCTTTTGCCGGTCTGGTCACGCTCTATGCAGTGACCAGCGACGAGAGCATCCACGGCATGGTCGAGAACGCCTATCGCATCACGCTGGCCGGCGCCTTCGTCCCGCTGGTCGCCGGATTGTTCTGGTCGCGCGCCAACAACCTCGGCGCCACGCTGTCCATCGTGCTGGGCCTCGCCACCTGGCTGCTGTTCGAAATGTTCGTCCCCGAGGGCGATATCGAACCACAGCTCTATGGACTGGCCGCCAGCTCCATCGGCATGTTGATTGGCGGACTGCTCGGCGAGCCGAATGCCCGGCCGCCGCGTGCCGGCCATGGTCGCGCCGCCGCCGGCACGCACCACGTCGCATCGCGTTAGCATATACAATTATGCTTTTCGCAACCCGCCAGGAGCCATCATGAAACAACTGATTTCCATTGTTGCCATCGCCTGCGCCAGCCAGTTCGCCCTCGCCCCGGCCGCCATTGCCGCCGAGGAAAAGAAGCCGACCCCCCAGCAACAACGCATGAAGGACTGCAACGCCGAGGCCGGCAACAAGGCTCTGAAAGGCGACGAGCGCAAGGCCTTCATGAAGGAATGCCTGAGTGGCAAGCAGGCTGCGGCGAAGGATGCCCGGACTGCTCAGCAGGACAAGATGAAGGCTTGCAACGCCGAAGCCACCAAGAAGACCCTCAAGGGCGACGAGCGCAAGGCCTTCATGAGCGACTGCCTGAAGGGTTGAATTCGATTACCTGCGGCGGCACGTCCGCGACGATTTCCTCGTCGAAGGCCGTGTCGCCGTCCGGCTCGGGTCGTCCGGTCGGCTTGAGACCGGTGAAGTTGTAAAGCCGCGCATCCATCAGGTGCGACGGCACGATGTCCGACAAACTCCTGAAGATGGTTTCGATACGCCCCGGGAAACGCTTGTCCCAGTCGCGCAGCATTGCGGCAATCTGCTGACGCTGCAAATTCGGCTGGCTGCCGCAGAGGTTGCACGGAATGACCGGAAACTCGCGAATGCGCGCCCACTCCACGAGATCTTTTTCCGGACAATAGGCCAGCGGCCGGATGACGATGTGCCTGCCGTCGTCGGTCACCAGCTTGGGTGGCATCGTTTTCAGCTTGCCGCCGAAGAACAGGTTGAGAAATAGCGTCGCGAGGATGTCGTCGCGATGGTGGCCGAGCGCGATCTTGGTCGCGCCCAGTTCGCTCGCCACGCGATACAACACGCCGCGCCGCAGGCGTGAACACAGCCCGCAGGTGGTCTTGCCTTCCGGCACCACGCGCTTGACGATGGAATAGGTGTCCTCCTCGACGATGCGGTAGGGCACGCCGAGCTTGTCCAGATAGGCCGGCAGCACGTCGGCCGGAAAGCCGGGCTGCTTCTGGTCGAGATTGACGGCGATCACCTCGAAGTCGATCGGCGCCTTCTCGCGCATCTGCAGCAGGATGTCGAGCAGGCTGTGCGAATCCTTGCCGCCGGAGAGGCAGACCATCACGCGGTCGCCGTTCTCGATCATGTTGTAGTCGCCGATCGCCTTGCCGACCATGCGATGGAGGAATTTGGACAGCTTGTTGGCCTCGAACTCGGCCTTGTGGGCTTGCTTGTACGTCGTCATGAAATTACAGATGCGCGGTTCGGCCGCCGTCGACATTGATCACCTGGCCGGTGATGTAGGGCGCGTCGAGGATGAGGAATTTCACCGTGCGCGCGATGTCGCCGGGCGAGCCGACGCGCTTCAACAAGGTGTGCTCGATGATCGCCTGCTGCTCGTCTGGCGGAAAGTCGGTCGCATTTTCCGGCCATTCGATCGCGCCTGGCGCGACGGCATTCACGCGCACCTGTGGCCCGAGTTCGAGCGCCAGCGCGCGCGTCAATCCGAGCAGGCCGGCCTTCGCCGCGCAGTAGAGCGGATAAGCTTTCAGCGGCCGCTCGGCATGGATGTCGGTGATGTTGACGATGCAGCCGTGCGTCCTGGCGAGCTGCGGCGCGGCGGCCTGCGACAGGAACAGCGGGCCTTTCAGGTTGCTGCCGATCAGGTCGTCCCAGGCGGCCTCGTCGATGCTGCCGACCGGCGTCGGGAAGAAGCTCGATGCGTTATTCACCAGCGCGTCGAGGCGGCCGAAATGCGCCACCGCCGTGGCCACCAGCTTGGGCAGGTCAGCGCTGTCGCGCAGGTCGTGCCGTACCGCCAGCGCCGAGTTTTCGCGCCGCGCGTTCAAGTCGTCCGCCAGCCGCTCGGCTTCCGTCGCCGAGGCGCGATAGTGCAGCACGACACGCGCACCGGCGGCGTGTAGCGTACGGGCAATCTCGGCGCCGACGCGGCGCGCGGCGCCGGTGATCAGAGCAACAGGCTCGCTTACATTCATCGAAGCAGTATACCGAGGCAGTGTGCGGCGGCAGCGAGACCGAAGCCCGCCGTCACCGCCACCGACGAACCGTAGCCCGCACAGTTCAGTCCATGCAGTCCCGGTTCGTCCACATCGCAATAGTCGGCGCTGGCGGGACGGCACAGTTGCTCGTCGGAATACACGCAGGGCACGCCAAACTTCTTTTTTGGATCGCGGGTGAAGCTGTAGTCCTTGCGCAACTGCGCGCGCAGCTTGCTTGCCAGCGCGTCCTGCGTCGTGCGCGCCAGGTCGTCGATGCGGATGCGCGTCGGATCGGTGCGACCGCCCGCACCGCCGGTCGTGATGATCGGCAGTTTAAGTCGCCGGCAATGAGCGACCAGCGCGGCCTTCGCCTTCACCTGGTCGATGCAGTCGATCACCGCATCGCAAGCCGGCAGTAGCGTAGCGACATTCTCCACGCTGACGAATTCCTCAATGCAGTCGAAACGGCAATCCGGGTTGATCTGCGCGATGCGTTCCTGCATCGCCAGTACCTTGGCTTGCCCGAGCGTGGCTTCAAGCGCATGCACCTGCCGGTTGATGTTGCTTTCGGCGACATGGTCGAGGTCGATCAATGTCAGGCGGCCGACGCCCGAACGCGCCAGGGCCTCGACCGCCCACGAGCCCACGCCGCCGATGCCGATCACGCAGACGTGTGCCTGCGCCAGCCGCGCCAGGCTGCCCGCGCCGTAGAGGCGTTCGATGCCGCCGAAGCGGCGCGCGTGATCGGAAATGTTCATGGAGCGGCATTGTAAGATGCCGTTCATGCTGATGATTTCCTTCCTTGCCGTGCTGGTCTTCGCCCTCGCCAACGGTGCATGGCTGATGCGTCGTCTCGAAACCGCGCATCCGGCGGCATGGACCGAACTTGGCCGGCCGAATTTCACGCTCAGCACCGGTATTGGCCCGCGCCTCGCATTGGTCCGTTTCATCTGGTCGCAGGGCTTCCGCAAGCTCGGCGACGCCGCCCTGTCCTTGAGCTGCGGGCTGGCGATGATCGCCGAGCCGCTGCTCGCGTTGCTCGTAGTGCTGTTCGGTCTGCAGATCAGCCAGTTGCTTTGACATGATCGACTTCCACGTCGTCCTGACAGCCAGCCTGGTCTGCCTTGCCGGCGTGATGAGTCCGGGGCCGAATTTTGTGGCCGTCACCCACCGCGCCGTGACGGCACCACGCAGCGAAACGCTCGCGTTGGTCGCCGGCATCGCCTGTGTCAGCGTGCTGTGGTCGGCGTCGGCGTTGTTCGGGCTGGGCATACTGTTCGCACTTTTCCCCTGGCTGTTCTGGACGGTGAAGCTGCTGGGGGCCGCGTATCTCGTATGGCTTGGCTTGCAATTGCTGCGCCAGATGAGGCTGCCGCTCGCGAAGGATGAGGCCCGGGCTGCGCAAACCAGCCTCCGTCACGCCTTTCGTCAGGGCATGCTGACCAACCTTGCCAACCCGAAGGCGATGATGTTTTATGCCTCGGTATTTTCGGCAGCCGTCCCGGCCGGCGCCACTTCGGCCACGCTGGCCGTCATCGTCGCCGCCGTCGGTGCGATAGCCACCGTCTGGTATGGCAGCGTGGCCTTGTTCCTGTCCGGCGCGCGCGCGAACCGACTGTATCGCCGTGGCAAGCCGCTGATCGAAGGCGCCTGTGGCGTGTTCCTGATCGGCTTCGGCTTGCGCCAGGCCTTGGCGCGGCCATAATGTTTCAGATCGCCGTCTGGATCCTTTCCCGCTGAGGTTCGTCATGTACCAACTCTTCATCGCCAACAAAAATTATTCGTCGTGGTCGTTGCGGCCGTGGGTGCTGATGCGCCAACTCGAAATCCCGTTCGAGGAACGACTGGCGCCATTTGGCGATCCGGCCGACTTCTTCGGCTTTTCGCCCACCGGCAAGGTGCCCTGCCTGATCGATGGCAAGACCGTGGTCTGGGATTCCCTGGCCATTACCGAATATCTGGCCGAGCGCCATCCCGGCGTGTGGCCCGTCGAGTCGACCCCGCGCGCTTGGGCACGCTGCGCGGCGGCCGAAATGCATTCCGGCTTCTTCGACCTGCGCGGTACCTGCACCATGAACTGCGGCGTGCGCGTCGAGCTCAAGGCGTTTCCCACCGGACTGAAGAGCGATCTGGCGCGGATCGATGCATTGTGGAACGAAGGTCTGGCACGTTTCGGCGGGCCTTTCCTTGCCGGACCGGATTTCACCGCGGTTGATGCATTCTTCGCACCGGTCGCTTTTCGCATCCAGACCTACGGGCTGGCCATGTCGCCCGCTGCCCGGCAGTATGTCGACCGGATGCTGGCACTCGCGCCGATGCAGGACTGGTATGCCGCTGCGCTGGCCGAGCCCTGGCGCGATACGGAGCACGAGCTGGAGTTGGCGCAGGTCGGTACCGTGCTGCAGGATTTGCGCATGCTCAGCAAATGAGTGACCAACTGCCTGTCCCCTCCCCCGACGCACAAGCCGCGAGCCGCGAACTGTCGGCCTGCATCGCCGCCTGCATCCGCACGGTGGGTGGCTGGCTGTCGTTCGCCGACTACATGGACATGGCGCTGCACCTGCCGGGCCTGGGCTACTACGCCGGCGGATCGCACAAGTTCGGTACGGAGGGCGACTTCGTCACCGCGCCAGAACTGACGCCGCTGTTCGGCCAGGCGCTGGCGCGGCAGGTGGCGCAAGTGCTGGGTGCCGTCCCGCCAGCGCCGACTTTGCCGCACGTTCTTGAGGTCGGCGCCGGCAGCGGCAAGCTGGCCGCCGATCTGCTGCTGGCGCTCGAAGCCTTGGACGCCCTGCCGGCACGTTACGAAATCCTCGAATTGTCCGGCGAGTTGCGTGCGCGCCAGCGGCAAACCATCGAAGCTGCCGTGCCGCATCTGGCGGCGCGCGTGGTGTGGCTGGACGAACTGCCGGAAAAGTTTTCCGGCTGCGTGATCGCCAACGAACTGCTCGATGCACTCCCCGTGCATGCCGTGGCGTGGCGCGAGGATGGTTTGAAGGAGCGCGGCGTCATCTTGTGCGGCGAAGGTTTTGGCTGGGCGGAAGAGCGGCCGGCGCAAGGCGCGCTCGCCGAAGCGATGGCCGCGCTGCCGGTCGAAGCGCCATTTGAAAGCGAAGTCGGGCTGGCGGCGCGCGCATGGGTCGCCGAGTGGGGTCGCCGCCTCGAACGCGGCGCGCTGCTGCTAGTCGACTACGGCCTGCCGCGCCACGAGCTGTATCACCCGCTGCGCAATCGAGGCACGCTGCGCTGCCATTACCGGCAGCGCATGCACGAAGATTTGTTCTGGTGGCCCGGCCTGTCGGACATCACGACGCACGTCGATTTCACCGCCGTCGCCGAGGCCGGTTTCGATGCCGGGCTGGATGTGCTTGGCTACACGAATCAGGCGGCATTCCTGATCAATTGCGGTATCGGCGAGTTGCTGGCCACTCGGCAGGCAGCCGGCGGCGAACAGGCGCTGCGTGCCGCGAGCGCGTTGCAGATGTTGCTGGCCCCGCGCGAGATGGGCGAGATGTTCAAGGCGATCGCGCTGGGGAAAGGCATCGATGCGCCGCTGCTGGGCTTCGCACACGGCGACCGCTGCCATACGTTGTAAAAGTCGGCGCTGGCGGGACGGCACGCGGGCCGGTCAGGCCGCGCGGCGGAACAGTTTGAGGAACTGGTTTTCCTGGCCGAGCATCATCTGGGCCAGCTCGTCGAGTGTTGCCCGCGTCAGTTCGCCCGCCTGCAGGCGGAATTCCATCATGCCGAAACGGTCGAGGTTGCGCGTGCGCAGGACGAGGTCATTGGTTTCGTAGTCGGCCTTGATCAGGAAACCGGCCTTGATCTCGCAGGGAATCGTGAACAGCCCGCTTTCAACCTGGCTGCGCCGGTTTTTCCGCTCTTCGAGGCGGAAAGCGATGTTGGCATCGTGCAGTTGCTTGCGCAGCGGCTCGACACCGAGGGCGTCACGCTCCACCTGCAGCTGGTGCGGCGCGGACAGCCGGAAGCGCACGGTCATGGTTTCGTAAAGCCGATCCTCGGTGGCGGTCGGCAGCATGCGGAAATCGGCCGCACCTTCGACCCAGCTCATCCCCGAAAAGCCAATGCTGCCGGCGAAGACGAATTCCTTGGGCACCGCCGGTTTGATGATGTTGAGCTGTTTGATCAGGTCGTTGAGGTAATGAAAGCCCGCACCGAGGCTGGCGCTCAGGTGGAAGGCACGCAATTCCTCGTCGGCATCGCGCTTGACGGTCGAGTGCTGTACAGCCTGAGCCTGCTGCTTGAGACGGTCGAGCAGGCTGCCTGTATCCGGGTTTGAGGCAGTTGATAGGCCAACGGCACGTTCCGCCACCGCCTTCGCGACGTTTTTCTTCGGTTCGGGAGCCGCCTTGCTCAGGTCGGGAAAGGCAAGCTTTTCGCGCGTGAAAATGGGCTTGGGCGGGCCCTCGTCGC
>Ga0209835_1001377_pt1 | contig 13707 bp, 12 predicted proteins | sample LakKivwa52mmetaG_FD_184138 | JGI IMG/M metagenome (GOLD analysis project Ga0209835, IMG submission 184138) | Anoxic lake water microbial communities from Lake Kivu, Rwanda to study Microbial Dark Matter (Phase II) - Lake Kivu water 52m metaG... | ecosystem: Environmental > Aquatic > Freshwater >...
TTTTGAATAGAGAGCGATCGACATCGGCAGCGGAGAGGAGATTGATCATATCCATGGCGGTGGTGAAGAGGGTTTTGACGCCGCGCTGGGTGGCGGCAAAGGCGATGGATTTAGCCAGGAAGCTTTTCCCTACGCCGGTATTGCCGATGAACAGGACATCTTTTTTCTGAGGTATAAAGGTCATATCCATCAGGTTGAGGATTTTCGTTTTCTGCTTTTGTCGGGAGATGTGGAAGTGAAAGTCGAACTGATCGATGGTTGGTTTTTCAAGGAGTCTTGATTGTTTGAAGCGCCGGAGGATGCGGTTTTTCTGTCGCATTTCTTCTTCGATGTCGACCAGGGCTTCGATGATCATCAGGGGCGGCAGATTTTGCGTATCCGCCCGCTGAAGGATTCGTACAAGGTGATCAGCGGCGGTCTTCATCCGCAGCGCCTTGAGTTTTTCGATAACGGATTCGATGTTTTGTTCATTCATGGTCGCGCCTCCTTTTGAGGATGTAAGCGTCATATTCGGCCAGGGATGGTGCGGCCAATCTGAGGTTGTTTAGTTCTTCGTTTTTGAGTTTGACCGGAGGATGCTGTTTTTTGGGGGTGCTCTGCTGATAGAGGATATTCCGGATGTATTCGGCCCCATATGCTTTGTGGGCGATGGCTTTTCGGACGGCGCAGATGAGGGCCTCCTCCCCGTATTTATCTTTGAGGGTTAAAAGTATGACAGCGGTTTTTTGGACCGGCTGTCTTGCCTCGGCGATTGCGGAGAGGTAATCGACGGCCTCCGGGCACAGGGATGACAAGAGGGCGATGTCCCGCTGTCGCCATAATTTCAGAACTTCTGATCTCGCCGCTCCAAGTTTTTCCATACATCTCGAGTAATAGTTGTGCAATAACAGTGAAGTCGTCATTTTCCGCTTGTAATGTCACAAAAATGCTGACAAGCGGGTCGGGATTTTGATAAGACATCTTTTCACGAGTTCAGTGGTGATTATCCATCCCCACTGTCGAATTCATTTACTGAAAGGAGAGGGTGTCATGCCACAGATGATGTTGCCAATTTTTCCGTCAGGAGTAACACACATTACGCCAGAGTTGGCGTTCAAGAAAGAAGATGGTGTGGTGACTTACTTCAACGCGACCATGCCAGTATTCCATCATAAGGATAGCGATCTTCAGTCCTTCAAGATGATAACCAGTCAATTCTATGTAATGGGAGTTGCTAAACAGGCAGAACTGGTGCGTACGTTCGGTGTCGATCCGCAACTGATCAAGCGTGGGGTCAAGCTGTTTCGGGAACAGGGTTCGAAAGGTTTTTTCGCACCCCGTAATCAACGTGGCCCCGGTGTTTTAACTGAAGATATCTGTAGCCAGGTACAGGGTTTATTGGATCAGGGGAATACTCCGGGTAATATAGCGCAAAGGTTGAATTTGAAGAGTGACACTATTCGCAAGGCCATACTGCATGGCCGACTTCATCGTCCTTCGTCCGGTGGGAGTACGGCGCCTGTGACAACGGTTGAAGGTGGTGCGAGCAGCAAGAGTGAACGGAGCGCCGAAGATAGCGACGCTGGCATGGGGTAGCTACGACCAACGTCGTGGCACGGATTGTCGCGAGCGTTGGTCTTGGCCGTGAAGATGGTGTAGCCCCACACTTTGTCCCTGCGCTGGATGTATCGTATGGCGGGGTGCTGCTGGCACTGCCCGCACTTTTGGCTGTTGGGCTTCTGCGCCATATGGAGGGTCACTTTGCTCTGCCCCGTGGTTATTACAGCCTGTACAACATATTTATGCTGTTGGGTTTCATGGCGCTGTCGCGAGTCGGGGCTATAGATGGTCTGCGCTACAAAGCACCTGGAGAGTGGGGCAAACTGTTGGGTCTGGATCGTATACCAGAAGTGCGTACCCTTCGAGAAAAGATAAAGTATTTGGCTGAAAATGGCCAACCGCTCCCTTGGAGTGCCGCACTCTGCCAGGACTGGATGAAGGAAGCGCCGGCACAGGCTCAAGTTTGCTACATAGATGGTCATGTTCGTGTTTACCATGGTGAACAGACAAAATTGCCTCGCCACTTTGTCGCGCGTCAACGGCTCTGTTTACGTGCGGCGGTGGAGTACTGGGTCAACGCCATGGATGGTCAACCGTTCTTCGTAGTGCATCAGGATGTTGATCCAGGGTTGATCAAAGTTCTGGAGGGAGAGATTCTTCTCCGGCTGGCACAAGATATCCCTGGACAACCCAGCACTGATGCCTTGGCTGCCGATCCCTTACTGCACCGGTTCATCGTTGTGTTTGATCGTGAAGGATACAGCCCCGAACTGATGGTAAGGATGTGGCAAGAGCGAATTGCCGGCATGACGTATCGGAAATATCCAGGCAATGACTGGCCGCTTGAAGAATTTAAACCCCATGAAGTTCGTCTTGTTGGCGGCGAGATCACAACGATGCTTCTTGCCGAGCGGGGGGTGTTCCTGGGTGGCGTCATCTGGGTTCGGGAGTTTAGGCGCCTCACTACCACTGGCCATCAGACCTCCATTGTGACCACGGTCTACCATGGTGAAATGGAGCAGTTAGCTGCCGCGATGTTCGCCAGATGGTGTCAAGAAAATTTCTTCGCTTACATGCGTAAACACTATGGATTAGACAAGCTTATCAGCTATGGCACTGAACATGTCCCTGATACCACCATGGTCATAAATCCGGAGTATCGCCGCCTGGACGGGGAAGTCCGGAAGAAGACAGCCAAGTTGAGTCGTGTGGCGGCTCAGTTCGGAGGTCTCGGTTTAGATGGTGATATTGATCCTGAGAGGGTCAAGAGATATGAGTCAAAAAAGGGGGAACTTCAGGAGGTGTCGGATCACCTTAAAGAGGAACTAACCACCCTCAAGGGGCAGCGTAAAAGTGTCAAACGGCACATTACTTTTGGGGAATTGCCGGCAGATGCCCGCTTCGAAAGACTGACTGTCAGCAGTAAGCACATGATAGATACAGTCAAGATGGTGTCCTACCGGGCGGAAACCGCGATGGCTCACACTTTGGGAGAAATAATGGCGAGGACCGATGACGCACGGGCGCTGTTACGTTCCATTTACACTACCGAGGCGGATTTGCTCCCCAATGAAACTGCGAAAACGCTGACAGTGCGCCTGCACAACATGACAAGTCGGATTCATGACTCTGCAGTACTTCATTTGTGCAAGGAACTCAACGCTACAGAAACGGTCTATCCTGGAACAAATCTACGGCTGGTTTACGAATTGGTATCATCACGAATTCCGGGAGATCAGGAGTTCTGAAACTATAGGGCCGTACTGAAAAATTGTCAATAGGAAAAAACAGGGCTCCGTCCCCCTATTTTCCAATTATTTTCATTTTATTACCGCTTGACATGCTATCTGCTATTTATTGAGGAGTTGAACAACTTCGGATTGAAGCTTATTCGAAAGGGCTGAGTTTTCATAGCGGTATTTTCCTCGTAGCGAAAATGAATTATCTCTGCCAAGGCCCGGGTGCCGTCCATGAAGCCGGCACAGCTTTGCTATTTACAAGACAATCTATAACAGGTTTCAAAAAGAGGGAAACAGCAGTGACCGTTTCCTTGAAAGTATCCGGATCGCCGACCACCCGGTTCTTCCGCAGGAACGCCTTCCATTGAGCCTGTTTCGTCTTGTCCTGGATGAACGCCTCCGTAAATGCCACAGGATCAGGCGGAATAGCCGTGTGGCGGACAGCGAATGTTTCTGCGATTGCCGCTGCCAGCGTCTTACCATCGAAATCAAACTGCCGGGACAGCAACCGGATATCCCAGAAATCTTTCATGCGGCTGTTCATAATGCCCAGTCTGACCATCGCCTCGAATTTCTCGGCAATCGTACTATCTTTGCTGTAACCACGAATCTGCGGCGCCGGCAGATCAAGAATCGTCGGATACGCCATCAGCTCAGGCGATGGAATCACAATATCACCGAAACCCACATCAAGCTGAATCGTTATCCGGGCGTTGTCCAAAGAGCCCCGGAAATGGACGCGGACACCTTCATAATCGGCCTCTTCGTTGATAACCTGTCCACGGACGCTGTTCGGATCGAAAACGATCCCATCCGGTTGCACGTCCTGAAGGCATACATCCCGGACCATGGCAACGACAGCGTCGGTGCTGTATTTCATCTTTCCCAGCATATCGATGTCCATCGTGGACCGAAAGGCTGGCACTTTCCACACCATCAGCATCAATGCACCTTTGAGAATGAACCTCTCTGCATAGGAAGACCGGAAGAGACGGTACAGAAAACGTTCGATCGCGTAGTATTGGAACAGCTCGTTGAAGGGTCGGGCGGATTCCTTCGACTTGTTGAGCAGGCGCTGATGAACGGAAGCGGCGATGTTACGGAGATTGCTGTTCGTCACAGCGTCGCCTCCAGATAGGGACGCATGACCTTCTCCACCCGGCATATTCGGGCAAAACGCATGAGATCGTCAGCCCTGAAGCGCTTCCTTTGCCGATAGAATTTCAAGGCCTCAAGAACCACATCGAGGCCGATCTTGTTCCGGTATTTGAAGCAGTCTGCCAGGGTCTTTTCCGGATTGTAGACTTTCACCGGGATGCCGTCGACATCATGCTGTTCAACCCCCGCCGTGAAAGCAGAACCGCTAAACCAGAAAATACGAAGCGGCGGATGATCGAGCCGGGGAGGTTCGGCGCCCCGCGGCAGGGCAAGATAAATCTCATGGGGAATTTCGGTGGTCATCTCGTGATATGAAAGGGCGGAAATGAGGCATATAATGCATTTTGGGACTTTCATAGCCACAGTCGCCAGATCCGGGTTGCCGAGCGACGGCATATCGGCAAAGCGGTACATCCCGCGCCCTAGTTGTTCTATGACCCCCTGATCGCGCATCTTGTAAAGTGTCCGGGGATGAACCCCGGCTTTGAGCGCTTCACCGGCGCGAAATGCGGCCGCTTGAGGTTGGAGGAGAGCCCTGGCCTGTTTTACGGCCCCTGCGTCCTGTTTTTTGAAGTTTGGCGACATGGATAAATTTACCTGCATTAATTAATATGTGCTGGTATATTTATCCAGAACTAGCAGGTGTGTCAAGTGAAAAAACAGGCGGAGAATTCCTGAGAAAACAATTATTGCACACTGTGGTGTGTTTCGTTTGCTAAAAGGGCCACTTTTCGTCGCTATATGCAAACAATCAGGTCTTTAAATTTAGCAAAACGCTAAATTTAAAGACCTGACCCCATAAACTGCTGACTTTTACGGATTCCGTGATCCCCCTCAGTCTGCCATAACGAAAAAAACCTTATGACATCATCTTAATGCCCGATGCAATAGGTTTTGAGCCAAGAAATAGGGGCTCCGTCCCCTATTACGGGAGGTGGGAGAGCCACGCGGCGGCGGGCGCAACAAGGAGCTGCCGCCCCCCGTTGTCAAACAGCCGATATGTGTTGCCACCGCCTGTAAGCTGCACCGCAGGAACCCCCAAATGTTCCTGAAAGAACCTCAGCGACTTCGCCGGTTCGGTATCGCCCAGCTTCGCCTCGATGAGGAGAACCGGCGCCCCCTCATCGACGATCAGAAAATCGACCTCACGCTTGTTCTTGTCCCGGACGAAGTAGAGGCTGAAACGGCCGTAACCGAGATCGTTCCAGATGACGACGGCCCTTTGCAGCTCCGCCGCCACCATGTTCTCGAAGCGCGCCGCCCGGTCCGGGATCTGCGCGTAATCCCAGAGATATATCTTCCTTTCCTTCCGGATGGCCCGGGCGATTCGACCGGTCCACGTCGCGACGCCAAAGGTCAGGTAAAACCGTTCGAAAACGTCCAGCCAGTTTCGCACGGAGTTGTATGAGGCCTTAAGATCACCGGCGAGCGAGGGGATGGACAGCGGGCTCCCCACCTTCGTTGGCAGTAGCAGGTAGAGCGTCTCTATTTCCTGGACAGACTTGATGCCCGTCAGATCCCGAATATCCTCTCGGACCAACTGATGCGCGTAGATCTGCGACCAGCGGCGCCAGGTCGTTTTCCGGCCGGACAGGTACGGCTCTGGAAACCCGGACAGTTCGGCCAGTTGTTCCCAATGGGCCTGCGCCTCCCCGGCTCCCTCCATGTTAAGCTGCAGCGGCGTCCGGCGAAATTCCTCAAAGCGCCTCCTTCTGCCCCCCAACTCCGCAACCGTCAATGGGAACAAATGGAACGGGTAATAGCGGCCGGCCAAGGAATCGCCACCCTTCTGGTAGAGGTCGAGACGACCGCTGTCGGTGACAAGGAATCGGTAGTTGTCATGAAACTCGTCGTAGATCCCCTTGACGGCGTTCTTCCAGTCGCGGTATTTATGGATCTCGTCGAAGATGATCAGAGGAGCGGTGGCGTCCTTACGGTCGACACTCTCAAAAAACCGATGATCCCTAAGGAAGCGGACCCGGTGCTCCGGAATGTCCCAATTGAAATAGAGGCTGTTCGTAAAGGAGGCGGCAATGATCTTCGCCAGCGTTGTTTTCCCGGACTGGCGCGGTCCGGAGAGGAAGATCATGCCCTTTTCCTGCGCCAGTGCCTGCCATGTCTCCACGAAAAGTTTGCGGGGAAGCATGCCGTCTATATTTCATGAAACTGAAAAATAGTCAAGACTATTTTTAAATAGTGTGAAAAATAAAATAGGGGCTCCGTCCCCTTATTTCCTATTTATCCCAATTTATTTTCTCTTGACTTCGTGTTATGTTTGATATAATAAGCATACACAAGAAAATATATAAAATGTTCTGTATTTGATACAGAAGAGGGGTGCGAATTGCTGTTTGCCATCGGCCGCTCGATTCGGGAAGCGCGGAAGAGACAAAAAATGACCCAATACGAGACGGCAAAAGCAGCCGGTATCGGGCGTTCCACGTTGAGCCAGATCGAAAACGGCGCCATCCAGGACATCGGCATCCGGAAGGTCATCCGGGTTCTGGATTTCCTCGGCCTGGAGTTGATGACGCGCCTCAGAGGCGCCCCACCGACCCTGGACGAACTGCGGGATGAAAAAGGAATGGGGTCAGGTCTTTAAATTTAGCAAATGCTAAATTTAAAGACCTGACCCCATAAACGCCATGAGCAGGCTCAATGTTTGGATAGAGGGAAAAACGGTTGGTTCGTTGGAAGGACCGGACACCTATGTTTTCGCATATCATCCGGACACCCCCTCAGCTCTCGCCGTATCCCTGACTATGCCGGTTCGTCTGCAGAGCTGGGTCGATCGGGCGCTCCATCCGATTTTCCAGATGAACCTGCCCGAAGGGGCCATGCTGATTGCCGTCCGTCAGGCCATCGCCAAGATCGCCCGGACAGACGATCTCTCCCTCCTGCGAATCCTCGGAGGCGACCAGATCGGCCGCAACCGCTTCGCCCCACCAGGTGAAGAACCACCGTCAACAACCGCACCGCCGGAAGTTCTGGACGATATCCTGAAATATCCCGACACCGGGGAACTGTTTCGGGATCTGATCGGCAGGTTTCTCCTTCGCTCCGGAGTCTCCGGCGTCCAGCCGAAGGTGCTGATCGACGCCCGGGACAAGGCAACCTTCCGCGCCTCATCCTACATCGTGAAATCCTGGGGCGCCGATTTTCCACAACTGGCGGCAAACGAGTATTTCTGCATGACTGCGGCGCGTCGAGCCGGCCTGCCCACGCCGGGATTTCACCTGTCCGACGACGGACGCCTTTTTATCATGGAACGCTTCGATATCGTGGTAAACAAAAGGACGGAACCCCAATCTCCGCTTGAAAAAAACGGGGCCTCCGTTCCTTTATTTACCGATCTGGGCTTTGAAGATATGTGCGTTCTTCAGGGGCTCGGTGCAGACGAAAAATACAACAGCACCTACGAAAGGATCGCCCGAGCCATAGACCGCTATGTATCGCCGCAGCACCGTAACGAGGCAATGATAACTTTTTTCAAATCCCTCGTGCTGTCCGTGGCGGTCAGAAACGGGGACGCTCATCTGAAGAACTACGGCATCCTCTATGCAAATCCGACGGAAGGCGACATGCGCCTGGCGCCGATCTACGACGTAGTCACGACCGTAGCCTATATCCCCCGTGACATCCCGGCCCTCTCGCTCGGAGGCGCGAAGAAATGGTGGAACGCCAAGGCGCTGTATAAGTTTGGCATCGCCCATTGCGGGCTTTCAGAAAGCGCCATCCGGGATATTGTTAACCAGGTCAAAGACGCGGTCGGCGATACGAGAGCCGATGTCTGCAGTTACTCAAACGACTGTCCGGCTTTCCGAGAGACGGCGGAAAAGATGCTTCCGGCCTGGGAAACAGGCCTGGAAACATAATGATAGCGCCGCGTTTTTGTCGGTTGGTAATAGCATGTGTTCATATTACATCTGCATCATGGAACAACCTGCCTTTAGATGCAGTGAAACCTTTTCGCCACACAGTGGGTTAGGATTTTCGGAGTTCATAGAATTCCATCATTTCGTCGCAGATTATGGTTTCATCTGGAACCTTGACGAAAAAGGACAACCCCTATCGTTTTCAAAAATATTTGAAAATCTAAAAACAGGGACATGTTTTTTATATAGAAAAGATCGTATTCTAACTTGATCTCCGCATCTTCCGAGGAGGCGCCATAGGGATAATGTACCTGAGCCTATCCCGTAATACCAGGTTTGACCGAATGCCTTAGATAATAATAGCGAATTTTTTTCTCCAGCATGATGGTAAACTCCGGCCTTTCGGGTCTCGGTCCGATAAAGCTCATCTCCCCTCGCAGGATATTCCATAACTGTGGAAGCTCATCGATACGAAACCACCTGATCCATTTGCCGACTTTTGTCATTCTGGAATCGTTTTGAGCAGCCCAAACCGGACCGTTCATCTCAGCGTTCTTATGCATAGATCGTAGATTTATCAAATTAAAGACACGTTCGTCTTTCCCCATGCGTTTCTGAATAAATATGGCAGGCCCTTTGGATTCCAACTTGATCAGCAATGCGGCAATCAATACTACGGGGAATATACATGCGATTAGAAAAATGGACAGGATAACATCTATCAACCTCTTTATTCTTTGGATGAATTCTTTATTGAGCAATGAAAAACCATCCGAAAACAGCAACCATCCGTCATGAATATGTTTGACGGGTATTCTTCCTGTGATTAATTCAAACAAATTAGGCATTTCCATAACAGTTATCCCTTTTATTCTCGCCCGCAAGATATCCCGTATCATCGGATATTTGCGGTTCTGTGTGATGGCGATAACCGTTGTGCACTTACCTATTTTATCTATAATATCATTAAATTGGGATAAGTATCCGACCACTTTCGATGGACCAATTTGTTGACCTTGCTTTTTGGGATCATCGTCCAAAAAACCAATGATTTCATATTCGGACATATCCGAATCCAAAGCATCCGCAAGATAATGAGCGCATTTACTGGCCCCGATGATAAGTAATTTCTTTTTTACGATTGTGTACCGATAAAGCTTGGCAAAAAGAAAACGCCAGGTAGAAACAAGAAGACAGCTAACGCTCAGTTGAATGAAAAAAACCCCCCGACCAAATCTTCCGCCAGGAAAGAAATAAAAGAAGAATGTCAGCAGTATCCCTGAAAGAATGAAGGATGCCACGATGCGGATCATCATATCAGGAGCATTCTTGATTCTTTCAATGTTGTACATGTCAAAGATATAGAGGATCGAAACATACATGAACGAAGATAGGATCATTGCATCTTTATATATGGACACCCAGTCCATCAGTTGATCAAAGCGAATCCACACAGCCAACTGCGTCGATATCAGAATCAACAAACCATCGACGATCACCAGGAAATATCTTTTATAGCCCCAGAGCAAAGACGATCACCGCCTATCTGATTTGCCTACGACTTCTTCGCAGGCGTTGAAAATTCTGTCCATCATACGGTCCATGGTGAATTCGGCATTCACTCTTTTCAAGGCATTGGCGCCGAATTTCTTCCCTGTTTCATCATTGGATTAAAGGGGGACAGCTCCTGATTATTTCTCATTCCTCCGGTGATACGAGGGAGTCGCTATTTACATGATAAGCCAGCGCCACACGGGGCGCACGCTGATTTTGAGCCCTTCCGCTTCTTCCTCCCATTCCTGTTCATCCGTCAGGATCGTCCCTTCGGTCACATTGAGGCGCCTGCATGCGGTAATCAGGCCGCCTGTCTCCCGACGCCGGTTTTCATCCGTCAATTCCTGACAGACCTGGAAGGCGGCAAACCCGACCCCGTCGCCATTCTTGCCGGCAAACCCCGCCTCTGCACGCGTCGCCGCCCCCTCTCCATCCTTGACGACAAAGTCGCACTCTTGCTTTTCCTCGAAATAGTAAACTTCCCCACCCCGTCGCGCAAGTTCAATGAAAACGATATTTTCCAATATGCGACCCGCGTCTTCCGAAGCGACCCGGCGGCACAATCCCGTATCGGCCGGGTAGATCTTGACCGGATTCCTGCTCCTTTTATACGAGGATTCGGAGAATTTCCGGACCGCGAAGATCAGCATGCTTTCCTCAAAATTATGAAAGTACTGAAAAAGAAGATCCTTCGAGAATGGAAAAAGATCCTTGTATTGCCGATAAAAGGCCGTCAGGGACAGGCGCGTCGAAAAAGAGGAAAAAAGCTTATCGGCGAGGGCGTCGAACAGGGCGATGTTTGTCATGCCATACCGCTCGACGAGATCCCGAAAGAACATCGCCCGCAGGTATTCCTTCAACAGTTTCGTTTTGTCCAGGGGATCGGCGGCAAGCGCCGTTTCGGGAAACCCTCCCCATTTCGCATATTCGGCGAAAAGTTGTTTCGTTTCGACCTTTCCCGATCCGTAAAGGATCTCGTTATTGTCCAGACGCCCCATTCGCAACTGCACGAATTCCGGGAAGGAAAAGGGGAAAACCACCACGCTCCATGCGCGCCCCCGGATCGCCGTATCGACTTCAAGGGGCATAAGCTTGGAAGACGAACCGGTGACATACACCGCGGCGTTTTCCCTCTCCGTGACCCTCCTGCAGAACCGCTCCCAACCCTCGACATGCTGTATTTCATCGAAAAGATAAACAATCCGGTCTGCCGCCTCCGGCCTGAGTCCCCGGAACGCATCCTGAACGGTCAGAAAATCGGCCGCCGTAAAACCGGTCAGACGATCGTCCTCAAAATCCAGATACAATGCTGCATCGCTGTTCCTTCGGAAGATATCGTAGAGAATGAACGTCTTTCCGCTCCGTCGGATCCCATGCATAATCACTGTCTTTCCGGGGGCGGCGACCTCAGCTGCCGCCCGCGGGACGATCTCGGAAACGGACTCCAGGATGAATGCCCGGTTCGACAGGATTATTTCCTTAATAAGATTCTTCGATATCATTTTACGTCCTTACTTAAAGGGCGATTAAACATGTATTTGTCCTTTTGTCAAGGATGATTAATAATGAAAGGGGGGACAGCTTCCGATTTTCTTTCGATGTCAATCAAAAGTCACCGTCTGGTCGATTTTCGCAATCCGTAGGCGGAACGAGGGGAAGGAGGTAAACAACCGGGAGCTGTCCCCCTTTTATGTCGGAGTAGAATTAATTAACGGCATCGATATCGAGAATCAAGGCTATGGATTGTTTGATCCGATCCAGATCGTCCTTCGAGACAATGCCTAACCGATTCACAAACCGTTGGTGGCTGACAGCCCGGATCTGAAAACAATCCACCGCTGATTTCTTTACCAGGCCATTTAGTATATCTGGAGTCAGCACTACGAAGAAAGGGTTCTGCTCCCAATGGGTTTTCCATTGCGTGATAGGCGCCACGATTGCCAGCTTCAAGTGCTTCTCGTGGCCGCCGTTCAGGATGATAACCGGCCGCATCTTCCGGATTTCATCTCCGATAGTCGGATCCAGGTTAACTGTATAAATCTCACCGGCGTTCAAAATCTTCCCCATCCAGAGACTCGAAGACGTTCTCATAACTCGTCTCCCCGATCATTTCCATCGCCTGGTCCCTTTTAATCTGCCGAAGTTTCTGCCGGTCTTCCCTAATTCTGGCCCGTATCGCCGAACGCATGTACTCGCTCAAGCTCTTGTATTTCAAATCTTTATATGAATTTTTTACGAAATTATAATCTTCAGGATCAATCTGTATTTTCGTCTGGGTCAACATGGAGCACCTCCTTATGTTCCTGATTATTAGTACCATATAATAGGCCTATAATCAAGCCCCGATTTTCTTTAATGTCAATCAAACGTCACCGTCTGGTCAATTTTCGCAATCTGTGGGCGGAACGAGGGGGGGGGGGAGAATTTAATCGGGAGCTGTCCCCCCTTGGTAAGGATGATTAATAATAAAGGGGGGACAGCTCCCGATTTTCTTTCGATGTCAATCAAACGTCACCGTCTGGTCGATTTTCGCAATCCGTAGGCGGAACGAGGGGAAGGAGGTAAAGAACCGGGAGCTGCCCCACCTTTAGAAAAGGTCCTCGGCCTCTTCTGCGCTTTTCTTGATGCGGGGTCGGCCTGAAGGAAGGAGGATGAAGCTCCGGCTGAGAAGCGTTTCCATCTGCTTGATGAATACCTCGCCGCCGCAGGGACGGCCGGTAGCCGTCGCCTTAATGATGTCGTCCTGGTCCGCAGGAGCCGGCGCCTCCGCAAGATATTGCCCCCAGTCCCGGACCGTTTCCGTCAAAAAACAGTTTCCGGACACGACCGGGTCGGCCGTCCCCGAAATATGGCTTTTCGCACTCGACCACGGGTAATCCTGCGCAGACGCCGCCAGGCCGCCACGCACCGGATTCATCTCTACGTACCGGACAGCGGCATAAACATGGGCCTCATCCAGCACGCAGGAGAAATACCGTCCCTGCCAGAGATGCCCCGAGGCGTTTTTCGTGCGGTTGTGGTATTGGGCGTACTGCATGTGGACGGTGTTGAAGGTGCGCGACAGCGCGTCTTCGGAGTTGGGAACACCGACGACATGGACGTGATTCGGCATCAGGCACCAAGCCCAGATGTCGAGGCCGAATTTCCGCGCATTACGGGCGAGCCACTCCCGGTAGCGGAGATAATCATCCGCCTCGGTAAAGACGGTCCGCCGGTTATTCCCCCGTTGCGTGATGTGGTGGGGGTAGCCGACGGCAATGGCTCGGGACATTCTGGGCATGTGTTAAAAAGAAGGGGAATGGAAGAAATTAATCGGGAGCTGTCCCACTTTTTGCAAAAATCGTTATGCCACTTTCCACAATCACGTGCACAAGCCCTTGTTTTTCTTCGAGTTGCTTTGGTGTCAACCCTATCGGTTCAAGTGGAACGTGGAACTTATGATGTGCCCGGCTCAGAATCTCCTGACGCTCGAAAATATCCAGTTTTGCGAACGCCGGTGAAATGATAGCCACATCGATATCACTGTATTCCATCTGCGTTCCCTTTGCATAGGAACCATAGAGAATGACCTGCGATACCTCGATGCCGAGTTTGTCAAGTTCGCCAATGTATCGCGTAATTATTTCTTTAATCTCTCGTCTTTTTTTAACCACTTCAACACTCTTTTGGTTTTCTGGAGATAATCTCCCACCCGATCCTTTTTGAACGCCTTCACTGTTACCGCCGGTCAGGAACTGGGCCAACCACAGCGGATAAAATGAGGCCAGGTCATTGAGCAGGTGCAGTTGTTCCCTTCCAAGTTTCAATCCTTGTAGCGTTATTCCTTTGTCTTGTCCAGAGCG
>Ga0209835_1001378_pt1 | contig 13707 bp, 12 predicted proteins | sample LakKivwa52mmetaG_FD_184138 | JGI IMG/M metagenome (GOLD analysis project Ga0209835, IMG submission 184138) | Anoxic lake water microbial communities from Lake Kivu, Rwanda to study Microbial Dark Matter (Phase II) - Lake Kivu water 52m metaG... | ecosystem: Environmental > Aquatic > Freshwater >...
CCTCGCGGCTTAGTTGTTCCACTACATTCAATAGCCGCTTCACTAATTCGCGAGCGTTCTCTTCCTGGATTGCGTTCAGTTCAATATCGTCAAACATGCTGGCGTTAGTTTACCCGTTTATCTTTGTTCCGGGTGTTTTCAATTATTTACTGCTCTTCCCACGATTTATTGAGAAGATACACTTTCACCCCTAATTTTACGGCTACGCCGCTGGGACCCATCTCGCTTGGTCCGTTGAGCAATGCCACCTCTGGCACGCCTGAAAAAAGCATCTACACAGACCATCCGTGGACCTGCCGTGTGATCGGCAGGCAGCCTGATGATGGTGTGGTCTATAAGCCAGGCACGAGATTTTATGTCAGCTGGACCTTGCTGAATACGGGGAATGAAATCTGGACCGTGAACGGTGTGGATTTTGTTTTTTCGGCTGGGTATCAGAATGAAGATCACATCGTGCAGGACTTCCGCGTCAATGTGCCGCGCGGCGGAAAAGTGACCGTGACGGCGACCTTTGTCGCGCCAAAGGCACCAGGGGAATACAACTCATTCTTCGCCTTGATGGTTGGCAGCAGGGAGTTCTGCGGCATGCGGACCATCTTCGAAGTGAGAAAGTAGCCTTATTTTCCGAGCTTGCCCCACAAACCAAACCCTTCGTTGCGCCTTTTTTCACGCCGCTCATGTTGCTCATGGATCTGTTCAACATGGTCGGCTTTTTCTTTGATGGCGGCCTCGAGCCACAGCCTGCCTTTTTCTGCCGTGGCATGACTTCCCGCACCATACGCCCCGGTAGTTGTGTCATCGTCCCAGGGTGGATTCGCCACGAGTGAGCCGCCCTCGATCCAATCCATGTAGTAATCAGGGGTCGAGATGAAATCAGTTTCGTCCACTACGCGTTCCATTTTGCAAAGGTCAGGGCGCAGATGCAACAAATAGGACGTCTCCAATTCGCCTGCGTGACCCATCCCGCCGATGGGCGATGTACGGTATGCATCCAATGCTTCGGCGCCGAGCCTGCCTGAAGTGTGCAGCCAGGCCGTCGCGCAGAAGATGCGGCGATGCCGTTCCCCTGCGTATTTCACAATGTTCACCAAGAACGACGAGTTGCCGCCATGTCCGCTCATGAAATAGAAGCGGTCGAAGCCGCGCGCGACGAGCACGTCCACCACGGCGAGCCAGAAATCCTCGAAAGCGCGCCCGCCCGCGTTGAGCGTTGACGCAAAAGACGAGCGATGCGTGCTGACACCATAGGGCATGACGGGTAATGCGTAACTGCGCGTAGACATTTTGGCGCGCACCGTACCCTGAGCGATTGCTTCTATTATGACTGTATCTACGGAGAGGGGGAGGTGATAGCCATGCTGCTCCGTGTGACCGATGGGAATCAGAATGACCTTGCCGCGCTCGTCATCGGATGGAAGCAACGGCTTCGGCGCATTGCGGGACGGATGCTGCTGGCGCAGAATGGATGTGGAATATCCGCCGAGAAAGCTCGATTGCGGGTCAATGCCCTGCGGCGCAAGGCAGTAAACGCGGGTAAAGCCATCATCACGCAGGCTATCGAGCAGGTTGAAAATATAGTGCCAGAAAAGTTGATCTGGCACTTCCAGCCCGCTGTTGCGCCATCCGAATGGAAAGGCTGGGAGTATGCCAGCTTTTTCGGGAGAGCCGAGTTGGTCTGCGAGGAAATCCATGTCGTAGCTTGCACCAAGCGGCAGTATAAGCGGCGTATCGCGCGGTAAATCAGCCACGGCGTCCCAGGTCAGTTCATCATATTGAAAAAAATCAGTTTTGCGTGTAGTCAATTTAGCGCCTCATAGTATTTCTTTATCAAAACACTCAGACTGAAAACTGTGAAAATTCAAGCGTATACTTTACCAAGCCACCCGCTGGCAAGGCCTTGAAATTGAACACCATGAAATCATCATCTACCCCATATTCATTCTGCAATCCAAAGATGCTCGCCTTTTCGAAACCAAAACGCATGTAATAGTTTGCTCCGCCGAGCACAACCGCGTAATCGTATCCCAGCTCCCTGCACTGCTCCAACCCTGTGCGAATCAATTGCGAGCCGATGCCCTGATTTTGGTGGGCTGGCATAACAGCAAGGGGTGCAAGCCCAAGTCCCTTTTCGGGAGTGGGTGGGTGAGTGTGGGCAGGGCTGAAAAGAATATGACCGACTACATTTTCATCCACAACGGCAACCAATGAGATCGTCGCATTGCCATTCTCGCGGATGGCATTAACGACCTTGCTTTCCGCGTCCGTGTCGAAAGCGGCTACAAGGATCGCTTCCACTGCGGCGTAGTCTTCAGGGAGTTCAGGGCGGATGATGATTTTCATTTGATTACCTCGGTAGTAAATACCAATCCAAAAAGCGCTCCATGCGTTCGTACACATCCAGCAAGTTCTTGCGCTGTAAGAATCCGTGCGGTTCGGTGGCGTAGGTTTTGTACTCGAACACTTTATTCTCGCGCTTCAATGCTTCGACCCATTCTTCGCTGGCTTCGGGCGGGACGATGGTATCCAACAATCCATGCAGGATCAGTACAGGCTTTTGGATATTTTTAGCTTCCAATAGCGGGGAGCCTTTCATATAAATGTCCATGTTTTCGGCAGGGTGCCCTAGGAAGATTTCCGTGTACAGCCGCAGACGTTTTTCGCATTGTGCCCACGAACTGATCAGGTTCGAGTCACCGTATTTGGTGATGCCGCATGCGAACAAATATTCAGGGTCGCGTGACAGGGCGTTGATGGTCATGTACCCGCCATAACTGCCGCCTGCAATGCCGATGCGCTCTGGTTTTATGTCTTTGAAGGTTTGCAAGTATTTCGCACCGTACAAACAATCTTTTGTGTCGCCGACGCCCCAGTCGTTGTAATTGGCGCGCTCGAAGTCCTTGCCGTAGCCCGTCGAGCCGCGATAGTTTGGCGCGAGGTAGGTGTACCCCTTTGCGGTGAAATATTGCGCAACTTCATCCCATGCAAAACCATACTGGTCTTTCGGTCCGCCATGCGGATACAGAATCGCTGCGCCGTTCGGTTTTTCGGGACGATACAAGAATGCTGGAATTTCCAGCCCATCATAACTTTTATAGGAAACGATCTCAGGCGCAACAAATTTATACTTTTGCATCGCGGGCGGATTGGAGAACGTCAACTGTGTCACCTGTTTTGATTTCAGATCCATGCGATACAAATCAGGCGGGAGTGTGGGACTCTCGAACTCGAATGTGACATACGACTCGTCCGCCGACCAATTGGGATTGGAGTGAATTCCAATCTCGCTTCGCAGACCTGTGGTGGAGCCTGATTCTGCATCTATGAGATTTAACTCAAAGGAGCCTTTGTTGTTCACCACTGCAATGACCTGTTTCCCCGCAGGCGACCATTCATATTGGAATATATCCCGTCCCGCTTTGGTGAGTGGATGCAAGCCTTCGCCGTTTGGTTTGATGAGATACAGTTCCTCGAATTGACCTTCCTGCGCGATGAAGGAAATCCACTTGCCATCGGGTGACCATTTTGGTGATGTGGCTCGCGTGGATGGTTTGCCGTACAGTGTGACCTGCTTGCCTGTGGCAATTTCCAGTAAAACGATATCGAGCCGATTCAAGTCATCGAAGCGGCGCAGGTTGTAGAGGATGAATTTCCTGTCAGGCGAGGGGCGGGCGTCCCAGTGATCGCCAATGGTATCGGTGGTGAGGGCGCGGGGCCAGGAACCTTCACGGTCAGTGAGAATGAGTTGGTCTGAGTCGTTGCGCTCCACGGTGACAATGAGGCCGTGCGAGTCTGGCATCCAGCGCGGACCGCCTGCTGCGGAGGCGAAGTCGGTGATCTTTTTGGGCAAGCCGCCATCCTGCGGAACGATGTGAACATGTCCGCGTAGGCCGAACGCCAGCCATTTTCCATCGGGCGACCATTGCGGAATTTCATCATCCCAGGATGGAGCGAGTGCGCGGTCTGTGGAAACGCGGGCGAGCCAGCTGCCGCCCGCTGACATGGTGAATACATCGGAGGATGTTTCGCTGTCTTTGATGCAGGAGATCTGTCCCTCAGAGGAAAGCATGTGAGACCGAACCCGTTCGATGGACGTCAGAAGCGGGAGGGTTAATCCAGCGGGGGTTTTGAGGTCGGTCCGCTGGAGGGAGGGCCATCCGTTGCGTTCGTATTTTTCGGTGAGTGTGATGGGGTTTTCCATGGGAAGTGTCCTTTACGAGATTGTACCGTTAATTCAATGTTGATTAATACGGGTTTTAAAGTAAAATTTGTTTGATGAGTTTCCTTCCGAAACAAACATTCGACACATTTTCAAACAGGCACACCCTGAATGGTCGGGCGCCATGATATTTGATTCTGTCATGGCGCTTTTGTTTCGAGGAGACAAAACTTTTGTTCATTGGAGAGGAGACCGTATGAAACAGAAAGCCCTGTATTTGTTTATGCTCTTTGCGCTGGTCCTTTCAGCGTGCGGGGGTGGAGCGAGCCAACCCGTGACCGCTCGGATCGGTTGGGCGGGCAGCCCGGATACGCTGAACCCGGGCATGGCCATTCTGATTGAGTCTTATACCATTTTTGAATTGGTGTACGACTCGATGTATGAGCTTAATCTCGACGGTTCATTCACGCTCAGTCTTGCAGAAAGCGCCGAAGTTTCTGACGACGGCATGGTGTGGACGTTCAAGATCCGTGACGGCATCGAGTGGCATGACGGACAACCATTGACCGCGGAAGATATTGCCTGGACGTATAACCTTTACAAGGATACGCCTGAATATCCCTATTTGAATGGATATTACACTCCCTACTTTGATACCATTGTTGCCACGGAAAACAATGAAGTTATCCTCACATTGACCGAGGCGATTCCCAATGTGGAGAGCCAGTTGATGTTCCTGTACATCCTTCCGAAGCATGTTTGGGAAGGTGTGGACAAGCTCGAATATGAAAACTTTGAAATGATCGGTTCGGGTCCCTTCAAGATGGCGGAATATGTGCAGAGTGAATTCGTGCGCCTGACCGCAAATAAGGAGCATTTCTCCACCCCGCCGAAGATCGATGAAGTGGTCTTCCAAACCTTCTCGAATCAGGATGCATTGGTGCAGGCGATCAAATCGGGTCAATTGGATATGATCACGGAAATGCCGAATACTGCCGCAGCTTCTCTGGACGAAGACCCAAATATTGAATTGGTGGTCGGCGCTCCATTGGCGCCCGGTGTTTCGGACATCATCTTCAACCAGATGGATCCTGAAAATTGTCCGACCGAAGAAGGCGGCATTTGCTCGGGTCACCCCGCTTTGCGGGACCGCAACGTGCGCCTTGCCATGTCTCACGCCACGGACAAGCAGCAATTGATCGATGTGGTTTTGCTTGGCCTCGGTGAGCCTGGTCTGACCTTGATCCCTGACGGCCTTGGTGTTTGGTACAACAACTCGATCGAAGATTTTGCCTTCGATGTTGCCAAGGCGAATCAGATCCTTGATGATGCTGGCTACGCCGACACGGATGGTGATGGTGTTCGCGAAATGCCAGACGGCTCACAGCCCCTGAACTTCCGTTTGAACTGGCCAAGCGACAGCATCAATGCTCCGCGTATGGCTGAATTACTCGGTGAAATGTGGGGACAGATCGGCATCACTCTCGAGCCGCAAGCGGTTGATCCTGATGCTTTGACCGCCCAATGCTGTCCCGCTTTTGATTTCGACATCATGATCTGGGGCTGGGCTTCTGACCCTGATCCAAGCGCACTGCTCTACGTGTATACCACCGATGCCATTCCGTATGGTTCGAGTGAAACAGGTTATTCAAACCCTGCCTACGACGATCTATACAACCAGCAGCAGGTCACCCTGGACTTTGAAGCCCGCAAGGACATCGTTTGGGAAATGCAGCGCATCGTTCATGAGGACGTTGTGTACATCATCCCGTTCTATGATTCCAGTGTGCAGGCTTTCCGAACCGACCGCTTCACTGGCTGGATCACCGATCAGGCCAAGGTTGAGCTCTCGGGTGTAACCTCCCTGACACAGATCGAACCTGTCAAATAATAGTTCTAATGACCATCGCCGCAGGGTGCAACCCGCCTTGCGGCGATGGTTCTATACTCGAGACTGAATGAGAGCGTGAAATTTGAATAGAACCCGCATCATCCTTCGTAAAGTCGCCTGGTCTGTTTTCACAATTTTTTTCGTCATCATCCTTAATTTTTTTCTGTTTCGTGTCCTGCCAGGTGATGCCGCCCGGGCTGGCATCCGCGACCCGCGCTTGAAAAAAGAAGCGGTTGAGATGCTGCGCGTCCGCTTTGGGCTGGATAAGCCCGTGATCAACTGCTTTGAGTCTTTGAATCCCATCGAGTTGGGGAGCTGTAACGTCAACCCGCTGGATACACAATTCTTTATTTACGTCCGCAACCTGCTGCAGGGAGAATTAGGGGTCAGCTATCATACCAATCGCCCTGTGGCAGAGATACTTTCAGAACGACTGTGGAATACGGTCCTGTTGATCGGTGCGGGTCAGATATTTTCCATCATCCTCGGCATGGCATTGGGGGTTTTCGCGGCATGGAAGGCTCGTACCTATCTCGATTATGGTGCGGTAGCCACGAGCCTTATCGCATGGAGTCTGCCGACATTCTGGCTGGGTATCATCCTGCTATTCTGGGGCAGCTCAAATGGATTTCCGCTGGCAGGCAAGGCAACCCCGGGCATGAGTTCCATGCCGTTATTGCAGCAATGGGGCGATATTGCCCGCCATATGTTCCTGCCAACCCTAACCTACACGATCGTTTATATGGGTGAATATACCCTCATCATGCGTTCCAGCCTGGTGGACGTGCTTTCGGAAGATTACATTCTCACTGCCAAGGCAAAAGGCTTGAGCGCTTTTCAAATTCTGAAAGATCATGCGCTGAGAAATGCCATGCTTCCGCTCGTCACTGTGATTGCCATCAATCTTGGCTTTACAGTAGCGGGCGCAATTCAGATCGAGGCAGTTTTCTCCTGGCCCGGGTTGGGGAGTGCCATTTTTGAGGCCGTTGAGCGCAGGGATTTCCCCATGCTGCAAGGCGCATTTCTTTTGATCGCAGTGGCAGTCATCATCGCCAACTTCCTTGCGGACCTGACCTATACCTGGCTTGACCCGCGTGTGCAGGTGGAGTAATTCAATGCAGGCAACTTTACAAACCTCCGAACAAAATAATTCACTTGCGGCGCGCTTACTTGTATTTTGGCGTGTTTTCAAAAAGAGCCGTACAGGCGTGATCGGGCTTGGCATGCTTGTCTTTATGATTCTGGTGGCGATTTTCGCACCCCTCATCGCACCTTACGGGAGATTGGAAACGATCAGCGTCAGCGATATTTACAGGCCGCCCAATGCGCTTCACATCTTCGGGACAGATGATGCAGGTCAGGATGTTTTCTCCAACTTTGTGTATGGTGCGCGCATCTCGCTGACAGTCGGCTTTTTTGCGGCGTTCATCTCCATCATCATCGGCGGGATATTCGGTCTTGTAGCGGGTTTTTTCGGCGGGCGTTGGGAAAACTTCCTCATGCGCTTCACCGATATCATGCTTGTTATCCCAGACCTGCCATTGATGGTCGTGATCGTGGCATTGACCAAACCCTCTTTGTTGAACATCATTTTTGTCATTGGTCTGCTCGGGTGGACGACGACAGCACGCGTGGTCCGTTCGCAGACCCTGGCGGTGAAATCGCGCAAATTCGTACTGCGTGCGCGTGCCATCGGCGCAGGCAGGGGGCATATTGTCTCACGCCATATTCTGCCGATGGTGATGCCGATCCTTGTTGTGCAGGCTGTGTTGGTGATCTCACTGGCGATCTTGAACGAAAGCGCCCTTGCATTTCTCGGGTTGGGTGACCCAACTACTCTCTCCTGGGGGCAGATGCTCAACTACGCCTTTGGGCGCGGAGCAATGTCGGCCGGGGCGTGGTGGGCGCTGGTGTTCCCGGGTTTTGGCGTTGTGTGGGTCGTGCTGGGACTGACCCTGTTTGGGCAGGGTTTGGAGCAAGTCCTCAACCCAAGGTTGGATACTCATCATCTAATGCCGAGCAGGCCCAATGTCAGGAAAGAGGCGGCAAACGCAAAGCCGATTCCGTCGCAGGCGCTGCTCGAGGTTCAGAATCTTTCCATCCATTATGTCAATGAAGGTCAGCTGCCTGCCCGGGCGGTGGAGAATGTCAGCTTTTCGTTGAATGAAGGCGAGCTGCTTGGCTTGGTCGGCGAGAGTGGATGCGGCAAGACTACACTCATGTTGGCGCTGCTTCAACTTTTGCCTTCTGCGGGGCAGATCGTGGATGGCAGAGTGTTTTTCAAAGGCGTAGACCTGACCGCCCTCAATGAAGAGGAAATGAACAAGATTCGTTGGAGCGGAATTTCGATCGTATTTCAGGGTGCAATGAATGCGCTCAACCCTGTGCGGACGGTGGGCGACCAGATCGCTGAAGCCATCATCAGGCACATACCAACCTACCCGCGTGAAGCGATCCCTGCGCGTGTGACCGAATTGCTCGACCTTGTCGGCATTGCCGCCGACCATCGCGACCATTTCCCGCATCAGTATTCGGGCGGTATGCGCCAGCGTGCATTGATCGCCATGGCACTGGCATGTAACCCGCAGGTGATCATTGCGGATGAACCAACCACCGCCTTGGATGTGATGATTCAGGCGCAGATTTTGGAATTGCTTGATTCGCTTCGCAAAAAACTCGGGCTTGCAATCGTCTTCGTGACGCATGACCTCGGTGTGGTGGCTGAGATGTGCGACAAAGTGCTGGTGATGTACGGCGGCGTTACAGAGGAATATGCCGATGTGGACGTGATCTATAACGACGCCAAGCATCCCTACACAGTGGAATTACTGAAAGCCTTCCCAGATCTGACAAAGCCAAAGAAGAAACTTTCATCCATTCCAGGGTACCCTCCGCGTTTGGATGCATTGCCCGCAGGCTGTCGTTTTGCGCCGCGCTGCCCCGCTGCATTTGACCGTTGTCATACCCAGCAGCCCAGCCTGCATCGCATCGGCACCCACGGACACATCGCCAGCTGCCATCTGGCAGAAGTAGGCAGCACCGTTCCGTTGCGGCGAATTGCCCCCCGAACCCAGAAATAAGGATACCCAATGAGCAAAGAATTTTTGGAAGTTCAAGGGCTAAAAAAATACTTTGAAGCAGGCAGACCCTCCCTGTTCTCAAAGGACACACGCAGCGTCCATGCGGTGGACGGAGTGGATTTCACCCTGCGCCGCAGTGAAGTGATCGCGCTCGTCGGCGAAAGCGGATGCGGAAAATCGACCCTGGCGTTGCTGCTGATGGGGCTGGAAGAGCCCACAGCTGGTTCGATCAAATTCGAAGGCATGGACATCACGCACCTGAATGACCACCAGCGCAAGCAAAAAGACCTGCGCCGAAAAATTCAAATGGTCTTTCAAGACCCGTACGAGTCTCTGAACCCCACCCAAACCATCGAAGAGATCGTCACCGAACCGCTTCTGGTACACGGCATGTTGAACACGCCAGACCGCGAAGAACGGGTCACCAAGGCGCTTGAAGATGCAGGCTTGAAACCTGCTGATGTCTACCGCAAACGCTATCCGCATGAACTTTCAGGCGGACAGCGCCAGCGTGTGGTCATTGCTGCCGCACTTGTTCTCGAACCAGAGATCATTCTGGCAGATGAACCCGTCTCGATGCTGGATGTCTCCATCCGCGCCGAGGTCATCAACCTATTGGCAGAGCTGCGCATCACGCGCCAGATCGCTGTCATTTTCATCACCCACGACCTTGGCTCTGTCGGCTTCTTCGCTGACCGTGTGGCGGTCATGTATTTAGGTCGCATTGTAGAGATCGGCACCATGCTCGAAGTGCTCGAAAAAACACAGCATCCCTATACCAAGGCGCTCATCTCTGTCATTCCCGTTCCGAACCCGCGTTTGCGGCACGAGCGCATTATTCTACAGGGCGAAACACCCAACCCCATCAACATCCCATCGGGCTGCCGCTTTCATCCGCGCTGCCCTGTGGCAATTGAAGCCTGCGCCCTTACCGACCCCGCCATGGTAACCCTTTCCAAAACTCACCAGTCGGCATGCTTGTTGCTTGTAAAGTAAATGGACATCACCAGCCCGCAAAACCCGCGCATAAAACATATTGTCAAGCTCCGCGAAGACAAACGTCAGCGCCAAAAAGATGGTTTGATCCTCGTGGAAGGCTTCGATGAGTTGACTCTCGCCCTCGGCTGCGGTCTGGTTCCGCAGACGCTTCTAACTGCGCCCGAGCTTGCCAGCCGAGACCTAGGCATTCCCTCCGCTGATAGTGAGATCGTTACCGTCAGCCGTGCTGTGTTCGAGAAAATGTCCTATCGTGATAACCCCGATGGCTGGCTGGGCATCTTCCCGACCCCGAAAACCTCACTGGATGACCTGAGCCTCTCGCCCTCGCCGTTGGTGATCGTGGCAGAGTCCATTGAGAAGCCTGGCAATCTCGGCGCCATTCTACGGACAGCCGACACTGCGCAAGTGGATGCCCTGCTCATCTGCGACCCGCGCGTGGACTTGTGGAATCCCAATGTCATCCGCGCCAGCCGCGGAGCGGTCTTTGCCGTACCCACCGTCGAGATGGATTCGCCGACTTCGCTGACATGGCTCAGGTCCAGAAAGATGCGTGTGCTTGCCGCCACGCCGTCTGCCAATGTCAACTATACCGATGTCGATTTACGAGAACCCGTTGCCATTGCCGTCGGCACGGAAGATAAAGGCTTGACCGATTTCTGGATGGAACAAGCCGACCTGAAGGTGCTGATCCCCATGCAGGGCAGGGTGAACTCGTTGAATGTTTCGATTGCCACAGCATTGATCACGTACGAAGCAGTGCGGCAGAGAAATATAAGATAATTTTGGGTAGAATCGTACCCGCCATGAAGATCAATCGCACGATCATGCATTCCGAACAGGTCTTTGCAAATTTGGGGAAGGAATTGAGCGCCACGGCCAATGCCGTTACCGCTGCCGAGATCATTTTGAATGCTGCCAATGAATTGATCGGATGGGATGCCTGCTACCTGATCTTGTACGACCCGCAAAAGGGTGGCAAGCCGCGTCCGTTATTGACGATCGATACGGCTGACGATAATTTCATCATCCAGCATGATGCAGCGCCTGATAAACCCAGTGAGAATATGCTGCGCGCAATCCATGATGATGGCTTTTTATCACTCTACGAAGAGACTTTTTCGCTGCCCGCCAGCATGTCATTTGGGAATCATTCCCGTCGGACGCTTTCGCAGTTATTCGTGCCAGTACGTAGTGATGCCCACACGGTTGGGGTGCTTTCGATCCAGAGTTATCAGCGCAATGCCTATGATACCGATTCGCTCGAAACCCTGAAGACTCTGGCAAATCACTGTGCTGGCGCGCTGGAGCGAATCTGGGCGCAGGAGGCTGCCAGCCACATGGCAGAACGCTTGAAGGTGTTGTATCAGGTGACGCATGCCATCAGCGCCAGCCTGGATATGGACCAGTTATGTGATGCCATTCATCATGCTGTGGAAAATGTGATGCCTTGCGATGATTTCGTCATCGACGGGTACAACCCTGAAAGGAAGAGATAATTGCCTGCGGCATCGAATATGAAGTGTATGGGAGCGAAACAGAAGACCTGACTCAATCGGTGCTGGCTGTACCAATGATCCTGCAAGGACAAGTGGCAGGGATGATCTCGACACAGTCTCAAAAGTAAAATGCATATACCCGAGACGATCAGTACCTGCTCGAACTGCTTGCCAACCATGCGGCGATCGCCATCGAGAACTCACGCCTGTTTGCCACGATCCAACGACTGGCGAACACCGATCCGCTGACAGGGGTGCTGACCCGCCGCAAATTCTTCGATATGGCCGAACATGAATTCCAGCGTGCGAAGCGCTACAAGACGCCTATGTCCATTTTGATGCTGGATGTGGACGAGTTCAAACAGTTCAATGACCGTTTTGGTCATCAGGCGGGCGATCTGGTGCTCGAAACAGGTCGCTTCACGCTGCATGGAATCCCTGCGCAGCGTGGATGTATTCGGCAGGCTGGGCGGCGAGGAATTTGCCGCTGTTCTGCCAGATACCAACCTTGAAAAGGCGGCGCAGGTGGCAACCCGCCTTTGCTCCATGATCGAAGAGATGACCCTTGCTGAAACTGAGGCGCTCTTTGAAATGTCCACTGGTGAGCAGGTGGATAGAGATAATCTGAAAGTAACCGTCAGCGTGGGGGTTGCAGAATGCGACGAATCCTGCCGTAACATCGATGTCCTGCTCGACCACGCCGACCGCGCGATGTACTCGGTGAAGTACACAGGGCGAAATCGCATTAGCGTGTGGAAGTGAATGCAGACGGCAGTCTGCCAAAAATGGATAAAACAAAAGTTCTCCGAGATGTTTATCGGGGAGAACTTTTTCATCCTTCCTACTTCATCCCTGCTCTATCAATCTGCCGCCTGAGCATCTCGTTTCACCATGACCGAATCTGCGGTCACGTTTTCACGCTCGCTGCCAATGATCTCCTCCGCGACCCCATACGCGACCTCCAACTCATGGCGGAACTGCTGGGTGTACAGGCGGTAGTAATGTCCGCGCTGGCGCAGGAGCTCGGCGTGCGTGCCTTGCTCGGCAATGCGTCCGTCCTCGATCATGAGAATCCTGTTCGCGCGGCGGATGGTCGAAAGGCGGTGCGCGATGACAAAGGACGTGCGTCCCTGCATTAGGGCTTCCATCCCATTTTGGATCAGCGCCTCTGTCAACGTGTCCACCGAAGAAGTCGCCTCGTCCATGATGAACAATTCAGGTCGGGCCAGCACTGCGCGCGCCAGTGAGATCAATTGCTTTTGCCCCACCGAGAGCAGATTGCCGCCTTCGCCCACGTTCTGGTCGTAGCCTTTCTCCAGCGTCAATATAAAATCATGCGCGCCCGCTACCTTCGCGGCTTCTTCCACGTCGGCATCGCTTGAGTCCAATTTGCCGTAGCGGATATTCTCACGCACTGTCCCTGAGAACAGGTGCGGCGTTTGCAGCACGATCCCGATGCGCTTGTGGATCGACTCGAGCGTGTACTCGGTGTAATCCCGTCCGTTGATGCGGATTATCCCGTTCTGCGGCTCATAGAAGCGGCACAGCAAATTCACGATCGTAGACTTCCCGCCGCCCGTCGGGCCGACCAGCGCGATGGTCTCCCCAGGCTGCACCTTGAGCGTGAAATCGGATAGCACAGGCTTACGGTCTTCGTAATAAAAGTCTACGTGGTCGAATTCGATCTCGCCCATCAGCGTTTTCGCCTCGATCGCTTCGGGACGGTTGTGTACGTCGGGTGGAGTATCCACCAGCTTGAAGATTCTCTCCGCTGAGGCAATGCTATGCTGCATTTCTGCATAGACGCGCGCCAGATCCTGCACAGGCCACATCATGAAGGTCAGGTATGAGACGAAGGCTTGAATCCCGCCGATGGTGATCAAGCCCAGCGAGATCTGCGTCCCACCGTACCAGACAATGGCTCCCAGCGCGACAGCGGCAATGATCTGCACCGTCGGCAAAAAGAGTGCCGAAAGCCATGCCGCCCGATATGAAGCACGGAACATGTTCTTTGTCAAATCCTGAAACTCAACCAGATTCGCATCTTCACGTCCCAGCGCCTTGACCACACGCACGCCTTGAATG
>Ga0209835_1001379_pt1 | contig 13702 bp, 14 predicted proteins | sample LakKivwa52mmetaG_FD_184138 | JGI IMG/M metagenome (GOLD analysis project Ga0209835, IMG submission 184138) | Anoxic lake water microbial communities from Lake Kivu, Rwanda to study Microbial Dark Matter (Phase II) - Lake Kivu water 52m metaG... | ecosystem: Environmental > Aquatic > Freshwater >...
GAAAGCCTTTGAAACACTGGAGGATGCACGGCAATGGATGGGAGCGTTTGTGAACTGGTACAACACCGAACACCTGCATTCTTCGATTGGGTATGTAACGCCGCATCAGATGCGGTACGGTCAGGCAAAAGCCATTTTTGAACAGCGAAATGGAACACTTCAGCTTGCTCGGGAGATACATCCCGAACGTTGGGGATCAAGACCGGCAAGAGAGTGGAGTATTAACCGGGAAGTGGTGCTGAACCCGGACGAAAAGTGAATATTTTTTTCAAAAAAATGCGACATCTCTATTGACATAAAGCGGGGGGCTCGACGAGACTGAAATAGCCATCAAGACTGCCGATACCAACGATCTTGCGGCACCCGAAAATCTGGAACTCTCAAGTCCGACCAACAGGGTTCGCGTCATCATAACCAAGCAGGCGCTGCAGGAGGGGTGGGACTGCCCGTTCGCCTATATCCTGTGCGCGCTTGCCGCAAGCTCGAACCTTTCAGCCATGACGCAGCTTATCGGCAGGATACTCCGCCAGCCGGATGCCGGGAAAACCGGTCTGGCCCTGCTGGACGAAAGCTACGTCATCACACACCATGCCGATACGGCAAAGGTTGTCGAGGCAATCAAAAAAGGGCTCGAAGAGGACGGCATGGGCGACCTTGTCCGGGAGATCAGAACCAGCGACGCATCCCTGCCGTCCGGACCGCGAACCGTCTATCGGCGGCCCTCGTTCGTCAATGCGGATATCTTTCTCCCCCTTGTGCTCCGTATGGAGGGCACCCTTTGCCGTGAACTCCGGTACGAGGACGACATCCTGTTCTCTCTCGACTGGGAGAGCCTCGACGTCGCCCCGCTGGTACAGAGAATTCCGGAAAACATCTCGAACGCTGAACGCCAGATGCAGCGCATCCGCCTTGCCGACTCGGGCGAAGGCATCGTTTCGGAAGCCTCCGGAACCAGCAGGGAAAGGATGGTCTTCGATACGGCGTATGCGGGGCGGATGATATCGGACATCATCCCGAACGCATGGTGGGCTCGCGAGGTGGTCGGGAAGCTCGTTTCAGGTCTTGCGGCGCGCGGGTTCAGCGAGAAATGGCTGGGGGAGCTTTCGGGGCTGATTGTCGAAGAGCTTCGCAAATGGCTTGAAGAGGAGCGCAACAGCAAGGCCGAGGCGCTGTTCCGCTCGGAAGTTGACGCAGGACGCATCCAGTTCAGGCTGCGTGCTGACGGCAGAAACTGGAACATGCCGTTTACCGCCGAGACCTTCGAGCCGGAAGGAGCCGACCAGCTCAACGGCAAGGACGGAGGGACTCTGACAAAAAGCCTCTTCTCGCCGATCTACAAGGGCGACTTTTCAAGCCAGGACGAACGCGATATCGCGGTCTATCTCGACGGCGAACGTGCGCTGAGATGGTGGCACCGCAATGTCGCCCGCTCCCACTACGCGCTGCAGGGGTGGCGCAGGGAGAAGGTCTATCCGGACTTCATCTTCGCCATGAGCCACGGCGAAACCGACAACCGGGTGGTCGTACTCGAAATGAAAGGCAAGCACCTTGCCGGCAACGACGACACCGAATACAAGAAAGCCGTTCTCAGGCTGATGAGCGAGGCATTTGTCGAAGACCATATCTCGCACGTCGGGGAACTCGATCTGGTAGGAGAGAACGGCACCCGCGTGGAGTGCGATCTGGTGCTGATTCCCGAATGGAAAACGAGGTTGCCGGAGCTGATGCGAAGGTGAGAGGCAGGGCTAAGCAGCAACCGGAGATAGTTCATATACCTTGCCGTATTGTGATGCCGCTGCAAGGTCACCTGCCAGCAAAGCTTCCCTTACCCTGTCAAGCTTTAACGCATCGTCACGGCTGATATATGGCGACCAGCCGTCTTCAGAGTCGATAATTTCAATGACAACTTCTGCTGCATATTTGCCGGCATGCACCAGTTTCGTGTGTTTTCTCGTATTCATTTTTTCCTCCTTGTAAAATCTTCGTTCCATTTATCCGGATCAGGCCTATACGCCGTTATCAGAACTGCAGGTGCTGACTTGCCCTTCGCTATTCCCCATACAACATGTATAGGCAATTTGTTCCGGTCTTCCTGCAGCACAAGCACACAGGGACCTTTACTGAAATCAGGATAGTCTTCTACGATCCTTGCCGCTTCGATGGATAGAAAAACATCTTCTGCAAAGATGTTGTCGGCAGCAAGTTCGTCATATCCATGACTTGATATGACAACATCATCTGCGGCCAACAAAGCCTGTACTTTTGGAAGGAGATTACTTTTCAATGCCGTAACGTTTTATGCAAAAAATATACATCCCTAACCATTCGATTCCAAGGCAACCAGGGAGTGAAAATCCAGAGACCAAGACGCTGATCCGTTACCGAAAAAGTCAGGATGTTTCAGAAAATGCACGTTGCTTGCCATTGCGAAAGCGTCTCTGGTGCTGATTCCCGAATGGAAGTCGCGGCTGCCGGAGCTGATGCGAAGGTGAGACACAGGGCAGTTATTTGCCTGATAAACTGCAAATAAAAAAAGCCCATATCTGCACTGAGAAGGATACCCTTCAACGGCGTGGAGCCGACCTTCATTCTTCGATCCCCTCCAGCAACGCTTCGATATCTTCCGGTTTGGGCAACTGCCCTCTCAGTTCCTTTGGCAACGTTCTGGTGATTTCGTAGGTGGCCACACCGATGGGTTTCCCTGCATCTGCATCGTGCAGGGCATATTCCACTACCGTGCGATTTTTATCCTTGCAGAGAATGATGCCAATAGACGGGTTTTCATCCTCCTGTCGTACCTCTCGATCAAGTGCTGTCAGATAAGGGAACCTCTAAAAAGTTATTGCGCAACCAAATTGCAGCGTTGGTCGGTGCTCGAAATCCTCAAGTACTGCGTGTACATTCCGGTTTCTCCGCTCCGTCCGCCTTGCTCTTTGACCGCTCATCACACTTTTTAAAGGCTCCCATAAAACTGCATTTTGCCGACAAACTCGGGTATGAATTTGCCGATCTTCAGCTTGATGGCAACCAGTGCCTTGAGTCGCCTGTGAAAAAGAAGCAGATCAATGAAATATTCATCGCCATCCACCTCCAGACGATACTGGCTTCCCATAAAGGCGAACATGCCGCCCATGGCTCGCAGAAAATGCTCTACCCTGGCAATAAGCGCCCTCTCCAGTTCACGTTCGCTATGCTCTTCTCCCAGCTCCAGAAAATCGAAGGTATATTCATCCTTCACCGCAAGTTTTGCCTGCGCACGAAGCTCCGGCGTGAGAACCTGATCGAAATTGGTCTGACCGAGCAGGGATTTCTCATAGCTCTGGTTATCGATCTGATGAATCAGAACGCTCTTTGACCACCCGAATTTTCGGGTCATGCGGATGTAGAACTCCCGCTCCAGAGGGTCTTTGCAACGCTGGAGAACAACCAGATTGTGAGCCCAGGCAATTTCTCCAACCAGTGGTTGGAGTTTTTCATGCCCGCTGTACTCCAGATAGAACTGGCGCATGTACCAGAGGTTTTGAACCGAAAAACCGGCGACTCCGGGAAACTCGTGCCGTAAATCCAGAGAAAGGGTCTCCACGACTGACCTGCCCCATCCGGCCTTTTTCTGACGTTCGGCTATCATCCGTCCGATATCCCAGTAAAGCCCGACCAGCTCGGTATTGACCGCTTTCAGCGCCGTGTACTGCGCCGAACGGACACGCTCCTTCACCTCGGCAAAAAGTTGCACGTAATCCGAACCAGGATTGCTCTTGTTAAGTCCGCTCACTGTCCTCCTCCAATAGAAATCTTTAATTAGCCTATTCCTCAGAATTATACGAATACATTGCGTCACTTTTCAACACAGCCAACGCAAAACGCAATGAGGCACGTCCATTAAACCTGAAAACAGAGCATAAGGGAACCTCCCCGTTGGGCTGGTCGGGAGATCGGACGCAGCCATTTCCGGGTTTCAGCATTTTTGTGGAGTCCCGTGAGGACGGTATGTCGGAAGTATCGCTTCAAGGGGCGTACCAGAAGAAATGGGTCTGCAGAGTCGCCGGGTTGCACCCGTGCGTTACCGATATGCCGCTCCTGCAGAGCTGGAAATATGGGAATGCCGATCTACCCCAGGGGTTGCACCCCGCGCTACCGACATACCATCCCTGCGGGATTTGAAGAAAGGCAGAAAATGCGAGATTCTGCGAACCCCTTCGAGAACGCCGATACAAACCGACGATGTTTGTCCCGGATTACGAGCAGACACACGGACGCTGATCCATTGCAGCAAATGTCAGGATGTTTCGATTTACAAGCAAGGGAGCATGCGTTGCGCGCCATTAGTCAAGCTTCTGTGATGCTGATTCGCAGTGCCAGATCCTTGAAATATTCATGAGACCAGATGTTCAGGCTTCCGGCATCCCGCACAAACCGTGAGACGTCGTTCGCGGCGGCGGCAACATCGAGCATATCGATTCGCCGTTCGAGCAACTGACTGAATTCCTGCATGGTCAGGCGCTCATTGTGCAGATGCCCGCTCTGCTTTGCCCTGATGATGGAGGAAACCTCTAAAAATTTATTGCGCAACCAAATAGCTGCGTTAGTCGGTGCTCGAAATCCTCATGTACTACGTGTACACTCCGGTTTCTCCGCTCCGTCCGCCTTGCGCTTTGATCGCTCATCGCACTTTTTAGAGGTTCCCTGAAATGGGAACGGTTTATGGGAATGCCTTTGCATACCGTTGACCATCAGCAACAGTGCCCGCAGCATATCGGTTTTGACGCCTGCAGCCATGCATGCCCTGATCACTTCAGGATCAAACCGTGCCACGGAATCTTCATCGATGCGGAGATCATCGAACAGCAGTTCCTGCAGTGCGCGCTGCGACCGGACGTTCAGGTTTCGGGTGAAGATGAGCTTATCGCAGAGCGCCTTTTCAGGCGATGCCATCAGGAAGCCGGTTTTATCGGCATTCTCTACCCGGTCGATACCGACAGCGTAGAACTTAGGCTGTGAATGGGTATAGGAAAACCGGCCTATGCGCAACCCGTACTTTTTACCCCTCTTTATCGTCATCGAGGTCACCTCGACCACCCGTTCGGGTATGATGCCGTAATGGTGCAGGGCATAGTCCATGGAAACATAGGATGGACCGTACAGCAGATTTGCAACAAGCGGCATGGAAAGCGGTACTCCTGTAATATCCGGCGAAACGGCGTACAGTCCCTTCCTGATGGAAAGCAGCAAACCCTCGTCGATCATCCGGAGGATCTTGTCATTCGGCGACCGGTATTCACCGAGGATCGAGACCAGGGTGCCATGGGTCAACGGTACACCACCGAAAACCTTAAGCCGCTTTTCAAGCCGAATGGACATGTTATTTTACATGGATAAACGATAAATAGTCGATTATCCATGTAAAATAGAGGATTGCATATTCAATCCAAAATATATTTCTCCCTGCAATCTCCAGGCCGCTCGCAACTCCACTAACGTTCCCACACAGCACTCACCCGCCTGAAAAAAATCCGGCAACCTTATGGCTGCCGGTACGATAACGGATAATGGGTGGAATAGCTATCACCCGAACACCTTCCGGTACTCATCCCCGGTGGGCTGGTCGGCACAGGTGACGGTGATGCGTTCGGGAATGGCGCCGAACATGGTGCTGAAGTTGCGGACGCACGAAGGAGAGGCGAAGAAGATTTCGTCGATGAAAGCAAAATCGACGCTCTGCTCCAGTTCCTGAACGCCGTGCTTGTAGACGCAGAGCGGGGTGACGCGGTTGCCGAGCGACTGCAGCCCGCCGACGAGGTATTCGTCGTGCAGGTTCGAGCCCGGCAAAAGAATGCTTTCGCTCGTAATGGTGTGCTTGCTGAAGAGCGTGATGATGTCGCCGCACCCTTCACTGTCGAGCATGAGGTCGGGGATCACGCCGTACTGCTGCAGTTCGGCCGCGGCGGCCTTGCCGGTGGTGCAGATGCGGCTGTGTGCAAGGTGGCGGACGTCGCGCCCGGTGTCGAAGAGGTACTTGAAGAAGTACTTGACGGCAAACTTGTTCTGGAAGAGCAGCACGCTGTAGCTTCGGATGTCGTCGAAGGAGCGGCGCACGAGATCGAGATCAGCCCCCTCGATCTGGCGGCAGGGGAAGTGCACCATGATGTAATCCGTGCTGCTGTACCGTTTCGCCTCGCCTCCGGTAATGAGCACCTTTTTCTTTTTCGAGTGCCAGTTGTCGGCAATGAAATGGGCGATGTTGTCGCCGATGATGAGCAGCGCCGGCGAGTAGACCGCCCGCTCGCGCCTGCGGAACTCGTCGAGCGTGCCGGTGAACACCTGCTGGTTGTAGCGCGTGGCGTTCTGCACCACGGCCACCTTCGTCTCCCCGCTGCGTCCTTTTGCCGCCACGGCGTCGAGCACGTCGTGCACCGTGGAGGCCACCATGTAGTAGACAAGGGTATCGGCGTCGGGAACCTGGATGCTGCTGACCGGATGGCCGGTACAGAAGGCCACGGAGGAGGATACCTTGCGCATGGTGAGCGGTATTTCGGTATAGGCGCTCGCGCCGTGCGCGGCGGTGATGCCGGGAATGATTTCGTACCCCACGCCGTTTTTGCGCAGTTCGTCGATCTCCTCCCCTCCCCTGCCGAACACGAAGGGGTCGCCGCCCTTCAGACGGGCCACGATTTTGCCCTGCCCGGCCTGGCGCACGATTTCTCGGTTGATCTCATCCTGCTCGAAGTGGTGGCTGTCCTTGCGCTTGCCGGTATAGATTTTCTGCCCGCTGAACTGCTCTACCAGTTCGAGTGAGACGAGGTCGTCGTAGAGGATGACGTCGGCATCGTGCAGCACCCGCTGCGCCTTGACGGTGAGCAGTTCCGGATCGCCCGGCCCCGCGCCGATGATGTAGACATATCCTTTTTTTCCTGTTTCGGTGGCTGTCATAGTGGTACTTCTTTTCTATTCCGTTTACTTCAGGAGCGTCTCATCCTCCTGCATCATCTCCCTGATTTTGTTGCGCCATGCGACCGATTTTTTCACGTTCTCCCCGTTCGACGAGACCGTGATGGTCATTTCGTCCTTTCTGATGACCGCCGGGGAGATGAAGCTCGACAGTTCGCGGTTGTCTACCACGTTCACCAGCATACCGAGCGCTTCGGCATCCTCCATGATACGCCGGTTCACCTCCTCGTCGTTCGTGCTTGCATAGACGAGAAAGTACCCTTCGAGGTCGGAGGGTTCATACCGCTTGACGATTTCGGTGAACCCCTTCCCCTTGATATCGTCGTGAATCTCCGGCGCGAGAATGGTGATGTTGCGCGTATACTGCTCGACCGTCCGGATCTTGTGCATGGCGATCTTGCCACCTCCGACAAAGAGGATTTTTTTATTGTCTATCCGGACGTTGAGCGGGAGAAATACTTTTTTCATAAATGCATGGTTAGCTTAAAGGAGGGCGGACTTTCCTGTCCGCCATTCGAAATATAGATAAATCAATGGCGGGTTGGAAAATCCGTCCTCCTTTCAGACTATCCGGAAGTGAGGGTGATGCAAGGAAAAACGTTACGCCTCCTGCTCCTTTTTCACGGTCACGGCAACCTTCAGCAGCAGCGTCAGCACGAGCATGCCCACGGCCCAGATGCCGAGCGTGACGGTGAGCTCCGTCAGGGTGACGCCGTATTCGGTGATCTCTTCGAGCGGCGAGGGCACGAATCCGCCAAGCACCAGCCCGACTCCCTTGTCGATCCAGATGGAGCTGACCATGCCCACACAGGCGGCCACAAGCCATTTCGAGGTTTGGCGAAGTTTCGGGTTGAGCAGTATCCCGAGAGCGCCGAAGCCGAGAAGCAGCGAGAGCCACATCCACGGCACGAGGTTGCTCTTGCCGTGCAGGCCGAAAAAGAGATACTGCAGGCCGTGCATGTGCGCCGGAACGTTGCTGTAAAAGGCGGTGAAGAATTCGGTGCCGATCATGAAAAAGTTCGCGATGCCGGCGTAGGTGGCAAGCACGGCGAGTTTCTGGCGCGCTTCGTTGCCCGCGTCGAAGCCGGTGGTCTTTTTCAGGACGAGGGTGACGAGAATGAGCAGCGAGGTTCCCGCGGCAAACGCCGATGCGAGAAACCGGGGAGCGAGCACGGCGGTGAGCCAGAGGTGCCGTCCGGGAAGTCCTGCGTAGAGGAACGCCGTGACGGTGTGGATGCTGAAGGCCCAGGGAATCGAGAGATAGATGATCGGCTTGACCCATTTCGGCGTCGGTACGCCCTTGCGCTCCGCGCCGAGCACGGTCCAGGCGCTGACGAAGTTGATCAGGAGGTAGCCGTTGAGCACCATCACGTCCCAGAACACCATGGCGTGGGGCGAGGGGTAGAGCAGCACGTTGAGCACGCGGTCGGGACGGCCCATGTCGGCAAGGATGAAGAGCATGCACATGAGCGTGGCCGCGACGGCCATGAACTCGCCGACGATCACGGTTTTGGCGAACTCCTTCCGGTTGTGCAGGTAGTAGGGAATCACCACCATCACGGCCGAAGCCGCCACGCCCACAAGAAAGGTGAACTGCGCGATATAGAGGCCCCAGCTCACGTCGCGGCCCATGCCGGTTACGGTGAGCCCTTCCCACATCTGCCGTGAAAAGGCGACAGATCCCGCGCCGATGCCGAGCAGCAGGAGTCCTATCCAGAGCCAGTAGTTCCGGCTTCCTTTCAGAGCTTTTTCAATCATGACGATACATTAAATGATATAAAAGACCGAAGGTTTCGTGCCCAGTTCGGGTTTGCGCTGCATGGTTTCGCTGGATTCCAGCAGCTTGCGGATCTCCGACGAGGGGTCGTTCAGGTCGCCGAACACCAGTGCCTGCTCCGGACATGCTTCGACGCAGGCCGGATCGAGTCCTTTCACCAGCCGTTCGGAGCAGAAGTTGCACTTCTCCACCACCCCCTGCATGCGGGTCGGATACTCGGTGCTCGCAAGCTTGATGCCCTCTCTCGGATCGCGCCAGTTGAAGCTGCGGGAACCGTAAGGGCAGGCGGCCATGCAGAAGCGGCAGCCGATGCAGCGGTGGTAGTCCATGGAGACGATGCCGTCCCACCGCCTGAAGGTGGCCTCGGTCGGGCATGCCTTCGTGCAGGGCGGTTCGGCGCAGTGGTTGCAGAGCGCGACGTAGGGCCTTTCGGTAACCTCGGGGCTCTGGAACTGGTTGCTTGCCGTGGGGAACACCTTTTCGTAGGCGCTTTTCCAAATCCACTTCACCTCGTCCTTGCGGTTGCCGAAATCGGGCACGTTGTGCGTGAAGTGGCAGGCCGCAACGCACTCCCTGCAGTTGCCGGAACATTTGCGGGTATCGATGAGCATGCCCCAGCGATGCTTGCCGGGTTCGGGTTTTTCGTCCCATGCCGGAAACACGGTTTTCTCGAGCGAAAGCGCCGGGAAGAGGCCTGCTGCCGAACCGATGCCGGCAAGAATGCCGATGCCGGCTTTCTTGATAAATGATCTGCGGTCTTCGTTCATCAGGGCGCCTCCATTGGTGAAATATGACAGTTCCAGCAGTTGGGCTTCACGTTGGCGTACATGTGGCAGTTGAAGCAGAACATCCGGTTGCTGGAGTGGCAGTTCAGGCAGGTGTTCAGGCTTTTTTCAATCTTCCGTCCGTCAGGAGCCACCCATACGCGGTTGCCCTCGCGTACGGACGAATGGCGCCACTCGTTGAGCACGCGCATGTGATTGGCTTTCATGAACTCCTTCGAGGCAATGCAGGCCGAGCTGTCCACCGTTGCGGCAGGAGCCGGCTCGATGACCTTTTCAGCCATGATCTCCTGGTGGCGGAAAGCGTAGATACCGGCAAGCGCCACAATGAGCAGCGCGGTTGCCGTCATAATGATTTTTTTAGTCAACGTCGTCCTCCTTGTCGTCAAAACCGGTCATTGGATCCTCCCTGAGATCTTCGGTTCTCATTTTCTCGCCCTGCATGACGAGGGCGTTGCCCACCAGTTCGTGAAGTCCGTAGACCGACACGCCGGGGTTCCAGTACCGCATGAGCGGGGGCAGGCTTGCGCGGTCGATGGCGCAGATGGTGACGAGCGAATTGACCTTATGCTTTTCCTTTACTTTGCGTACGGCGTTCGCCCTCGGGAAGCCGCCCTTCATGCGCATGGCCATGTTCTCCTCGGCGTTGATGCCGCTGCCCGAACCGCAGCAGAAGGTCTGCTCGCGGATGGTGTTTTCCGGCATCTCGTGGAAGGAGTTGCACACCTTACGGAGCACATAGCGCGGCTCCTCGAACATGCCCATGCCCCGGGCGACGTTGCAGGAGTCGTGGAAGGTGGTGCGCAGATGGTCGTTGCGTTTCGGGTCGAGCTTCAGCTTGTTGTTATGGATAAGATCGGCGGTAAACTCCGCGATATGCACCATTTTCGTAGCTTTCGCGTTGCTGAACCTGGTTCCGGTAATGGGCGAAACCGGTTCTTCGAGGAAGTTTGCCGGGCCGTTCATGGTGCTCATGTACTGGTGCACCACGCGCCACATGTGGCCGCACTCGCCGCCGAGGATCCATTTCACGCCGAGCCGTTCGGCTTCGTGGTACATCTTCGCGTTCAGCTTGCGCATCATGTCGTTCGAGGTGAAGAACCCGAAGTTCCCCCCTTCCGAAGCGTAGGTGCTGATGGTGTAGTCGAGCCCGATGTGCTCGAAAAGCAGCATGTAGCCCATCATGGTGTAGACGCCGGGGTCGCCGAACACGTCGCCGGACGGGGTGATGAAAAGGATCTCCGCGCCCTTGCGGTTGAAGGTGGGGTTCACCGTCACGCCGGTCAGCTCCTCGATGTCGTCAACGAGCGACTCGATGTTCTGCACGAAGGTGTGCGGCTCGATGCCGAGATGGTTTCCCGTACGGTTGCAGTTCGCCACCGGTGCGAGAATCCAGTTGTTGTTCAGGCCCACGAGCTGCAGGATCTCGCGCACCATGATGGTGATCTCCGCGGTATCGATGCCCATGGGGCAGAACACCGAGCAGCGGCGGCACTCGGTGCACTGGTAGAAGTACATGTACCACTCCCTGAGCACCTCTTTGGTAAGCTTGCGCGATCCGGCAAATCCCTTCAGGATTTTCTCCACCATGGGAAAATCGCCGCGGTAGACCGAACGGACCAGTTCGGCGCGAAGCACCGGCATGTTCTTCGGGTCGCCCGTACCGAGAAAGAAGTGGCACTTGTCGGCGCAGGCGCCGCACCGCACGCAGGAGTCGAGATAGAGCTTCAGCGAGCGATATTTTTTTATCCGCTCCCGCATGCCGTCCATGAGGGTCTTCTGCCACCCTTCGGGCAGCTGCCAGTCATCGTCGGTAACGGCCCACTTGCGGGGATTGGCAAAGCCGAGTTCCTCGATCACCTCGGGCTTGGCCGGAAAGCAGAAGTTCCCCTCGCGGAACTCCACGGGCATCTCCCACCACTCCTGTTTGGCGTGGTCGCCTTTCAGCGGGCTCGGCTTCTCCTCCATTTCGCGGATGAGATCGGCCTGTTTCGGTAGATATTTCGACATGGTTACTCCTTTTCGAGAGGCAGTTTCGCCTTTTTCATCTTTTCGCGGTAATCGTCCTCGTACTCGCTGTAGGTACGGATCTTCATGGGCTGACGCCACACATTGACATACATTTTCTCGCGGCTGTTGTTCAGCATGGTGCGCGTCGGACTGAGGAAGATCGCGCCCATGTGCATGAGCTTGCTGAAGGGAAAGTACAGCAGCAGCATGCAGACAAGAAAAAGATGCACATAGAAAAGCGCGCCGATCTCGCCGGGGGGATCGAAACTGAAGCTCATCAGCCGCAGCATCTGATCCTTGACGGCCATGACGTCAACCTTGGCGATATAGCGCATCAGCACCCCGGCGCCGACGATGCCGCCGAGCAGGAAGAGCGGGAAGTAGTCGGTAGGCAAGGAAATGATGCGCAGTTTCGCATCGGCCACGCGCCGCACAAAAAGGAAGGTGATTGCCGAGAGCGCAAGCGCATCGGTCACATAGAAAGCCGGAAGCGTGATATCGAAGAAGCTGTCGAGCTGGTCGAGCGATTCGGCAAAGCCCGGCACCATGATAAAGAAAAACCGTGCATGGCGCAGCACGATGACGAGGAGCGACCAGTGGAACACCAGACCGCCGAGCCAGAGCCACTTGGTGGAACCGTACACGAGATCGGGTCCCTTGCTGAATTCCGCCCTGTTGTTGCGGAAAAGGGAACGGAACAGCAGCACCTCGGAAAGCACCCTGACGGCGGCATGCCACGGTCTCGAGGGGCTTTCGATTTTGTCGTGATGAATCCAGTCGAGCGACTTCTCCTGGCCGCAGGTGGAGGTGATGTTGTAGGGCACCGGACGGCGCAGCCAGTCCACCATCCGGTAGACAAAACCTGCAGCGAACAGCAGCAGGGCAATGTAGGGTATGACGACGCCGAAAAGATAATCGAGACCGGCATACTGCACTCCTGCGAAAGGAATGAGCGCGAGCACGGCCACCATCGCGAGCGGCAGCATAATCTTTTTCATGATCCGGTACTCCTCAGCAGCATGTGCATTTTGCTCCTGCTCTCTTCGACCTTGAGCTGGTAGATGGTTTCACGATGCTCCATGAAGAGGTCGAACGCCTCGAACAGCATGCCTTCGATCCTTTCGGTGCAGAAGGGTGCGTCGCCTTCGGAACCGCCGGTCTCCTGCAGAATGCTCCTCAGCTCCAGGAACAGGGAGAGGCTGCGGGAAGGACGGAAGGGATGCACGGCGAGGATGCGCGTCACGCGCGACACGCCCTCCCTGCAACGCTCACCATCGTCATGGAATGCGTCAAGTATAACCCCCATGCTGTCGGCGAGCGCTTCCGATATTGGCGTACCGGGAGCCATCTTCCCGGAAAAAAGGTCGAGGCCGAACTCGAGCCATCGCTTCAGGATTGTCTCCCGGTTTTCCCGGATGATCCGCTCCCAGGTTCGATTCATAGGGTCAGAGGTAAATTAATTTAATATAAGATCTGCACAGCAATGACCTCAAAAGGGTGGTTAGAGCCAGCTGTTTACCTGATGCTCCTCCACCAGATCGACGAAACCGTCGTAATCGACCGTTGCGACTCCCTCGGTGAGGTTCGAGATGCCGCGAGCCTCGAGGTCGGGTCGAAGCGCATAGACCGGATTGTTTTTCATGACGCCGGCAAGAGCTTCCGAAAAGCGGTTACCCTGCTGTACGGCATAGACGCCGTTTTCGATGAAGAGCACGGGATCTCCCGGCTGGAGAAACCTGATGCAGGTATCGAAGCTGTCGCCTGAAAATGGTGATTTGTTGATCGTATGTAACATCGACAAAAACGTTAATGGTGAATGATGACGTCCTGCCCGTTCATAAGCGCTCCGATTGCGGCGGAATCGAGCACTTCGACATCCACAACCAGGTCATTTTCGGAAAGTCCCCTCTCTTCGAGCGAAACACGGTCAACGTAGAGTTTTTCCACATCGTAACCATCAAGAGCCATGAAAGTCTTCGCAAAGCCCTTGATGCCGATGCCTGCCGTGTCCTGGTTCTTCTTGATGGCGTAAACGCCGTCGCCGATGAACACGACCGAAAGATCCTGCTCGTAGGCCGCCATGATAAGGATCATTTCAAGACCCTCGTAGCTGTATATCGTGCCGTGAGGCGCATGGCGCAGCACATGCATGATCTTTTTCACGTTTTCATTTTCCATTGTTCTTCAG
>Ga0209835_1001381_pt1 | contig 13695 bp, 17 predicted proteins | sample LakKivwa52mmetaG_FD_184138 | JGI IMG/M metagenome (GOLD analysis project Ga0209835, IMG submission 184138) | Anoxic lake water microbial communities from Lake Kivu, Rwanda to study Microbial Dark Matter (Phase II) - Lake Kivu water 52m metaG... | ecosystem: Environmental > Aquatic > Freshwater >...
CTACCTTCCGGACATGGACTATGGCGCGCGCGACACGATCTTCGTACCCTTCTTCGGGGTTCAGGCTGCAACGATCACCGGGTTGTCGCGGCTCGCGCGGCTCACCGGCGCCACCGTCCTGCCGGTGGTCGCGCGCATGACCGAAGATGGCTATGTCATTGCGATCGGCGAGCCGTGGATGGACTTCCCGGGGGAGGACATCGTAGCCGACACGCGGCGCATGAATGCCTTCATCGAGAGTGAGGTGTGCGCCATGCCCGAACAGTATTTCTGGCTGCACAAGCGTTTCAAGACGCGGCCGCCCGGTGAAAATAAGCTTTATTGACCCCTTATTTGCGCACAGTCGGCGCTGGCGGGACGGCGTAATATTTCCGGGCTATGAAGATCCGCTTTACTAAAATGCATGGCCTCGGCAACGACTTCGTCGTGCTTGACGCCGTGCGACAAAAATTCATACCGACGCCCGCCCAGGCGAAGTGGCTGGCCGACCGCCATTTCGGCGTCGGCTGCGACCAGATTCTGGTTGTCGAGCCGGCACGCGACGAGACGGCCGATTTCCGCTATCGCATCTTCAACGCCGATGGCGGCGAAGTCGAGCAATGCGGCAACGGCGCACGCTGCTTCGTGCGTTTCGTCCATGAGCAGGGCCTGACGAGCAAGCGCGAGATTCTCGTCGAAACCGAGTCCGGACTGATCTCGCCGCGTCTCGAAGATAACGGACAGGTGACCGTGAACATGGGCGTGCCGCGCTTCGTGCCGGCCGACATCCCATTCCTGGCCGACTCGGATGACCTGATCCAGACGCTCGAATTCGCCGGCCGCAGCGCCGCCATTTCCGCCGTGTCGATGGGCAATCCGCATGCCGTGCAGGTCGTCGACAACGTCGATATCGCCCCGGTGGCGCGTGACGGTCCGCTGATCGAGGCCCATCCGCGCTTTCCCAAGCGCGTCAATGCCGGCTTCATGGAGATCGTCGATCGCCACGGCATCCGCCTGCGCGTCTATGAGCGCGGCGCGGGCGAAACGCTGGCCTGCGGCACGGGCGCCTGCGCCGCCGTGGTCGTCGGCGTTCGTCGCGGACTGCTCGATTCGCCGGTGCGCGTGGCAACGCGTGGCGGCGACCTGCTGATCGCCTGGGGCGGCGTGGGGCAAGCGGTGTTCATGACCGGCCCGGCCGTCACCGTCTTCACCGGTGAAATCGACATACCCGAATTGCCCGAGGATCTCCCATGACCTTTGCCGCGAAAGATGTCGCCCAGTACCTGAGGGATCATCCCGACTTCTTCAACCAGTACGCCGAAACGCTTGCGCAGATCAGCATCCCCGATCCGCATGGCGGCAGGGCCATCTCCATCACGGAGCGCCAGATGGGTACCTTGCGCGATCAGGTCAAGCGCCTCGAAGGCCGGCTTGCCGAACTGCTGCGCTTCGGCGAGGAGAACGATGTGCTGTCGGCCAAGACGCAGCGTCTTGCCGTCGCACTCGCCGGCGCCACTGATTCCGCCAGCGTGCTGCTGGTGCTGTACGCGCATCTGGGCGGCAGTTTTTCCATTCCGCATGTCGCCGTGCGCTTGTGGGATGTTCCGGGCGATCCCGATTCGCTCGAGTTCGAGCCGCTCGGCACGGAGGCCAAGGCGTTCGTCAGCACGCAGAAGCGTCCCTACTGCGGGGCGGGCAGCGGCCCCGATGTCGAAGCCTGGTTCGGCGAAGATGGCAGCCATGTGCGCTCGGTCGCCATCGTCGCATTGCGCAATGGCGATGCCACCTTTGGCCTGCTCGCGCTCGGTAGCGAGGAGCCGGAGCGTTTCTATCCGGAAATGGGCACGCTCTACCTCGAACGCATCGGCGAACTCGCGTCCGCGGCGCTCGTGCGCACCTTCGGCTGACTTTTCCATGACCGACGCGTCGGTCGCAGAGTCCGATCCCTCGGTAGAAAAGTTTTTGGCCGAACTCGCCCACCAGCGGCGCGTCAGCGTGCATACCCTGTCCGCCTATCGACGCGATCTCACGCAATTGCAGGCAGGCGTCGGCGACCGGCCGCTGGCCACGCTGCAATCCCACGAACTGCGCCGCCAAGCGATGCGCCTGCACGGACAGGGACTCGCGGCACGCTCGGTGGCGCGCACGCTGTCGGCCTGGCGTGCCTACTATCACTGGCTTGCGCGGCGCGGCGAACTGGCCGCCGACCCCTGTGTCGGGCTGCGTGCCCCCAAGCGGCCGCGCTCGCTGCCCAAGGCGCTTGCCATCGAGCAAACCGCGGCGCTGCTCGCGCCGTGCGGAGACGATGCGCTGAGTTTGCGCGACCGCGCGATGTTCGAGTTGTTCTACTCGTCGGGTCTGCGCCTGTCCGAACTGGCCTCGCTGGATCTCGATGGCAATCTGGACCTCGCGGCTGCCGAAGTCACGGTCACCGGCAAGCGTGGCAAGACGCGCACCGTGCCGGTCGGCGCGCAGGCACGGGAAGCGCTCGATGCCTGGCTCACTCAGCGCGCCAGCCTCGCGGCTCCGGATGAGCCGGCGCTCTTTGTCGGCCGGCGCGGCACCCGGCTGACACCGCGGGCCATCGAGCTGCGCCTCGAACAGCGAGCGAAGAACAGTGGACTGGGGCTGAACGTGCATCCTCACATGCTGCGTCATTCCTTCGCCAGCCACGTACTGCAATCCTCGGGCGACCTGCGCGCAGTGCAGGAAATGCTCGGCCATGCCAGCATCGCCACGACGCAGATCTACACGCATCTGGACTTCCAGCATCTCGCGAAAATCTACGACGCCGCGCATCCGCGCGCCCACAAGAAATCATGAGCGCCGAACTGATCCTCCATCCCGGCAAGGAACGCTCGCTGTTCAAGCGCCACCCCTGGATATTCGATACCGCCGTCGCGCATCTGGGCGGCCACGCGCGACCGGGCGACACGGTAACGATCGTCGATGACCGTGGCCGACCGCTGGCCAAGGCGGCCTTCAGCCCGAAATCGAAGATCCGCGCGCGCGTCTGGAGCTTCGACCCGGATGCGCCGATCGACCACGCCTTCTTCAAGCGCCGCGTGGCGGAAGCGGTGGCCCGTCGTGGTGCGCTGCCCGAACTCAAGGATCAGCAAGGATTGCGACTGATCCACGCCGAATCCGATGGCCTGCCCGGCGTGATCGCCGACCGGTATGGCGACACGGTGGTGGTGCAACTCACCAGCGCGGGCGCGGAGAAATGGCGCACCGCCATCGTCGATGGATTGGTGAAGGTCACCGGTTGCGCACGTGTCTATGAACGATCCGACTCCGAAGTGCGCGGGCTCGAAGGACTGGAGCCGACCACCGGCTGGCTGGTTGGCGAGACACCGGCAGGCGAGATCACGATTGAAGAACATGGCGTGCGCATGGCCGTCGATATCGTCGCCGGCCACAAGACCGGCTTCTACCTCGACCAGCGCGACAACCGGCATTTATTGGCCAAACTCTCGCACGGCAAGCGCGTGCTCAACTGCTTCTGCTACACCGGCGGCTTTTCGCTGCAGGCCTTGGCCGGCGGTGCAACGAGCGTATTGTCCATCGACAGTTCGCAGCCCGCGCTCGACCGCGCGGCAGCCAACCTTGAGCTCAACCCGCAGCTCGATGTTTCACGAGCGGAATGGCGCTGCGCCAACGTCTTCGACGAACTGCGTGCGCTCAAGGCGGCAGGGCAGACCTTCGATCTCATCGTGCTCGATCCGCCGAAGTTCGCGCCCTCGGCCAGCCATGCCGAGCGCGCCAGCCGCGCCTACAAGGACATCAACCTGCTCGGCTTCCGGCTGCTCGCGCCGGGCGGGTTGCTGATGACCTATTCCTGTTCCGGTGGCATTGGCGTCGAATTGTTCCAGAAGATCGTCGCAGGCGCTGCCTGCGACAGTGGCAGGACTGCGCGTATCGTCAGGCGCCTGCAGGGCGCCGCCGACCACCCGGTCGACCTCGCCTTCCCGGAAGGCGAATACCTCAAGGGCTTGCTGCTGCAGGTGGATTAAGTCCCGCCATCCCCCAGCCCCTTCCTCGCGGAAGGGGAGACTTTGTGCGGGCTGTGCCCGGATGGTTCGAAACTCGGCGCTGACGGGACGGCACTATTCTCCGGCGTCGCCATCGACGTAGAACCAGCGCCCCTCCGCGCGCACGAAGCGGCTGGTTTCGTGGAGCTTGAAGGCGCGGCCGTTGATCTTGTAGCGCGCGACGAATTCGACGAGGGCGTGATCCGCGTCATGTTGTTTGTGGCGCTTCACGGTCAGGCCGGTCCAGCGCGGCCGGGGCTCTTCGTCGAGGTGCAGTGTGACCGGGCGGGTAGTCGGATGCCAGGTTGCGCGCAGATAGGACTCGTCACCCATTACGTACGCGGTGTAGCGCGAACGCATGAGCGCTTCAGCGTCGGACGCCGGTGCCTCGCCGTCAAGGCGTGGACCGCAACAGTTGGCGAGCGGCCTGCCGCTTCCGCAGGGACAGGGTGCGGATTTCACTTGCCGGCCGGCCCGGTATAGGGAGCAATTTTGTCGACAGTCAGCCGGTAGCCGGCGACGCCCCAGGTGGTTTCACCACGCTGCACGGCGAGCGTGCCGTAGGTCCAGAGGGGCACCATCATCTTCACGCCCGTCAGCGGCTTGGCCGACTTGGCGTGGATGATCTGGTTGGCCGGCGGCGGCGGCGTGTGGATGCAGGCGCCGAAATAGGGGACGATGAGGAATTCCGTAACCTTGTCGCCTTGCCGTTCGAGCGGCAGTGCGAAGCCGGCGATGCGAATGCGCTGGCCATTGAGGGAGGGCTCTGCAGGTGCATCGTCCCAGAGCTTCTTCAGCCTGTCGAGCGCTTCCATCGCGCGGGGGTCGGAGTCCTGCAGTTTCGAGAAGTCGAGGTCCTTGAACTCCTTCGAAGGATCCCAGCCCTTGGGCACCATGGTTTCCCATTTGAGTTCCGGCCAGGGTTCTGCGGCGAAAACGGGGATGACAAACAGCAGCGAGAAAGCGAGCAGTAGTTTTTTCATGTTCAGTTGCGAGGCGTGAGGCCGTCGGCGAGCGACATGCGCCAGGCGCGCCAGCCGGGTACGAGGCTGGCCGCGAGGCCGGTGGCGATAATGGACAGCAGCAGCACGATTTCGTTCGCTGTTGGCGGCCGTGGTTGCAAGGGGATGCCGAACTGAGCCAGCGCCAGCGGTGCGAGCAGGACGGTGCCGATGCTCATCAGAGCAACGCCGAGTGCGACGCCCAGCACGGTGACGACGAGGCCTTCGGCGACGAGCATGAGGAAGATCTCGCCCGGCCCTGCGCCAAGGCTGCGCAGAATGGCGAGTTCGCGCCGGCGTTCATTGAGGCCGGCGAGCATCGTCGCGGTCAGTCCGGCCAACCCGACCAGCACGACGAGCGTGGAGATCGCCAGCAGGCTGTTCTCGACGCTGGCGAGCGTCTGCCACAACTCGTCGAGCGCCACGCCGGGCAGCACGGCCATCAGCGGCTCGCCGCGATAGCCATTGATGTGGCGCTGCAGGCGGAACACATCGCCGCGGCTCTTCAGGCCGATCAGCATGGCGGTGATTTCCTTGGGCGCGAGATCGAACTTCCGGACATGTTCTGCCGGTATCGCGAGGCCGGGCAAGGGCGCTCCCCCAACCCAGTCGAGGTGGAGGGCGCTGATCGCCTCCAGGCTCACATGCACCGTGCGGTCGACCGGCGTGCCGGTCGGGGCGAGCACGCCGACGACGGTGAAAGGCTTGTCGCCATGCTCCATGCCGGACTCGCTCATGCCATGGGCAAGCGTGATCCGGTCGCCGCTGCGGTAGCCCAGCTCTTGCGCCACCGTGCTGCCGAGTACCGTTTCGAAGAGATCGATGAACTCCCGGCCGGAGGCGAGCTTCAATCCTTGCCGGTCACCGTACTGGAAATGCCTGAAGTAGTCCGTTGTCGTGCCAAGCACGGGGAAACCGCGATGCGAATCACCGAGACTCAGCGGTAACGTCCATGCCACTGCCGGATGCGTTGCCAGCGCTTCATAACTGTCCCAGCGCATGTTGTGAGTGGCGGCGCCGGAACGGAAGACAGCATAGAGCATCAGTTGCACGCCACCGGTGCGCGGCCCGACGACCAGATCGACACCCGACACCGATTGCGTGAAGTTCGCGCGCGCGTCGTGGCGCACGCGTTCGACGGCCAGCAACAGCGCGGACGCGAGCGCGATGGCGACGAGCGTGATGCCCAGCGTCAGCCGGCGTGCCCAGGCGCTCTTGAGGGCCAGTCTGAGCACCGCCTTCATGCTTCCGCCCTCTGCGCTGTCCGATTGATCTCGGCAAGCGCGACGCGGCGGTCGAAGTGCGCGGCGAGTCGGTCGTCGTGGCTGACGAAGAGCAGCGTGGAGCCGGCCGCCTGCGTTTCGGCGAGCAACAGGTCGATGAAGCGTTGCTGGCGCGGCGCATCGAGCGCGGAAGTCGGTTCATCGGCGAGGATAACCCCAGGCTTGCCGATCAAGGCGCGCGCCGCCGCGACGCGCTGCTGCTGCCCGACCGACAGTTCGGCGGCTGGCCGCTGCCACAGGTCGGGCGCCAGATCGAGATGGCCAAGCAGGTGCGCGGCGGCAGTACGCGCATCGCCAGCGCGCGAGTTCCGATGGGCCGAGAAGGTGCAGGGCAGCAGCACGTTGTCGAGCGCGGAGAGCCAGGGCAGCAGGTTGAACTGCTGGAAGATGAAGCCGATGTGGTCGGCGCGAAAGCAGTCGCGGGCGCGCCCGGAAAGCGTGTCGATCCGCTGTCCGAGCAGCGTGACAGTGCCGGAGTCTGGTAGCGCGACGCCACCGAGCACGGCCAGCAGCGTGCTCTTGCCGCCGCCGCTCGGACCGTGCAGGAACACGCGCTCACCCGCCGCGACGTCGAAGCGCGGAATGTCGAGGCAGGGCGCGGGCTGGCGTGGCCAGCGGTAAGTCAGATCGGCGAGTGCGAGCGCATTCATGCGCCCGAATTTACCAGTCGATTACCAACTGAGCACGGGCGCCTTGGGCGAGAGGCGCTGCTTGCCCTGGCCGGCGGGGCCACTGCGCTGGGCTTCGAGGCGGTAAAGCCGCTTGAAGGATTTGAAGATCGTCGTTTCGATGCCCTTGAGCGCGGCGGGTTCGCTGCAGCTGAAGTCATAGTCGGCATCGATGTCGGCGTGCTCCCCGCCCTTGAACGCGGGCATGCTGACCTCGACCTTGCCCAAGGTGCATTTCGCCGCCGGGGTGGGCACGAACAAGGCCGCGCCATCCTTGAGCACTCTCTCTGTTTCGGCCAGCGCGGCCCTTTCCTTGTCGGTCTTGGGTGCGCGTTCGAAGCCGACGGCGGCGTCGAGCGGCAGTTCGAGTTTGATGCTGATCTTGCCGCCATCGATGATGGCTTCAAGTTGGCCTTCGCCATGCACATGCTTGTGTTGGGCATGGGCGGCAGGCAGGAAGGCAAACAGGGCGACGAGCAACAGGTTCTTGCGCATGGGATGGGTCTCCGGGGTCGTTAGTGGGAGTGGCCGCTGCCGAACACCACGACGGCGATGCCGGCGGCGAGCAGCAGCCCGTGCCAGCCGATGCCCTGCTGCTCGCGCTTGAGGCGCGGCATCAGGTCGGCGATGGCGATGTAGGTGAAGCTGGCAGCGGTGATGGTGAGGATGTAGGGCACCCAATCCTGGGCGCGCTCCAGCGCGAAGTAACCGACGATGCCGCCGAGCAGTGATGCCAGGCTGGAAATGCCATTCCAGAACAGCGCCTTGGTGCGTTGCCAGCCGGCCGCGAGCAGGATGGCGAAATCGCCGGCCTCCTGCGGCACTTCGTGTGCGACCACGGCCAGTGTCGTGGCCCATCCCAATACAGGATCGGCGAGGAAGGCGGCCGCGATCAACAGGCCATCGGTGAAGTTGTGGAAGCCGTCGCCGACAAGGATGCCCACCGCTTCACCGCCGTGCAGGTGGTGGTGATCGTGCGTGTGATCCTGACAGCTTGCACCGTTCGCATGCTCATCCTCGCTGCCGTGGGAGTGGCGCCAGATGGCGAATTTCTCCAGTGCGAAGAAGCCGAGGATGCCCGCCAGCAGGAACGGGAAGACCTCGTGCGGCGTGAGGCCCAGTTCGAGCGCCTCGGGCAGCAGGTGCAGCATCGAGGTGGCCAGCAGCACGCCGATCGAGAAGCTGACCGCATAGGCGAGCGTTTTCTTCGGCAGGCCGAACAGCACCAGCGCCGCGGCCAGCAGGCTGAGCAGGCCGCCCGCGATGCAGGCGAGGGCGATCTGGACGAAGAGGGGCAGGGAAGTCATGGGATGGGATTGAAACACAACAATGTTGCAAATGCAAACATGTTGCAAATACGGCGTGACTGTGCTTTCATGAGCCCATGTCCGACACTGCCGATATCTTGCGCACGGCTGGCGTCAAGGTTACGCCGGGCCGTGTGCGCGTACTCGAAGCGCTCGTTGCCGCTGCTGCGCCCCTGAGCCATGCCGATCTGGAGGCGCTTCTGCCCGATGCCGATCGCGTGACGCTCTATCGCGTACTCGACTCGCTGGTGGCCTGCGGGCTGGCGCTGAAGGCTGTCGATGCGCGTGGCGTATTCCGCTTCTCCGCCAGCGTGGCCAGACGCGACCATGGCGACCATGTGCATTTTCGCTGCATCGCCTGCGGCGGCGTGTTCTGTCTGAAAGCGCCGCCGCCCTCGCCGCCGAAGCTGCCGCGCGGCTTCCGGCTTGACAAGGTCGAGATCGATATCAGCGGCATCTGCCCGGCTTGCAACCAACTATCGCACGCCTCATGAGAAACTCGCCGGGCCGCCCCAAGAGTTTCTCGCCCCTTGAGGGGAGAACCGAGCGTAGCGAAGGTTTTCGGGGTGGGCTTATGAGAAACGGGAGCGGCAGCATGTTTGACGGCAATGGCCGGCGCTGGCGGGCCATCGCCCCCGATCCGAGCAGGCGGCGCCTGCTCGGCGCATTCGCCCTGAGTCCGATCGCGGCTGCCCTTGCCGGCCTGACCGGCTGCGGCAAGGACGAAGGCTGGCCGGAAGGCATGAAGCCGATCAAGTGGGATCGCGATACCTGCATCATTTGCAACATGGTCATCTCGGATCGACGCTTCGCCGGCGAAATGCGTGGCGGCCCGAAGGACACCGTGTTCAAGTTCGATGACCCCGGCTGTATCGCCCTGTGTATCAACGACAAGGCGGACAAGTTTCCCTGGGTGCGCGATCCGGCGACGAAGATATGGGTGATGGACTCGGCCGTGCGCGGCAACGAAATGCGCTGGCTCGATGCTCGCACCGCCCAGTACGCCGCCAAGTTCTCGCCGATGGGCTACAACTTCGGCGCCGTGCCCAACCCGGTGGCCGGTTCGGTCGATTTCGTCGCCATGAGCGAGCGTGTCGTCGCACTCGTCCGCAAAAATGCCGAATCGAAAACATGAGGCAGCCATGGACGAGATGATCTCCCCGAAAATCGACAGACGTATCCCCGTCACCATCCTCACGGGCTTTCTCGGTGCGGGGAAAACCACTTTGCTCAACCATTTGCTGCAGCAGCCGGAAATGAAAGGCACGGCGGTGCTGATCAACGAGTTCGGTGCGGTCGGCGTCGATCATCTGCTGGTCGAAAAGGTCGACGACACGCTGGTGCTGCTCGGGGCCGGATGCATCTGCTGCACGGTACGCAGCGATCTGTTGCGTGCCCTGAAAGACCTGTTCCTCCGTTCCTGGCGACGCGAGATTCCGCCGCTCTCCCGCGTTGTCATCGAAACCACGGGGCTGGCCGACCCGGCGCCAATTATCCTGAGCATCCACGAGGACATGTTCGTCTCCGACCGCTATCGCGGCGATGGCGTGGTGGCCGCCGTGTCGGCCACCCACGGCCTGATGCAACTCGGCGCGCATGCCGAGGCGCTCAAGCAGGCGACGATGGCCGACCGCCTGCTGATCACGCAGTGCGATATCGCGGAGCCGGCTGATATCGATCTTCTGTCGGGCCGGTTGAGAGAACTGAATCCCGGCGCGCCCCAGATCATGGTCCGTCGCGGCGAGGTGGCGGCCGCCTCGGTGCTCGGCGCGGGGATGTTCGCCACCGAGGACAAGCCGGCGACGGTCGCCGCCTGGCTGGCGGACGAACGGACGCGCGAGCAGGCGCGGCAGGCGCATGGCCATCATCACCATCATCACGACGTCAATCGTCATGACGCCCTTGTCGAGAGTTTCGTGCTGGAATTTCCAAAGCCTTTCGACTGGCTCGACTTCACCGAGGCCATCGACATCCTGCTGGCGACTTGCGGCCCGCGCATCCTGCGCATCAAGGGACTGGTCAATGTCGCGGACGATCCCCAGCCGCGCCTGGTGCAGTGCGTGCGGCACATCCGGTATCCCTCGCGCTCGCTTGCGGCCTGGCCGGCGGAAGGCGCCTACGCCGACCGCAGGAGCCGGCTGGTGTTCATTGTCAACGACCTGTCGCGCGAGATCGTGCTCAACGCCTTCCGCATGTTTTGCACCGCCACCCCGGTCAACGAGGAAACAGCATGAACGACGCAACAGCCCCCATCCCCGTCACCATCCTCACCGGCTTTCTCGGCGCCGGCAAGACCACGCTCCTGAAGCGCCTGCTGCGCGAGGACCACGGCCATCGCATCGCCGTGATCGAGAACGAGTTCGGCGAGGCTGGCATAGACGATGCCCTGCTGGCGGACGCAGCGGGCGAACGGCCGCTCGTCGAGATGAACAATGGCTGCATCTGCTGCACGGTGCGCGACGACCTGATTCGCATCCTCGACGACCTCGCCACGCGACGTGCCTTTGGCGACATCGCCTTCGACCGCATCGTCATCGAAACCACCGGGCTCGCCGACCCCGCCCCGGTGGCGCAAACCTTCTTCGCCGACGAGCGTGTCGCCGAGCCCTATCGGCTCGACGGCCTGGTTACCCTGGTCGACGCCGTCCACGCCCACGCCCAGTTGGATGAACACGATGCGGCACGCGAGCAGGTCGGCTTCGCCGACCGTCTGGTACTGACCAAGACCGATCTGGTCGATGCCGCGGCCGTCGATGCGTTGCGCACCCGCTTGCGGGCGATGAACCAGCGCGCGCCGATCCTGACCGCCGCGTTCGGCGATATCCCGGTCGAGGCTGTGCTCGACATCAACGGCTTCGAGCTCGACGCCATCCTCTCCATCGAGCCCGATTTCCTCGATCCCGACGCGCACCACCATCACCACGACGACATCGGCAGCTTCGTCTACCACGCCGAGGCGCCCTTCGACCGCGGGCGCTTCGAACAGACGCTGGAACAACTCGTGGGCGAGCATGGCGACAACCTGCTGCGCTACAAGGGCGTGCTCTACCTGAAGGACGAACCCCTGCGCGGCGTGCTGCAGGGCGTGCATCGCCTGGTCGGCGCCACGCTCGACGCCGGCTGGGCGGCGGACGAACGTCCGGCCAGCACCTTGGTTTTCATCGGGCGCAACCTGCCGCAGGATGTGTTCCAGGCCAGTCTTGACGCTTGCTTGGCGCCATGACCCGCTGGCTTGCCCGAATGGTGCAAGGGCTGATCCGCGCCTATCAGTTATTCGTCAGCCCGCTGCTCGGCCCGCGCTGCCGCTTCCATCCCTCGTGCTCGCATTACGCCCAGGAAGCCCTGGAGGTGCATGGCCTGCGCCGCGGCGGCTGGCTGGCCGTGCGCCGCATTTTCCGCTGCCATCCCTGGCATCCGGGCGGCTTCGATCCAGTACCGCCCCCTGCGACGGCGACTGATACCGAGATTGTCAACTTACCGCACCACACGGAGAAATCCCCATGACCGCGCCCATCACCGACAAACGTCTCCCCGTCACCGTGCTTTCCGGCTTTCTCGGCGCCGGCAAGACGACCCTGCTCAATCGCGTCCTCAACAACCGCGACGGCCGGCGCGTCGCGGTGATCGTCAACGACATGTCCGAGGTGAACATCGACGCGGATTTGGTGCGCGAGGGCACGCAACTTTCACGCGCGGAAGAAAAGCTCGTGGAAATGTCGAACGGCTGCATCTGCTGCACGCTGCGCGACGATCTGCTGAAAGAGGTGCGCAGACTCGCCGTGGAGGGACGTTTCGACTATCTGCTGATCGAGTCGACCGGCATCTCCGAGCCGCTGCCGGTCGCCGCCACCTTCGACTTTCGCGACGAACAGGGCCGCAGCCTGACGGACGTCGCCCGCCTCGACACCATGGTGACGGTCGTCGACGCGGTGAACCTGCTTGGAGATTTCTCGAGCCACGATTTTCTGGGCGACCGAGGCGAGTCGCTGGGCGAGGAAGACGACCGCAGCCTGGTGGGTCTGCTGACCGAGCAGATCGAATTCGCCGACGTGGTGATCCTCAACAAGGTCTCGGATGCCGGCCCAGAGCGCACCGATGCCGCGCGCAAGATCATTCGCAGCTTGAACGCGGACGCGAAGATCATCGAGACCGACCATTCGGACGTGCCGACCAGCGCCATCCTCGACACCGGCCTGTTCGATTTCGAGAAGGCCTACGAGCATCCGATGTGGGCCAAGGAGCTTTACGGCTACGCCAATCACCGGCCCGAGGACGAGGAATACGGCATCATCTCCTTCGTCTACCACGCTCGCGCGCCCTTCCACCCGGCCAAGCTGCATGCGGTGCTCAACGGCCCGCTGCCCGGCGCGATCCGCGCCAAGGGACATTTCTGGATCGCCTCGCAGCCCGACTGGGGCTTCGAATTCAGCCTGGCCGGCGCGATGTCCTCGGTCTCGCTGCTGGGCCGCTGGTGGGCCGCCGTGCCCGAAGAGGACTTGCCGACGCATCCGGAGGCGCAGGCCGAGATCGCACGTCGCTGGGCCGAGCCCTGGGGCGACCGGCGGCAGGAAATCGTCTTCATCGGCGTCGAACTCGACCGCGAAGCCATCTGCGCGAAGCTGAACGAAGCGCTGATCGACACGCACGACTTCACACCGGAAGCCTGGGCCGATCTTCCCGATCCCTTCCCGCGCTGGTCAGGCGCCGAGGACGAGGAAGCCGCATGACGCGTCCTGGCGCACCCGTCGTCTGGTTCAAGGTTTTCTTTCTGATCGTCGGCCTGCTGCTGGCGCAATCGGCGCTGCTCGATCACGGCATAGCGCATGCGTTTCACGAGCACGATGAAACCTGTATCGAATGCCTCGTGCTGCCGGGCATGCAGGCCGTGCCGAAACAGGCTGCGGGCTTGCCGCCGTACCATGCGTTGCCGGGCGAGCCACCGCGTGCCGTCCCGCCAGCGCCGACTTTCGGCCTGCATCTGGCCTTCCACAGCCGCGCTCCGCCTGAACTCCCTTGCTGAAAAAACAGTGTCAGGCCCGGTCATGCGACTGAGCCATTTACCTTTTCCGTATTGGAGTTCAAGATGATTCGACCTTCCCGTTTGGTGCTGGCAGCCGCTGGCCTGCTGACCGCCTTGCCCGTTCTTGCGAACGACGACCTGAAATCCCTGCGCGACGAAATCGCGCAGATGAAGCAAGCCTACGAACAGCGCATCGAGGCGCTGGAGAAGCGCCTGGTGCAGGCCGAATCCACCTCGACCCAGGCCAAGGCCGCGGCCGACAAGGCGGCAACCCAGACCGCCCGCGCCGGCGAGGGCAAGGCCAGTGCCAGTGCCTTCAACCCCGAGATCGGCCTGGTCTTGCAGGGGCAGTACAAGAACATGAAGGATGTGCCAGAGCGCCAGGTCTCCGGCTACTGGCCTTGCC
>Ga0209835_1001382_pt1 | contig 13691 bp, 13 predicted proteins | sample LakKivwa52mmetaG_FD_184138 | JGI IMG/M metagenome (GOLD analysis project Ga0209835, IMG submission 184138) | Anoxic lake water microbial communities from Lake Kivu, Rwanda to study Microbial Dark Matter (Phase II) - Lake Kivu water 52m metaG... | ecosystem: Environmental > Aquatic > Freshwater >...
CTGCTGTTGCCGGAACCGGGGGGGCCGTAGATGAAAATGTGATTCATACCCTTGCCAACCGAGCGAGATGTCGTGCGTATAAATTTATCACGTTTTTGGCCGAGTGTCATGCTTCCCACCAGATGTGTTGGCTGTTATCCATTTCCAAATCTGTTAAGCGCGCCTGGCGCAGGGCCGCGAAGCGCGGTTTCATCTCAGCCAGCGAGTCGCCGCCCAGTTTTTCGAGCAGGGCATCGGCCAACACAAAGGCCACCATCGCTTCCAGGATTGGCGCAGCCCGCGGCACAGGGCAAAAATCGGATCGCTCATACTTCGTCGGCCCCTCCTGCCCGGTCGCCAAATCCACCGTCATCTGGGGGGTCAGAGTCGTAGCAATCGGCTTCATAGCGGCGCGAATCACAATCGGCTGGCCATTGGAGATTCCGCCCTCGATGCCCCCGGCGCGGTTGGTATGACGTGTCAGGTGTTTAGTGTCAGGTGTCAGGTGGATGGGATCATGAGCCTGGGTTCCCGGCAGCCGCGCATTTTCAAACGCCTCGCCTATCTCCACGCCTTTCATAGCCTGCACACTCAGCACGGCCATCGCCAGGCGGGCTTCGAGACGTCTGTCCCACTGAGCGTAACTGCCCAGCCCCACCGGAACGTTCAGCGCCACAATTTCGAGCACCCCGCCCAGGGTATCTTTATTTTGGATAATTTGATGGATTCTCGCCCTCATACGCTCCGCCGCTGCCGAATCGGGACAGCGCACGTCAGATTGTTCCGCCGCCTCGAACCGGGCTGGATACGGCATCCCGTCAAACCGGCCTTCCACCTCGCCAATGGATTTCACATACCCGCCGACGACGATTCCAAACTGCCCAAGCAGGTGCTTGCAAACAGCGCCCGCCGCCACCCGCATTGTCGTTTCGCGCGCCGAGGAGCGCTCCAGCGTCGGACGCAGATCGCGGCAGCCATATTTGACCGCGCCCGTTAAATCGGCGTGACCAGGCCGGGGCGTGGTCAACGGCGCGATAGACTTGCCCTTCCATTTGGCATGGTCGGCGTTTTCGACCAGCAGCGCAAGCGGCGCGCCGGTCGTCTCGCCGCCCATCACCCCACCCAAAATCTGGATGGTGTCTTTTTCGATTTTCATGCGGCCACCCGAGCCGTAACCCCGCTGGCGGCGGGCCAGTTCGCGGTTGATGATTTCAGGCGTCAGCAGCAGCCCGGCGGGAACGCCATCGAGGATGGCCGTGAGCGAGGGGCCGTGAGATTCTCCGGCGGTGAGAAAGCGTAACATGTCAGTCTCCAGTGATTCAGCAATCAGTGATCAGTAAACATTTTTGGCTCATCTATTGAAAGTGTGCATGTCATTGCGAATCCGGCGCACTTAGCCGGGTGAAGCAATCTCCCCCTAATTAAAGAGACTGCTTCGTCGCCAAAGTGCGGCTCCTCGCAGCGACATGAATAGCACACATTTCATACATGAGCCACATTTTTCAGGTTTGACCGTAGACGATAGAAAAGGGACAATAAAAATGGTCTATGGTTTATCATCCACAGTCTGATAAAGGGGGTCTCTTGGCGGGTTTTTCCCTGTCCAAATCTCGAAGGCCAGGGCTGCCTGTTCGATGAGCATTCCCAGGCCAGTGGTGGCGGGCAAGCCGGCGGCGCGAGATTCACTGACGAGGCGGGTTTCGCGGGGGTTGTAAACCAGGTCGTAAACGGCGATTCCCTCAGGCAGGGGAATATTTTCAGGCCAGGGGGATGTTTCAGTAGCAGGAATCATGCCCAGGGGCGTTGTATTCACCAGCAGGTCTCCTCGCCAGCGCCCAACTGAATCCCACAGAATACCCTTAATCTGGCTACACGCTGTTTTCAGGGATTCTGCCAGGAAGTCGGCCTGTTCCATGCGGCGGGCGGCGATTGTGACGCTCCAACCGTCAGATAGCAGGGCATAGCCAATAGCGCGAGCAGAGCCGCCGGCACCGAGAACGATTGCCGATTTTCGATTTTCGATTTTCGATTTTTCGATGAATTTTTTCAAATCTGACAAAAACCCCGCAGCGTCGGTGTTTTCGCCGATTAACTGGCCATTGCGCAGCGAAATCGTGTTCACCGCGCCGATGGCGTTCGCCGTTTCGGTCAGCCCATCCAGCAGCTGGATGACATTTTGCTTGTGCGGAATGGTAACGTTCAGCCCATGAATCTCCCCGGCGCGCAGGCGGGCGAGCAGGGCAGCGAGACCAGGCTTATCATCAGGGTGGATGGGGAATAGTGAATAGGAACCCGGCAACCCACAGGCCGCGAGAGCAGCGGCGTGGATTTTGGGCGAGAGCGAGTGACCGAGGGGGTGGCCGGTCAAACCCAGGTTGAAGGTTGAAGGTTGAAGGTTAAATGCTGGATGGCTGGATGGTTGCATGGTAAATGGCATCCCTTTGAACCTTCTAACCTTGAACCTGCAACTTCTTCAGCACGTCAAAAAAGTTAGGGAAGGTTTTGGAAACGCAGCCGGGATTTTCGATGGTCACGCCGGGAATGCGCAGGCCGATGAGCGAAAAGGCCATCGCCATGCGGTGGTCGTTGTAGGTTTTTACGGTTGCAGGTTGAAAGTTGGCAAGTTCGAGAGGGTAAATTGTCATGCCGTCCTGGTGTTCCTCGACCTTGACGCCGAGGCGGGTCAGTTCGGCGCAGGTGGCGGCCACCCGGTCGGTCTCTTTGAGACGCGCCGAGGCGATACCACGAATGCGGGTGGGCGAGCTGGCAAAGGGGGCGATGGCGGCCAGGGTTTGGGCGGTATCGGGGATGTCGCGCATGTCGATGTCGATGCTGGAGAGTGATGAGTTACCAGTAATCAATATACAGTTATCAGTTTCGGTGACGGTGCAGCCCATTTTTTCGAGGACATCCAGGAAGGCGATGTCGCCCTGGACGGAGCGGCGGGAGATGTTTTCGACGCAGACGGTTCCGCCACAAATGGCCGGGGCGGCGAAGAAGTAGGATGCGGCGGAGGCGTCTGACTCTATGGAGTAATTGTTAATTGGTGAATAGCGATTGGGGATGATTTTGAAATACTGGTAGTCATCGCGTTCGATGGTCACGCCGAAATCGCGCATGATGGCGAGGGTCATATCGACATAGGGTTTGGAGTTGAGCGCGGTGGAGAGTTCGATTTCGACCGGGGCTTGGGCATAGGGCGCGACCATCAGCAAGGCTGAGAGAAACTGGCTGGAAATATCGCCGGCGATGGCTGTTTTGCCACCGAGGAGGCCAGATGCGATGATTTTGATGGGAGGGCAAATGCAGGAGTAATCAGTAATCAATGACCAGTTTTCAGTGTTTGCAGGGCCGAGGCACGCGCCAAGAGGCTTGAAAGCGGCAATCAAGTCGCCGATAGGGCGTTCGCGCATACGAGAGTCGCCGTCGAGGGTGTATTCGCCGTAGCCGAGGGTGAGGAAGGCGGACAGGAAGCGGGCGGCGGTTCCAGCATTGCCGATGAAGAGTTCGGCGTTTTGAGCAGGGATTTTTCCGCCAAGGCCTGTCACCTGCATCTCGACGGTGCTCGATGACCCTTCGTGGCTGGTTTCGTCGAGGGCCAGGTCAAAGCCGAGGGTTTGGAGGGCCTGGGCAAAGTAGATGGAGTCGTCGCTGAACAGGGCGTTGGTTAAGCAGGTTTTGCCATCGGCGAGGGCGGCGATGAGCAGGGCGCGGTTGGTGAGCGACTTGGAACCGGGGACGCGGATGGAGGCGTTCAAGGGATGCATGATGGGAGAGATGGGTTTCATAAGTGTTTTCCGGTTTCCGCGTTTCCTTGTTGTTGTTTCTCGTAAAGTCGTACCCATTGTTTACTTGTTTACCAGAGCGTTGTATTTTTCACGAGCGAAATCCAAGGTCGATTGAATGGTTTCGTAGTCATGGTCGGCGAGGGCGGATGTGAGGAGGGCGAGTTCGTCTTGCAGGGCTTCGAGGGCGGCGAGGATGTTTTGGCGGTTGGTTTGCAAGACGCCCATCATCATGGATGTCGGCGTCCCGGCCAGGCGGCTGGCGGAGCGAAAGCCGGGGCCGATGAGCGGGACGCATTCGTCAGGAGTGGCGAGGGCCAGGGCAGAGGAAAGCAGGAAGGGCAGGTGGCTGGTGGAGGCGAGAATCCGGTCGTGGTCGGCGGGGTCGAGCAGGATGCGGGTCGCGCCGAGGGTGGCGAGAATCTGGTCGGCGGCGGAACTGGCGCAGGAGGTGGTGCGGGTGAGTGGAGCCAGGATGAAGGGGGCGCCATAGTAGAGCGTGCGCTCGGCGTTGGCGATGGTCAATTTTTCCTTGCCGCAGATGGGGTGGCCGCCGATGGGGTCGAATCGCTCGGGCAGGGACTCCATTCTTTCGAGGATGGCGCGTTTGGTCGAGCCGAGGTCAAGCACAATACAGGGATTCGGCGTGAAATCGGGCAATTGTTCGAGCAGGGTCAGAATGGCCGGGACGGGGGCGGCCAATATAACGAGGTCGGCCTCGGGGAGCAGTTTGGCGGGGTTACTCTCAGCCTGGTCAACGATGTTTTGACGGAGGGCAAGTTCCAGCGCGGCAGCATCCGGGTCGATTCCGATGAGGCGGGAACAATGTCCTCGTAACGCGAGGGCGATGGAGCCACCCATCAGTCCCAATCCAACAATGGCAATTTTTGATTCTTTGAGATTAAACATACGGTATCCCGCGTAAGGGCGCGGTTACCGCGCCCTTACCTGCACGGTGGTGACCCGGCGGCCAACGGCCTCGGCGACGGCCCTGACCTGTGCTACAAGTTTGGCGAAGGCTTCGGGGGTGAGGGATTGTTTGCCGTCAGACAGGGCGTGGGCGGGGTCCTGGTGGACTTCGACGATGAGGCCGTCGGCCCCGGCGGCGATGGCGGCTTTGGCGATGGCGGCGACGTAGGCGGCGTGGCCGGTAGAGTGCGATGGGTCGAGGAAAACCGGGAGGTGTGTGAGGGATTTTAACACCGGGATGGCGTTGATATCGGTGGTGTTGCGGGTGGAGGTTTCGAAGGTGCGAATGCCGCGCTCACAGAGCATGACGCGGGTATTGCCGCCGCTCAGGATGTATTCGGCAGACATGAGTAATTCATCGATGGTGGCGCTCAAGCCGCGCTTGAGCAGGACGGGCGCGCGGGTTTCTCCGATGGCGCGCAACAGGTTATAGTTTTGCATGTTGCGCGCGCCGACCTGGAGGACATCAACATACTTGGTCATGACTTCGACCTGTGAGACGGCCATGATTTCGGCGACGACGGGCATGCCGGTCAACTCGCGGGCTTCGGCCAGGTATTGCAGACCTTCCTCGCCGAGGCCCTGGAAAGCGTAGGGCGAGGTGCGGGGCTTGAACGCGCCGCCGCGCAGGGCATTGGCGCCAGCTTCACGCACGGCCTGGGCGATTTCGAACAGTTGGGCGCGGCCTTCCACTGAGCAGGGACCAGCGATGATGGCGATTTCCTCGCCGCCGACAGAGAAGCCAAAGTCCCCTGAACGCAGCGGAGCGGGATCGAGCGGGAAGACTGAATCGGAGGGGTGGAACTGGCGCGAAGCGAGTTTGTACGGCTGGGAGATGCGCTGGACGGCCAGCACGCCGGGCAAGCCCTCGAATGCGCCGGTGGAGATGGCGTGGCTCTCACCCACTGCGCCGATGACGGTCTGTTCGACGCCTTCAATGACGTGCGGGGAGAGATGGTGTTCGCGGATGTGCTCAATGACGTGGTCAATCTGTTCGCGGGGCGCGCCGGGGCGCATGATAATCATCATAAGGAGGATTCCTTTGGGGGTGATTGGTGTAGTTTTCAGTGATCAGTTTCGGGCTGGTGACTGATTACTGTTCACGGATCACTGTTTTACTGGCACCTGAACACTCGCCAGCCGTCTATCCATAATTTGGGCAATCTGTCCGATTTGTTTGACCATTTTAGCAAAGGCTTCCGGTTTAAGGGACTGTTTGCCGTCTGAAGCAGCATGGGCCGGGTCGGGGTGGACTTCGACGATGATGCCATCGGCCCCAGCGGCGATGGCGGCGCGGGCGATGGCGGCAACGTAATCGGCCTGGCCGGTGGCATGGGAGGGGTCGAGGATGACCGGTAGGTGGGTCAGGTTTTTCAGGACGGGAATGGCGTTGATGTCAGTGGTGTTGCGGGTGGCGGTCTCAAAGGTGCGGATTCCGCGCTCGCACAGCATGACCTGTTTGTTGCCCCCAGAAAGGATGTACTCGGCAGACATCAGCAGTTCCTCGATGGTGGCACTGAGTCCGCGCTTGAGCAGGACGCTGGTTCGGGTCTCGCCGATGACGCGCAGCAGGTTGAAATTCTGCATATTCCGCGCGCCGACCTGGAACACATCCACATATTTGACCATCAAACCAACCTGCACCTGCGACATGATTTCGACCACAATCGGCAGGCCGGTTTGTTCACGGGCTTCGGCGAGATATTCGAGACCTTCCTCGCCCAATCCCTGGAAAGCGTAGGGGGAGGTACGGGGTTTGAAAACGCCGCCGCGCAGGGCGGAGGCTCCCGCGTCCTTGACAGCGTGGGCCGTCTCGATGATTTGCGAGCGCGACTCCACTGAACACGGGCCGGCAATGACGGCAATTTCCTCGCCCCCGACGGTGAACCCGTCCAACGGGAAGACAGAGTTCTCCGGGTGAAACTGGCGCGAGGCGAGTTTATAGGGCTTGGTGATGCGCTGGACTTCCAGCACGCCATCCAGCACCTCGAACCTGTCGGTCGGGATGTTGTGCGTTTCGCCGATTGCGCCGAGGATGGTGGTTTCCACCCCTTGTGAGAGATGGACGGCCAACCCGGCAGCCTTGATGTGTCCGATGACATGCTCCACCTGCTGAGGAGTGGCGTTAGGTTTCATGATAATCATCATAGTGATTTCTCCTGGAAAGTAAATGATAAATTGGTATTGCGTGTTTTTTATTATTGGGCAGCAACGAGGTCGGGGCGCAGTTTGGCGGCCTCGCGCAAATAAACGTGGACCATTTCGTCTTGGGCGCGTTCTGTGTTCCAATTAACCAGCACGCGGATGACGCACGGCAGGCTGCCGGGGACGGGAATCTCACAGGCGCACATCATCGGGACCTGGCTCCAGCCCATCTGGCGGGCGGCCTGGGCCGGGAAGGTGGAGCGCAAATCCTCGGTGACGGTGAAAAAGGCGCTGGCGATGTCTTCGGGGCGCATCCTGGCGTTGGAAGCGAGGATGGCTTCGAGCAGTTCGCGCGTGGCGGCGAGGATGAGTTCGGGCTGGTCGGCGTCTACGGTGATTGCGCCGCGGATTCCGCGAGTGGGCATGGGGGACTCTCCTGAAAAGCAAAAAAGTTTTTTTCGACCATGGACGATGGACGGCCTTATGGGCTACGGTCACCCAGAGATAATCAAAAAGAGCGCGCCGTCTGGCTCGCTCTTTTAAGGTCAGGTTCGCACACCTCCACTTTTTAAGCGTCACCACCGGCAGCCGGGATTCGGGAGCCGTAATAAAAGTAAAACGCATAAAAGCGGGTGGATTTGGGGGTCATCATATTGGGCGGTATTCTATGCCAGTAAATCGGTTACGTCAAGGATGAATCTATCCAACGTATTCGCACCATGCTTCGTAACGCGGGTTGCGGGCGCGAATGGTATCATGATAGATTTTTTGGATGGCCTGGGTGACGGGGCCGCTGGTTCCGCTGCCGATTTTGCGGAAATCGATTTCGCTGAGGCCGATACACTCGGCGGCGGTCCCGACCACGAAAACTTCATCGGCGGTGTAGAGCTGGTCGCGGCTGATGGGGCGTTCTTTGATTTTATAGCCCAAATCCTGGGCAATGGTGTGGATGGTGTGGCGGGTAATCCCCTCCAGCACCGGGGCGGTGGCTGGGGTGTAGATTTTGCCGCGCTTGACCAGGAATATGTTCTCGCCGGTACATTCCGCCACATAGCCGGAGGGGTCGAGCATGATGGCTTCCTCGAATCCCAGGCGCACCGATTCGGTTTTTGCCAGGAATGAATTGGCGTAATTCCCTGAAACCTTGGCTTTGGTCATCATCACGTTGACGTGGTGGCGGGTGTATGATGAAATATTGGCGCGAATGCCCTTCGCCAGGGCTTCCTCGCCGAGGTAATTGTTCCACTCCCAGGCGGCAATCCCAAGCGCGGCGCGTCCGCCGTCCACGTTCAAGTTCCAGCCGCCGTCAGTCAGGTAAAGCAAGGGGCGAATGTAACAGTTCCTAAATCCGTTGGCTTTGACGACCGCTTTGCAGCCGTCGAGGATATCCTGCGCTGTAAATTTCAAATCGCGGAAACCAAAAACTTCGGCAGATTCGATGAGCCGCTCGGCGTGGTCGCGCAAGCGAAACACCGCCGGACCCTTTTCAGTTTCATACGCGCGGATGCCCTCGAACACCGCCGCGCCATAATGCAAGGCGGGAGTAAGAAAGTGGACGGTGGCCTTCTCGAACGGGACGAGTTCGCCGTCCATCCAGACGAATTTTGATTCCATGCCCATAAAAACTCCTTGTGCCCGGCATTTCTAAAGATGTAGGGTCAATATGGTTGTTTCAGGCGGTTTTTACCCTACATTACCAGGTAGTCCGGGTACTTGTTGAAATAACTTCATGAACGGAAAACGCACTACGCAATACGTGTTGCTTTTTCCGTTGGTTTAAAGACGAGAGATGATTTCATCCGCCATTTGTTTGGTGGACAGTTTCCCGCCAATGTCGACTGTCCGTGCCCCGGCGGTGATGGTCTGGTCGACCGCCTGTTCGAGCGCGGCGGCTTCGGCTTCGAGTTTCAGCGAGTGACGCAGCAGCATGGCGGAGGATAGAATCGTCCCAATCGGGTTGGCGATGCCCTTCCCGGCGATATCGGGTGCCGAGCCGTGAATCGGTTCATAAAGTCCCAGCGTAGTTTGCTGGGGCAGGCCAGGGCCTTGATCGCCGAGACTGGCGGAGGGCAGCATCCCCATCGAACCGGCCAGGACGGAGGCCTCGTCGGTCAGGATGTCGCCGAACATGTTTTCGGTCACGATGACATCCATCCAGGCGGGGCCGGTTATCAGCCGCATCGAGGCAGTATCGACGAGCACATGCTCCAGAGCGATCTCGGGGTGCTTTGACCCGATTTTGGTGGCGATTTGCCGCCCAGTCGGGAGGATTCGAGTACGTTTGCCTTATCGACCGAAGTGACCTTTTTCTTGCGCCCGGCGGCCAGGCTAAAAGCGAGTTCCATCACCCGGCGGATTTCGTAATCGTAGTATTCGAGCGTATCGACGGCGCGTTCGCGGCCATCCTTGACATCGCGGCCCTTCGGCCAGCCAAAATACAGGCCGCCGGTCAGTTCGCGGATGACGAGAATATCGACGCCCTGAAGTTTCTCTGGCTTGAGCGGCGACGAATCAATCAGCGCCGGGTGGACTTTGACCGGGCGCAGGTTGGCGAAAACGCCCAGGCCTTTGCGCAGCGCGAGCAGGCCGCGCTCTGGACGGTCTTTGGCATGCGGGTCATCCCATTTCGGGCCGCCGACTGCACCCAGCAGCACCGCATCGGAGGCCTGGCAATCGGCCAGGGTTTCGTCGGTTAGCGAGTCGCCGAATTTATCGATGGAGCAGCCACCCATCAGGCGTTCGGTGTAGGTGAAGGTGTGGCCGAATTTGCTGGCGACCACTTCCAGCGCGCGCACGGCTTCGCCGACCACTTCGGGGCCGATGCCGTCGCCAGGGAGTAAAACGATGTTTGCTTGCATGAATTCTCCTGTTACTAATGTGCCATTAAAAGCCCATACTCCACCGAATCGACCAGCGCCTGCCAACTGGCTTCGATGATGTTTGCGCTCGCGCCGACGGTGCTCCAGCGTTTGGTGCCGTTTTGGGTATCAATCAGCACGCGGGTAGTGGCGCGGGTGCCGTGGTCAGAATCCAGGATGCGGACTTTGTAATCGGCCAGGTGGAACAGACCCAATTGCGGGTAGGTCGGGAGCAGCGCCTTTCGCAGTGCCAGGTCGAGAGCGTTGACCGGGCCGTTTCCCTCGGCGGCGGTGTGCAACACCTCGCCTTTGACTCGCACCTTGACCATCGCTTCGGCGAAAATACCGCGCCCGGAGCGATGTTCAACGTTGACCAGGAAGTCAATCAACTCAAAAGGCGGCTTGTAATACATTTCCTGGCGTTTAAGCATCATCGCCACCGATGCTTCGGCAGCCTCGAATGAAAATCCGCGCGCTTCGAGTTCTTTGATTTCGTTCAGGACCGGGACGACTTCATCGACATCCACTTCCAGGAAATGCTCCTCAGCCTTGCTGAGCAGGTTGCCGCGCCCCGATAAGTCTGAGACGACGACCCGCATCTTGTTCCCGACCATTTCGGGCGCGACATGCTGGTACGACTGCGCCGAGCGCCGCATGGCCGCAACATGTACGCCGCCCTTATGCGCAAATGCGCTCTTGCCGACATAGGGCTGGTGATCGTCCGGGGTGATGTTGGCGACTTCATCTACGAAGTGCGAAAGGTCAGTCAGCCTGGAAAGGCTGCCCTCCGGCAGGCAGTGGTAGCCCATTTTGAGTTCCAGGTCGGCCATGATGGAGACGAGGTTGGCGTTGCCGCAGCGCTCGCCCACGCCGTTGATGGTTCCCTGCACCTGGATGGCACCCTGGCGCACAGCGACCAGCGAATTAACCACAGCGCAACCGCCATCATTGTGAGTGTGGATACCGAATGGATGATGGTCGAGTTTATCGAGGCCGTGGTCGCGTGGCGAAGCCGTATCGAGGCTCGATATGGATAGTTTCATCTCGCGGATGATGTTTTCTACTTCCCAGGGCATTGTCCCGCCGTTGGTATCGCACAAGACGAGCGTCTCGGCCCCGCCGCGCATGGCCGCTTTGAGCGTTTCCAGGGCGTAAGCAGAATCGGCCTTGTAGCCGTCAAAAAAGTGCTCGGCGTCATAAATCACGCGCCGGTTTTGGGCGCGCAGGTAGGCAGCGGACTGCTCGATGATGCGCAGGTTATCCTCGAGCGTGGTCAAAAGCACCTCGGTGACGTGCAACTTCCAGGTTTTTCCAAAAATAGTGCAGATCGGAGCCTCGGAATCGAGCAGCGCCTTGATATTGGCGTCACCCTCCGGACCGCCTTTGACGCGACAGGTGGAGCCGAAGGCCGCGATTTTGGCATTTTTCCACTGGATATCGCGGGCGCGCTCGAAAAACTCCACATCCTTGGGGTTCGAGCCGGGCCAGCCACCTTCGATGAAGGCTACGCCCAAATCGTCCAGTTTTTGCGCAATGCGGATTTTGTCGCTGGCCGAAAGATTGAAGCCTTCAGACTGGGTTCCGTCGCGCAGGGTGGTGTCGTAAATCTGTATGAATGTCATAGTCGAATTCAGAATTGCGAATTAGAAATTGCGGATTAGGGATTGCCCGCGCACCAATTCGTAATTCCTAACTCCTAATTTGCAATTCGTAAGCCGCAATTTCCTTCTCGAACCCCAAAATGTACCCCAACTCATCCACGCCATTCAGCAGGCAGGTTTTGTTGAACGGGTCAATCGGGAAGGTGGCCGAGCCACCGGGGAAGGAAAGCGTCTGGGAGGCCAGGTCAACCGTCAGTTCGGCGCGCGGGGCTTCCTCGGCAAGTTCGAACAGGGTGGCATGGGTTTGTTCGTCAACGATAATCGGCAGCAGACCGTTTTTCAGGGCGTTGTTGCGGAAAATATCGGCAAACGAGGTGCTGATGACAGCGCGAAATCCGTAGCCGGCCAGCGCCCAGGGCGCGTGCTCACGACTCGAACCGCAGCCGAAGTTGTCGCCCGCTAAAAGGATTTGCGCCCCGGCTGATTCGGGTTTATTGAGCACAAAATCGGGGTTGGGCGAGCCATCGGGCAGGTAGCGCCAGTTGGAAAACAACGCTCCCGCCAGCCCGTTTTTATCGGTGACTTTGAGATACTGCGCCGGGATAATCTGGTCGGTGTCGATGTCATTTATTGGGACGAGAACGACGCGGGATGAGAGGAATGTAAATTGAGCCATGTGAATTCCTATTGCGTGTTGCGTAAAACCTTTTTGGACACGGATTACACGGATTTTTTAATTTAAAAAGGGTTTATCCGTGTCCATCCGTCAAATCCGTCTAATCCGTGTACGGGTTTTTAAAGCATCGTCCGAACATCTGTAACTTGTCCGGTGATGGCAGAAGCGGCAGCGGTCAGCGGGGATGCGAGGAAGGTGCGCCCACCCTTGCCCTGGCGGCCTTCGAAGTTGCGGTTGCTGGTGCTGACGGCGTATTGGCCAGGTTCGAGTTGGTCGCCGTTCATGGCGATGCACATTGAGCAGCCCGCTTCACGCCATTCTGCGCCTGCTTCTTTGAATATTTTGTCCAGGCCCTCGGATTCGGCCTGCTTCTTGACATCCTGCGAGCCGGGGACGACCATCACGCGGGTGCTGGCATCCACTTTGCGCCCTTTGAGCAGCGCGGCGGCCAGGCGCAGGTCGGAGATGCGCGAGTTGGTGCAGGAGCCGATGAAAACCACATCCACTTTTTTGCCGAGCAGGGATTGACCAGGCTGGAGACCCATATAATTCAAGGCCTTTTCGAGCGCCAGTTTCTGGTTAGCATCGCCCAGGGATGCGGGGTCTGGCACGCGGTCGGTGATTTTCATGCCCATGCCGGGATTCGTCCCGTAGGTAATCATCGGTTCGAGGGCGGCGGCATCGAGGCGGATGGTTTTATCGTAGGCCGCGCCTTCGTCGGTGGGGAGGGCCTTCCAGCGGGCAACCGCTTTGTCCCACTCCGCGCCCTTGGGAGCGAATTCGCGCCCAGCCAGGTACTCGAAGGTGACTTCGTCGGGAGCAATCATCCCGGCGCGCGCGCCGCCTTCGATGGACATGTTGCAGATGGTCATGCGCTGTTCCATCGTCAGGGCGCGGATGGCGGAGCCGGTGTACTCAAAGACATGCCCCGTCCCGCCGCCAATGCCGATTTTGGCAATCAAGGCCAGGATGATGTCTTTGGCCGAAACACCCGCCGCGAGCGTGCCATCCATGCGGACTTCGCAGGTTTTGGGCTTGCGCTGGAGCAGGCATTGGGTGGCAAGCACATGTTCCACTTCGCTGGTGCCGATGCCGAAGGCCAGCGCGCCAAACGCGCCGTGGGTGGCGGTGTGACTGTCGCCGCAGACGATGGTCATGCCGGGTTGGGTCAGGCCAAGCTCCGGGCCGATGACGTGGACAATGCCGCGATGGGCGCTGGTCATACCGTGCAGGGTGATGCCGAATTCAGCGGCATTGGTCTCCATCTGCTTGATTTGGGCGGCGGCCAGGACATCGGTAATCGGCACATCGACAGGGGTGGTCGGGATGGAATGGTCCATCGTTGCGACGGTTTTATCGGGGCGGCGGACTTTGAGCCCACGCTGGCGCAGGCCGGTAAAGGCCTGGGGCGAGGTGACTTCGTGGACGAGGTGCAAGTCAATGTACAAAATAGCGGGGGAATCCGGCTGCTGGGTAACAATGTGGGAATCCCAGAGTTTCTCGAATAGTGTTTTTGGCATAGAAATACCAGTTATTAGTAATCAGTGAACAGCAAGCAGCGAACAGTTACCAGGCAAAAGGCACTGATAACTGATGACTGAACACTGTTAACGGTACTAACTTTCAGCCGGGGCATCCGATTCGGTAACGGCAGGCGGACTCGCGGCCAGGAGAAATT
>Ga0209835_1001384_pt1 | contig 13677 bp, 12 predicted proteins | sample LakKivwa52mmetaG_FD_184138 | JGI IMG/M metagenome (GOLD analysis project Ga0209835, IMG submission 184138) | Anoxic lake water microbial communities from Lake Kivu, Rwanda to study Microbial Dark Matter (Phase II) - Lake Kivu water 52m metaG... | ecosystem: Environmental > Aquatic > Freshwater >...
ACCTTTGGCAATCGCTCTTGATACATTGGGAATGGCAGTTTCGGAGCTCGCTTCCATATCCGAACGAAGAATGGAACAGATGCTCAATCCTGCTCTCAACCGTGGCTTGAGTCCATTTTTGGCAGAGCGACCGGGGATAGACTCAGGATTTATGATTGCACAATTGACCGCGGCATCGCTGGTCTCTGAAAACAAGATTCTATCTCATCCCGCTTGCGTGGATTCGATCCCCACTTCCGCCAATCAAGAAGACCACGTCAGCATGGGCTCGGTTTCGGCAATCAAGCTATTACAAATTGTAGAAAATGTACGCTCTGTGATTGGAATTGAGCTCCTCATCGCTGCCACGGCATTGGATCAACGCGAGTACCCCTCCTCCAAGGCAATCGAAAGTGCCAAAAGCCTTTTGCGCCAAGAAGTTGACAAGCTCGGTAAAGACCGGATACTGCATCAGGATATGAATCACAGCATCGGCTTGGTGGAAAGCGGGAAGTTGCTCAAATTGGTATCCCAAGCGGGGATAGAATTGTTATAAAGGGTTTGATAAGATGAAAAAACTGCTATTGCTCTGTTTGGCGTGTTCCTTGCTCTTAGCCTGTGGTATAGACAACACGATGTACAATGCCCGAAACTATTTCAAGAGCGCTCAGGCGCGCCCCCTCAATGCCAATGGCAGACCCAATCCCCAAGCAGTGGCAGACTATACCAAGACCATCGAAAAATGTGGAATCATCTTGACTGACAAAAAAGATGGAGCGGAAGCAGACGATGCCCTCTTCTTGATGGCACGAGCCCTCTACTACAAAGGGAATAGTGCATTTCAAGCCAAAGACCAATTTGATAATCTGATCCGCCTCTTTCCCGATAGCCCCTTTGTGCCCGAAGCCTATATCTATCAGGCAAAGGTACTAAGAGAGATCAATAAGGCAGCCGAGGCAGAGAAACTGCTCGAAGAATTTATCCGCAATCCCATCCATCAGAAATACCATCCTCAAGCCCTTTTGGTTTTGTCTGATTTTGAGATAATCGACAAGGACTATTATCGTGCTCAGTATTGGCTGGAAAAGCTACTCAATGACTATCCCAAAGCAGATGAATACGATGGTGCTCTGCTCCTATATGCCAAGAATTATTATGTCCAAAAAGACTATCTGATGTCTATCAAACAATTGCACTTACTCTTGGATAGAAGGGGAGTCTCCAAAGATACCAGATTTGAAGCAAACTATTATCTGGCATTAAATTACTATCGGACAAATCAGCTTGAAATGGGTTATAAACTGATCCGCACTTTGGTCAATAGCGAATACAGAACAGATAAAATCGCCGCCAACCGAGTGCTCAAAGCACGGTTTTTGTTGGCTATGGGAGAAGCAAAGGAAGCACTCTCGGAATTTGACTATATCACCAAAACATATCCCCGGAGCGGTGCTTCAGCAGAGGCAAATTATCTCTTGGGTGATCATAATTTTTATACACTGGGGGATTTGCCCGCTGCGATTGGAAGCTACAACCGGGTACGCAGTGAATTTGCTACTTCCGAGTATGTAGCCCTTGCTCAAGAGAAAGCGAACGCCTCCAGCCAGATCAATCAGGGTAAAAACCTAAACAGCGAGACAAATCTTCAGCAGTTTTTGGATTACCATTACCTCGCTGCCGATCATTACTACCGTTCCTTTGCTTTGAGCGATTCAACGCTTGCGCTGTACCAAAGAATCTTTGCCGAGGGGATGCGCTTGAGCGTCTTCGCAGATTCACTAAACTTGCGCAAAGAGAACCTGTCTGCATTGACAGATTCACTGCAATTGAGATTAAGTAGCCTGGCGCTTAGCGATAGTATCATGGCTAGCGATGATTCTTTAGTGGCTGTGGTGGATAGCATGAAACAGAGTATTGAGCCTGAAAAGGATAGCGATTCTGAAGAGATGCCAAACCCCAAGGCAAATCTGGAAAGTGAAATCCAAACATTGCATAGCGAAGCGAGACAAGTAGGCACACGAAGCGATAACCTCAAAAGGCTTTTGCAGCGTTATCAAGATGAGGTGATTCCCTTTACGAACTTTGTCAAAGCAAGTTTCCTCAAAGATAAATTGAATAACAGCAGTGCGGTTGACAGCATCTTTACCTATATGCAAGAGCAGTATCCAAATAGTAAATATACTACTGCGATTGGGCAATTGCGTGAAAACCAGCCCATCCGGCTCATCGACAAAAGAGAACACGAAGCGGAAGCCAAATATGATCTGGCATTGGGCTATGCCACCGATAATCCAGATTCGATGAGGGTAATCCTAAACGAACTGCATCAAAGTGAACTAAGCGGAATCGCACTCAGAGCAAAGTTTCGCCTAGGCTGGTTTTATAGCTTTGAAGAAATCGATACCACAGCAGCCAAACCCTTTTTGGACGAGGTACTCAAAGCAAGCGATGCTGTGGATTACGTTGCCCTGGTGAGAAGGTTTTACAATGGCTCCAAGTTTCTCTATCGCGATGACTTGAGCGCTCTGTCCGATAGTCTTAAACCCAGTGCAGATTCGCTTCTTTCTCATGATGAAAAGCAGCTTTGGGAAGATAACTCCGATCTTCAAGAAACACCAGATGAAAAACCTGAAGAAGCCACAAAAACAGAACAGGTAATAGAACCCAAGGACATCGATAAGCCCAAGGATAACTCCTTGGACCCTCAAACAATTCAACGATGACCCCTGAAAGCACGCTTTTTTACCGGCAAAACCTCTGGCTCAAACTCGGCACCTTTATCCTCTGCTCCGGAGCTGCCATGCTTGCTATCTTACCACATCTGCTCATGCAAATCGTGCTCTTTTGTCTATACTTTACAATGGATTATACCATCTATTTACCGCTAATCAAAGGTCTGCGCAAGTTATTGAGTTGGTTTGCCGGATATTGGCTCTTGGGTACAATATTGGGGATGGACTTTGTGCAAATGCTTACTTTCACGGTGAGGATTTTGGTCTTTCTGTGTTGCAGTGTTTACCTCTTTGGCAGGATCAAACTTGAGATCTTCTTTGGAGACCTCCGCAGACTGAGAAAGTATAGCTGGTTTCAAAAAATCGTATCTCTTCTGATCGCAACGATGCTCTTTGGCAAGGAATTTACAGATCAATTTGGCTTGCTGCGCGACCAAAACAGGGGTGGAAACAGAGGAATAATCAACGTGGTAAGCGAGGTCATCAGCACCTGTATCAACAGAGCAAGCCAGATTGAACATAGAACCAGTCAACTCACTGACATTGAACCTCTTAGACTGGAACGCATAAGCTATGCTAATCTGATGGGAATTGTGTTTTTGAGCATGAGCATGCTCATCTATGCGATTTAGGATAGAATGTCCAGATTTCTGATGAAACTAATGTATGACGGTGCTGCCTACAGCGGATGGCAGATCCAACCCCATGCCAGATCAGTACAAGAGGAACTGCAAAGAGGGTTCAAGCGTCTTTTGGGTAAAGAGATCGAAATCGTAGGATCGGGCAGAACAGATAGCGGAGTCCATGCTTTGGGACAAACTGCCCATTTTGATTACCAGGGCACAATGCAACCCAAACAGCTCATCTATGCCTTGAAAAGACATCTTCCTCATGATTTGATGGTATTTGAGATATGCCCAGTCAGAGATGATTTTCATGCCCGATATGACGCTTGTGAACGTTTTTACCGGTACTTATTGGCAAAGTCGCAAACGCCTTTTAACCGGTTGTATATGGGCTATTGTAAGGGGTATCGTATTGATAAGGAAAGAATTTACGCTGCTCTTCCCCATTACCTTGGCAGCTATGACTATTCATCATTTGCCAAGCCCAATCCCAATATCCCAAATCGCATTTGCAATGTAAAGACACTTTCTATGGAGGAGCAAAGTGATCATTTTTGCTTTGAGATTAGAGCAGATCGCTTCTTACACAATATGGTGCGGAGAATCATTGGCTCTCTGCTGAGCATATCCCAACATCGGCTCAAACCGGATACTCCGCTACAGTGGCTTCTCAATCCCAATCCTATCCAAACAATGCTCTTCCCCGCTCCCGCAGAGGGCTTATATTTGGTAGAAGTAGGCTATCCAGAGGACAAGTTTTGCAACACAATAGATGCAATAAGTGTAATATCTGCAACAACAGCAGATAATGGCTCTGGCTAAGGCATTGTCTTTCAATGCTATAATTTTTACCTTGGTTTAGCATGAAAATTGCATAATAGTATGAATGAATGGAGTTCAGAATGAGGCTCCAATTACAAAACTAAGTATTAGTTGAGGTTAATAGATATGAGAAATTGTTTTTTTATCACATTGTTGTTGTTGGGTTTGGTGCTTGTCTCTTGCGATAAGCGGACAAACGCAGATGAATTTGTCCCCTTTCAAGACCTTATTGTGAGCGAAGGCTTTGATTTTGCTACGACGAGGAACGTCGAGATCCATCTGAGTGTGATTTCTGGATCAGTTCCCGTACCTGGTATTATCTTTAGTATCTACAACGATGACCCTCTTCAAGGCGGTGATTTGATTGCCCGTGGCGCAACGGATATTGATGGTAACTATCATACCACAAAGAGTATAACATCGGCAAAGAACTATGTTTATGTTCAAGGAAATTTCGAAACACGCAAAGTAAACATTGTAAACGACAAGATTCGTCACACCTACGGAGATTACAGAAATAGTACTGATACCAAGTTTGACAAGCCACAGAGGACGAAAAACTATCAATACCTGCCTTGGTTAAGCTACAATGCGGATGGCTTACCAGCCCCGATGACCAATGAGGTGTTACCAGCCGGTTTTCTTACACGCCTCAATCAGCTTTTACCAGAGTATCAGAACTTCCCCAATCGTTTTCCTACCTTCTTTAGCCCAGGCTTGAGAACACTGATAAAGGTTGACGAAGATGTAGAGCTCTTTCTTACCTTTATCAACGAAGGAGCTGGCTTTAGGAATGCGGTAGGTTTTTATGTCTATCCGCAGGGGACAGTAGTCAATAGCAGAGCGGATTTGGGTCCTTTGACCATCGTATTTCCCAATGCTTCCAAGAGTGGAGCAGGTGGTAGCTTGAACGCAGGTGACACTGTATATTTGGGCGAAATCCCTGGTGGAATGATGGTTGGGTGGTTTTTAATTGCCAATGGCTTTATAAATGGAGCCAATGTGAATACAAATCGTGCCCACTATTTTTCGGATAGCCAGCTCAATCCGGAATCTGACCCCGTTTTGAAACAACATCTCATCCAAGCCTTTGATTGGGAAACACAAAACATCGTGCTTGCCTTTGAAGACCAAAATCGTGAAGGCACAACTGATAACGACTTTAACGATGTGGTTTTCAAAATCCGCGCTACACCTTTTTCGTCCATCGATATCACCGGTTTACCACCCATTGATCCTCAAAATGATCGCGATGGTGATGGAGTTCCAGATGATTACGATGACTATCCGGACGATCCGGAACTGGCTTTTGACAACTATACTCCATCCGAAAATACTTGGGGAACATTGGCTTATGAAGACCTCTGGCCCCAAACCGGAGATTATGACTTTAACGATATGGTGATTGACTACAATGTCAATCAGATCACAAATTCTCAAAACAGGGTAGTAAAAATTCAGAATAAATACCGTCTGGCAGCCAATGGAGCAAGGCACAAGAATGGCTTTGCCGTGCAATTCCCCTTCGCCAGCGCGCAGATTCAAAGCTATGAAGGGAGCCATCCTTCGCTGTTGACTCTGGAAAGCGATGGACCCAAAGCGGTGTTTAGACTCTTTGACGATGCCTTCCTTCTTATCCCACAACAACCGGGAAACAATTTTATCAATACCACACCCGGCTTGCCTTTCATCAATCCCGTTCAAGTGACACTCAATATGAGACTAAATACCCCTCTCAACCCAATTAGCTTTGACTTCCAGCCTCCCTACAACCCCTTTGTTTTCCTCAATACGACACGAGATATGGAAGTACATCTACCGGGTTACCCACCCTCACACAAGGCAAATCCAGTTTATTTTGGTCAGTATCAAGATGGCAGCAATCCCTTGACAGGTAGGTACTATTACACCAAGAATAACCTTCCCTATGCCATCCATTTGCCGATTAAATGGAACTATCCTATCGAGCGGAACCAGATCACCAGAGGCTATTTAAAGTTCAAGACTTGGGCACAATCCAATGGTGTCAGCCACCCCGACTGGTACTTGCCAAATCCTGGAAACATAGTCCCTGAATACATTTATCAAAGACCCTAAAGGAACCTAATCTCATCTCATACACAAGACCCCACCAACCGGTGGGGTTTCTTCCTTGTTGAGTATACAAATGTGTCATGAGCATAGAGTGTACATGAGGAATAGCTGATATTTCTACCACGAAAGGTGGGGCACGGAGGTAATGAAAAAGCTTAGCTCAAGTTGAGCAATACAATGCCAAGGGCAAGAAAAACCAAGGCAAAAAGTTGTTTAATACTAAAGGTACGCTTCCAAAAAAGCAGATCGGAGAGAATTCCCAAGATTACAATTCCAGACGCTACAACTGGGTAAGCAATACCTGCTTTTACTGATGATAAAGCTCGCAGAAAAAACAGCGATGACAGCTGGTTTGGAACACCTAGTAGTAAGCCATAGGCTATAGCGGTTTTATCAAATCTACGACCACCAATAATGATCCAAAGCAGGGTAAAAACAAATGCAGAACCAAACAATAGAGCCAAGAAGGCACTTTCTCCGCCTCTACCAAAAACATCATATACTTTGAGGGTTGAATCCGTAACCCCTGTAATGATAAAGAGACCGATGATCCATAACAAATTGGTCTTGTTTTGCTTTTCGGTAAGCATTGTAAAAGCCGCCAGCGTAATGATAACTCCCATTATGGCAGATAAGCGCAAGCTCTCATGAAAGATTAGCAGCGAGAACATAATGGGTATGACTACAGCCATGCGCATTACTCCCACACTGATGGACATACCATTCATGCCGATGTTTTTGTGATAGACAAAGAAGTTTCCCAAGAAAAGCGCTCCACAGAGGATGGCAAAGCTCAAATCCCAGAGATTGATACTATTAACAGCCACTTTGCCAGACAATAGACTAAAGAGTGAAGCAGTCAGATAGTTTCCCAAGAAGATGGAAAGAATATCTCTGGATTGCCTGCGGTTGAAGACCATAAGCAGATTGGCGATGAGGACTGAGGAGAGGATACTAAAAATGAGATAAAGCATAGTTATATAGACATCATTGCAACGATAAAACTATGCCACGATGCAACACACCGTGGCACAGATTAACAATCAAACTGGTATCTTAGTTTGCAACCGGTGGTGTATAGGTTCGCGATGCCATTTCACGATCTAGCATGAGTACACCTTCGATCCTATCACCCAACATCTTGAGTTGATTCAAAAACTTCTCTGCTGTGGCTTCTTCTTCTACTTGTTCATCAACATACCACTGAAGAAAGCTCTTTGCAGCATGGTCTTTCTCTTCAATAGCTAAATCCATTAAGTCATTGATATTCTTGCTGATATACTGCTCATGATCAAGCGTCATTTCAAAAGCACGTAGAGGACTTTCAAAACAACTTTCGGGTTTATCTATCTGCTCTAGTATAACCTTTCCACCTCTTTCGATCAAGTAATTGAAAAACTTCATGGCATGGAAGTGTTCTTCTTGTGCTTGAATCTCCATCCAGTTTGCAAAACCATCCAGAGTTTCTGTAGCAAACCATGCGCTCATCGACCGATATAGATATTCTGAAAAGAGCTCACGGTTTATCTGTGCATTGATGGCATCTTGTATTTTTTGGGAAATCATTGTTCCTCCATTTTATTCTTTATATTTGCTTCTACTTTTTTGGTAATTGATTCCAATGCAGCACTATCGGGAACGTATTGGATTTTTATGGATTCCAGCATATCAAATCCACATTCTTTTGGGTCTCCCAAGAGCTGTTCGAGAATCGGTACACTCTGTCCACCCCAACCATAGGAACCAAAAGCGAGAGCGATTCTATCCTTTGGTGAAAGTCCTTTGAGGTAGTACATAAATGCTGCAACAGTGGGAAGGATTGAGTTGTTTAGCGTTGGAGAGCCCACACAGATGTATTTGGCATTGATGATATCAGTCATGATATCTGAAATGTGATTGTTTTGAAGGTTTAGCATTTTGGTGTGAATACCTAGGTTTTCAAAGGCATTTTGGATGGCATAGGCGATCTTTTCGGTGGATTTCCACATGGTATCGTAGATGATCAGAGCTTGATGCTTATCTGAAACATTATATGCCCAATCCTTGTATGCTTTGAGGATTGCAGGGATATCTTCTGTCCAGATTAAACCATGGCTAGGACAGATCATGTCGATATCAAGAGGAGCAACCTGATCCAGAACCTTTTGAACCATCTTGGAATATGGCAAAACGATGTTTGCATAATACTTTTTTGCCTCCTCCATCACGATGTTAAATGGGTAATCCACTACCAGTCTTTCAGATGATGCGATATGCTGTCCAAAGGCATCATTCGAAAAAAGGATCTTTTCTTCGGGGCAGTAGGTTACCTGATTATCGGGCCAGTGTACCATGGGAGTAGTAACAAATTGCAGGGTGCGTTTTCCTATACTGATAGCATCCGTGCTTTTTACTTCGATGAAATCCCAGTCCTTTTTGTAATGCTGCTTCAAGCCCTTAATACCATTTGCATTGGTATATATTTTGGCATTGGGAATCTTATCCATCAAAAATGGCATGCCACCGGAGTGATCCATCTCTACATGGTTTTGAATCAAGATATCTATCTTGGCTGGATCGATGATGTCGCTGATGCGTTGAATCATCTCCTCATAAAGGTAGTACTTTACATTGTCTATCAACGTAATCTTTTCATCGATAATGAGATAAGCATTGTATGTAGAACCCCTTTGCGTAAGATAGCCGTGGAAATTACGCAGGTCCCAATCTATCGCACCAACCCAATAAATGTTATCTCTAAGCTTTACTGCTTTCATTCATTTCTCCATTTTTTATCATTTTCTGTGGATAAAATATCCACGATCCACGCTTTTGCAAGCAGTTTCTTGATGCTTTGAATCTGGAAAAAATCTATCGTCAAACTAGTTCAAACTTGAAGGTCATATAGAGAGCTCTCATGTTCTGTCTTGACTTCTTTGGCATTGAGGGCAAAAGTATGTCGATCTACCGCCTTGCCGGATTGTGTTGATCTGATGCCCCAAAGGACAGATTTTCTTGCCATAAACAAGCAGAAAGTTCTGAAACTCTCCGCTTTTGTCATCAACTCGTCGATAATCTGATATACTTGTTCCATTGTTGGCTATGGCTTCCTTGAGGATTTGCCTTGTGTGTTTCACAATACTTCTTGCGTCTCTGAGATTGATCTTTGAGGCACCGATTTGTGGATGAATTTTGCATCTGTAGAGGATTTCACAGACGTAGATATTGCCCAAACCTGCTACGATGCTTTGATCCAGCAAGGCTTGTTTGATGGGAAGCTTTCTATTACCAAAAGCCTTTTGCAGGTATGAGGCGGAAAGGGCGTCCGTAAGAGGTTCTGCACCAAGCTTGGCAAGGTAGTTTTGTATCTTGCTACTTGGACAAAGGACAATCTTTCCAAAAGTACGAGGATCTATAAAGAGAATCTTTGCTCCATCAGCAAGAGTTAGCAGAGCTCGTTGATGCTTGTGTTTGAGATCAGCATCGTGATCTATTGATGTTTCATCAGACATTTGCTCATCCCAAAAGACCAGCTTACCCGTCATCCGCAGGTGAATAATGATTGTAACATCACTCTCTAGGCTTAGCAACATATACTTGCCTTTACGTTCGTATCTTTTTACATAGGTAGGAAAATACTTACATGGCAAGTCTGGATCAAGAACTACCGTTCCCTGATAGTTTCCTTCAAGTGAGGCAATCAACCTGCTACCAAGCCTCTCCACCAAGCCATTGAGAACTGTTTGTACCTCAGGTAGTTCTGGCATGATCAAAATCCTCAATATATTTATGAATCCAATAGGCGGCACAAGCTCCATCGCCCACGGCAGTAGCTACTTGACGTAAAGCTTTGGCTTGAACATCTCCAGCAGCCCATACACCTGATACACTACACTGATGTGTTCTATCGGTTACAATGTACCCATTTTCCAATTCTATCTGACCGGAAAATAGCTCAGTATTGGGAATGCTGCCAACAAAGACAAAGAGACCATCGACATTTAATTTCTGCTTTTCGTTGGTTTTTGAGTCCGATATTTGTAAATGCCTATCAGACTCGTCATTAAACTGAATGGAGTTGATCTGAACATCTGTCCGGACTTCAATCTTGGGATGGGCAAATACCCTTTCTTTGATGATGGGGTCTGCTTTAAACGTGGATCCGCGGTGTAGAATAATCACTTTCGTGGCGTACTTTGCGAGGAACAGAGATTCTTCAAAGGCAGAATTTCCTCCGCCTGCCACAGCTACTACTTTATCCGGATAAAATGGCCCATCACAGGTGGCGCAGTAGGAAACTCCTCTGCCAACATAATCAAGCTCTCCATCAATGCCTAACTTGCGAGAAGAAGAACCTGTAGCAATCAACACAGTTTTGGCTCGGAAAGTGTTAATCTCGGTAATGACTTCTTTAATATTGGGAACTAGATTGACCGCTGTGACGGTTTCAACCGCTATCTCCAGCCCAAAACTCTTGGCTTGAGTTTCCATATCCTTTGCCAACTTTTGCCCGAGTATGGGTTCTGGAAAGCCTGGATAGTTTTCCACCCATTCTGTAGAGGTTAGCTGTCCTCCAGATACGATCGCCTTCTCCAAGAGAAGTGTCTTGAGTTTGTATCGAGACGCATACAACCCTGCTGTGAGACCTGCCGGACCTCCACCAATGATAATCAAGTCATACAATTCATCTGCATTGACCACCGCAGAAAAGCTTAAGTTAAAGTCAAACATCTATTTCTCACAGACTTTCTTTGATTTTTGCTACTAACATAGCCTCAGGAGCAGCTCCCTCTTGATAGAATGATTCATTTATCACTGTCCTTGGAACTCCTTGTACGCTGTACTTGTTTGCTAAATGTGGAAATTCGGAAATCTCTACCATATCAGCACTTACCTTATCACTGTAGTAAGCCAGAGCATGAGCCAAAATTACAGCTGGAGGACAATAGGGACAAGTGGGGGTAACAAAGACTTGTAAATGAACAGGCTTGTCCAATTTTGATAACCACGCCTTAGTTTCTTCTGCCAGCTTCACTATTCCTGTCGATACCATTAGTATGGCATTTAGAAGAGAGGAAAACTCATATCCTGCGGGTATGCCATAAAAACGAATTCCATAATCTTTACTTCCTACGATTGCAATGGCAGGTATCTTGTCTATACGGTGCTTTGATACCTCATCTATATCAGTATCAAACTGATTTACTTCAATCTTAAGCTTGGGATTGAGCTCTGCCAATTCATCCAAGAGTAAATGAGTATCTTTGCAATAACCACATTCAAAGGGTTGGGTAAAAAGCTTTAGAGTCACTACATCCTGCATGGGCGAAAGTATCTTTTTTACTTCAGTTTTTGTCTTTTCATCTAATATCGGCATGGGTTAGCTCCTTGTATAATTACTTACAATTACAAGCTAATCCAAAAGAACAGTTGCGCAAGGTCAAAGATATTACTATGAGCGATAATGAACAACACAGATTGAATGCATATTTATTTTCATATTCATATTACATGCTTAATGTACTATAAGCTACAAAGGGCAAAACTGCCTGAACAGCTTTGCCCATATAACTCATAATTAAGGATTTAGTCCAATTCTGGATAGAGCGGAAACTTGTCTGTCAAGACCTTAACTTCGGCTTTCATGGCAGCCAAGCAGTCTTCATTTTCATGATTGTCTTTCACTCTTTTGATGAGACCTGCTATCTCTTTCATTTGTACTTCTTTCATTCCCCGGGTAGTTACTGATGGAGTTCCCAAGCGAATACCGGAAGCAACAAAGGGGGATCTTGTATCAAATGGAACCGTATTCTTATTGGCTGTAATACCAGCAAGATCGAGAGATTCTTCCATTTTCTTTCCAGAAGGGCCACCCTCCTCTTCAGTACCAAGATTGACCAACATCAGATGAGTATCTGTTCCACCGGATACGAGCTTAAAACCCGCTTCCATAAGATAATCCGCCAAAGCTTTGGCATTGAGTATAACCTGCTGCTGATATGCTTTAAATTCGGGTTGTAAAGCTTCTTGGAAAGCGGCTGCCTTTGCAGCAATAGCGTGCATCAGTGGACCACCCTGCAATCCGGGAAACACTTTAGCATCGATATCTTTGGCAAATTCGTCCTTGCAAAGGATCAAGCCAGAGCGGGGTCCTCGCAATGTCTTGTGCGTAGTAGTTGTTACTACATCTGCAAAGGGTATCGGACTATCATGTAAACCTGCCGCCACCAATCCTGCAATGTGAGCCATATCAACCATAAATTTTGCTCCAATTTCATCGGCAATTTCTCTGAAAATGGCAAAATCAATCTTTCTGGGATATGCTGAAGCACCTGTCAGAATCATCTTGGGCTTATGTTCGTGCGCCAATCTGCGGATTTCATCATAATCAAACTGCTCAGTTTCCCTATCAACATTGTAATGAATGATGTTGTATAGCTGTCCCGAGAAGCTAAGTGGATGTCCATGAGTGAGGTGTCCTCCATGAGCCAATTCCAGTGATAAGACTGTATCTCCGGGATTCACCAAAGTAAAATAAGCAGCCATGTTTGCTTGGGAACCAGCGTGTGGTTGGACGTTTGCATGCTCTGCCCCAAACAAGAGCTTTGCCCTTTCTATGGCAAGCTTTTCCACTTCATCGATATACTCGCAGCCACCATAGTATCTGCCATAGAGTTTATAGTTTACCTGTCCAGTTTTTTTGCTCCATCGATATGGATAGCCCTCTGCATATTTGTTGGTAAGGGTGGATCCCTGTGCTTCCATTACTGCCAAGGAGGTAAAGTTTTCGGAAGCGATAAGTTCAAGATTGTCTCTTTGACGGATCAGCTCTGCATGCATTGCTGCATAGAGTTCCGGATCTTGATTTTTGATGTACTTCATTATAACCTCTATTGATTTATTTTGTTCAAACGGTTTTGGTGACGTCCGCCTTCAAACGGAGTATTTAACCAGGTATCCAAGATTTCAATGGCATAAGGTAAGGCGATAAATCTGCCTGGCAAGACAATGACATTGGAGTCATTGTGAAGCCTAGATAGCTTGGCAAAATCTGTGTTAAAGCACAGGGCAGCTCGAATCGCGGGATACCTGTTTGCCGTTATACTCATCCCAATACCACTTCCACAGATAAGTATGCCTCGTTCACAAAGCCCATTGGAAACTGCTTCCGAAGCTGGCTTACCTGTATCGGGATAGTCCATCGAAGCGCTTGATTGGGTGCCAAAATCAACAATTTCATGGCTTGAAAGTACTTGTTTTAAGCCTTCCTTGAGTTCGAATCCGGCATGGTCTGAAGCTATTGCGATTTTCATCTTACCCCGCCATCAGACATGAGAGAGCTAGACAATAATACTTTGAAGCAGCGCTTTCACTACGGCTCATCACTACCACTGGTTTTATCGTTCCCTGAATCAAGCCAGCCAATTCACCATCGGCAAAGAGCA
>Ga0209835_1001386_pt1 | contig 13649 bp, 9 predicted proteins | sample LakKivwa52mmetaG_FD_184138 | JGI IMG/M metagenome (GOLD analysis project Ga0209835, IMG submission 184138) | Anoxic lake water microbial communities from Lake Kivu, Rwanda to study Microbial Dark Matter (Phase II) - Lake Kivu water 52m metaG... | ecosystem: Environmental > Aquatic > Freshwater >...
ATAGCGAGCGGCATGGCTGAATCCGACGCAATCGAGCTTGCACGCACCAATCACCAATATCGGGTACGCAAGGTTTTGCGTATCACCGGCAACCTTTCCGGTGGCACTGGCTACGGAATCACCACCGAACACGGATCGCTGCACATCATGGGCGGCCACAAACGGTGGAGTGGACCAATCGTAGCGGGACAGCCTCGGAGCGCTTGAGGCCGTCCCGATTGGCCGGGGGGGTTGGATGGCCATCCACCCCCTCGGTTTTATCAACCAGTCATTTACCAATCGGGAGAGCGGGAATGACACAACATGGCGACAATCTGGTACGCACAAAAATCCGACAACATCAACGCCGCGAACGTCTGGAATGACGCGGCGGACGGTAGCGGTGCATGGTTCACGTGGCACGCGGCCTACGACGCCGGAGTGGACTACGTAGCCGGGAATAAGGTCCAGCACAAACACAGCACGGACCCGCTCGCGTGGTACAACTGCCTCGACGCCAACGGTCCCGGTTCAGCCGTCAAAGAACCCGGCGCATCTGGCAGCGAAGCATTCTGGGAAGAGATTCACACCGGGGACTCATTCCGCGCCAACGAATTCATCATCACCATCAACGTCGATGTGCCCGAGTGCGTGCAACTCGACACGCTCCCCCGCGTTCTCCCCGCATGGAATGTCGCCACAGCCTACAGCATCGGGGACCGCGTACAATTCACGCCGACATCCGGTAGTCTTCGCCAATATCGCGCTTTGACGAATCACACTGGCAGTACGCCTCCATCGACCGGCAACAGTACCGACTGGCAATACGTCACAGGCGGTTACTTCACCGCCGCACCCGGTTCCGGCGTAACTCGCACCGTCAACGCCAATGTCGTCAGCGGGACCAACGGCAGTACGGGAGCCATCCAAAACACCGGAGTCGGTACGGTCACAGTTACGAAGGATGTGACGGGTGGGAGTGTGATTACGTTGGTGGCGGCGGAACGTGCGTATGGCTCGGCGAACAACTCCACCGGCACCATCAACATCGGTGGCGACAGTACTGGCGGCGCGGGGACTAGTGCGATTGGCGTGTATAACGTCGGCGCAGGCACCATCAACATCACCGGCAACAGCACTGGCGGCGCGGGGGATTGGGCGTTGGGCTCGCGGAGCGACTCCGCCGGCACCATAAATATCGCCGGCAACAGCACTGGCGGCGCGGGGACTAGTTCGCATGGCTCGTGGAACGTCGGCGCAGGCACCATAAATATCACCGGCAACAGCACTGGCGGCGAGGGGACTAGTTCGTATGGCTCGTGGAACTTCGGCGCAGGCACCCTCAACATCACCGGCAACAGCAACGGCGGCGCGGGGGGTAGTGCGTATGGCACGTGGAACAACTCCACCGGCATCATCAACATCACCGGAGACAGCAACGGTGGCGCGGGGACTAATGCGTATGGCACGTGGAACAACTCCACCGGCATCATCAACATCACCGGGAATTCCACAGGTCACGCAACAATCACCACCTCATTCGGTGCAAGAAACTCTGCGGCAGGCACCATTAACATCGGCGGCAATGTCACCAAACAGGCTGCCGAAGGCTACTCGTCCCTCCTCGCCACCGGCAACCTAGTCCTCAACGGCACCGGCAACCAGACCTACGACAACACATCCGCCAACAGCATTGGCAACCTGACCATCAACAAGGCATCAGGGACAGCGACGTTTGCATCCAACTGCGAATGCGAACAATTCCTGCTGGATGATGGTGACGTGGACCTGAACGGCAAGACGCTGGAATGCAATGGCACGTTCACCATCGACCACACAGCGGGCGATTTGTTCGACTTCGACGGCGGTAAAGTTATCTGTGAGGGGAATATCGACTGGTCAACCGCATCGGGCGAAATCAGCGGGACGGGTACGCTGGAGATCGCGAAAACCGGCCTGACGTTGAACGCACCGTACAACGCAACCCCGCTACGCAAAATCCCGACGCTCGAAATCGACTACCCGCTGACAATCACGTCGGCACGGTGCGTGACGGCGGTACTCGCGGCGGGTGTGAATCTCACCATCAACGGACCATTCCACGTCGAAGGAAACCTCACGCTCCCGGCAGGCACCACACACACGGGCGCGGGCACGGTGACGGTGGGCGGCGCATTTTCCGCACCGGGCACCAAGGCCAACCGCATCTACATCATCGGGCCGGATTTCGTGGTGACGGGTGCGGCTACGGCCAGTTGGACCTACGCGCGAGACTCGGATGCCACAGCGGGTACGGTGATCCTGGCGGAGTCGTCGTATGGGGAAGACTCGCCGGGGTGGTGGTTCCAGTGTTTCAGCGCGGCGGAAGTGGAAGGCATCCTCGACGCACGGCACCTAACGGCAGCCGTCGGTCAGGTGCAAGCCGCACTGGCCAGCGGTACACTACTAGGTGAGGTGGCAGCCGACGTTGGCAACAGCACGACGCAATTCAAGAGCACCATCACCGGGGAAACGAACAATTTCATCCGTTACGCTTGGGTGCTATTCTACGACGGAGCATTGCAATACGAGGCACAGCCAGTCGCCACATACGACGGGACAACTGGCATTTTCACCGTGGCAGCTGCATTTACCGCAACACCAGTGGCCGGGACAAAATTCATTCTCATAGGGAGATCGTAACATGTCGATGAACTCAGACGCCCTTGACCAGATGCTCAACGCGACCGACATCAATCAACTGACGCTTCACAGCGGAGATCCTGGAGTCGCTGGATTGGGAAACGTGGTAAGTACCGCCCCCGTCGCCGTAACCTGGAACCCGTCGGAACTCGATAGTGGTACGAAGAGAAAACGACACCCGACGGCACAAGTCAATTTTACCGGCTGTCTAGCGTCAACGAACGTGGTGAATATCGGGCTCTGGGCAACGGGTGTCTATCGGGGCTATCTGGTCAGGACCAGCGGCGACCCGGCAACCAACGTCAGTGGCAACTACACGGTGACCACCGACACAAAACTCACGGCGGACATCGATACATGATAGCCGAGTGGTGGTGGTTCAGCGGTGGGCGCCCATCGGGCTACGGCTCGACGGGTATCCTCGTCGGCGGAACGGCAGTCGGTGAACGTGAATCGGCAGGCTATGGCGAAAGCGGAATTCTCGTAGGTGGTTTGGCAGTAGGTGAGAGGGAATCGGCGGGCTACGGCTCAACGGGCGTGCTGTTCAGTGGATTGGTGGTAGGCGAGAGGGATTCGGCTGGCTGGGGTGCAACAGGAGTGCTGTTCGGTGGCGTGGCATTCGGGAACATGAGCGACCGCGTGTACCTGGAACTGGGCGTCTTTCGTACCCTCATAGTCGGCCTGGGCGTAACACGTGAAATCAAGGTGGGAGTAGAACGATGACGTATCGACTGTCAAACCTAAATGCCGAGCTACATGCCGGGGACATTGGCACTGAGATCATTGTCACGATTTACGATATCACGGAAACGGATGGGGTATTGGACCAGGATACGCCGTTGAACTTGACGGGACTCACTGTCACTGTCCTGCTGTGCGGCCAAGACGGCACGGTCGAACGGTCTACTGAAGTCGTTGGGTTAGTCGCAGATGGCACAGTCAAGGCCGTCACACAGTCAGGTGATCTCGTGGCTGGTGAATTGAAAATTCGAGCGAAGGTAGTTTCCAATGGCGGCACATGGTACACGGCGGCCGTCGCAACACAAGTACAGTCCGTGTCTTAGGGCGTTTTTGATCGAAGGAGCAAGTAAGTGTTGAAAAAGACCGAAGCGTACAAATTGGTGTTCGAACTGCGCGATGCGGTTCGCCAATGGGACCAATGGAACCCGACTCCCGAGCAAAAGGAGATGTTCCAGAACGAAGGCGTCAAGCCAGTCCCGAACAGCCTGAAAGAGGCGATTATCAATGTCGGCGAAGCCTTTCAAATCGTCGATATTGAGCAAGGTGCGTGGGAACTGGCAATGGCTGTAGACAAGTTCTACGCCGAGTTCGGTCGCTGGGCATCCAGTATCGCGGCCGCGCCCGACGCAGTTCATCCGGGCGGAAGTATCGAAATGTGGGAGACGTTTCGTGACCTGTTGCGAGTGGCCGACAATCGTTTGCCCCCCGCCCCACCGGCCGCCGTAATACTCCAGACGCAAGGTGCAAACGCCCGAACCATCGCCCTGCGATACGGCTGGTACACCCCGGACGGCAATGCGGATATTCAGCGTGTCAATCGAGAATTGGCCGCCGCGCCCGAGGATCGCGAGTACGATCCCGAGACATGGGTCCATCCCCGCGAAAGGGCGTTCTTTGAGAACACCAAGCGCAAGTTCGAAGAGCGATGCCAAAAACTCCAAGAGGTTCAGGCTCGCTTGCAGCCCCGCAACGTCCAGCGGAAGCCGAGCAAAGAGTCATGGGAATCGCTGTTTGAACTGCCCTACATGACCGTCCGCAATGTGGCGCTGCTGAAGATGGTCACCGAGGATGAGGTACGAGCCAAGGCCGACGAACTGGGATACGTCCCCAGTGTCGAGGGCTTTCGACGCGCTCATGAATCCGGACGAGTACGACGCGGTGACAAGGAACCGGATTGGCTGTTGCGCAACGACCCGCACGACGAATGCGGCGACGATATCGAGGCGCGTATCATGGCCTGTTACCAAGACGGCCTGACGAAGGCCAAGTCGATTGCTGACTTGTTGGCCGGTTCACGCAACCTGCCCGTAACTGTCCAGCAAGTGTCCAAGATTCTCAAGAAACACGCAGGCGCAAAGGACGAAGTTGCGGCGTGAAGATCGAAATTGACCGACGAAAGCGAACACGCGATAAAGGGCGTTGCTCCAATATCAAGTGCCGGGCGATATTGGAGCCGCCCTACAATGTCCTGACGTTTGAACTGGACTGTGAGCCAGGGCACAAGTTTCGCCGGTTCTTTTGTGTAGACTGCACGGAAAAGATACAGCGGTGCGGTTACCGCAGTGTGACATTTGTTTTGCGGGAGCGAGGCAGTGAGACTGTCTGAACTAGCACGTCGAGCCAAAGAGATTGTAGGGCGCATTGTGTCCCGTCCGCGTCTCGATGTGCGCGCTCCGTGGCCGGATAGGCCGCCCGTACCCCCAGGGGTGTACTATCCGCCACCGCTCCCGCCCACACCGCCCTTGCCGCCCCAGCAGCACTTGCCACCAGTCGACGAGGTCTTTTACCCACCGCCACTACCACAGCAGCCACCCCCGATTCCTCCGCCGCGGTCAGTTGCGGATATCGAGGCCCTGCAACGGCTGATTCACGACGCTATCAGTGGACGGCTCGGTTCGGCGGTCGACAGTCTGGCTCGCATTGCCAACGAGGTACGCAAGCTTCGAGCGGGTGGGGGATTGTCACCTCAACAGTCGCAGATTCTCAACTTCATTGAGGAACTGTTGCGCCGCTGGGAATGGCCGGAAACCTACGTGCGGATACTGGGTCGCGCGGACCTCCAGCAGTGGCCCCGCGAATATCGGGAGATGCGTACTGAACTGGAGATGCGTCGCACACCCGGTTCGAGCAACGTCTATTCCTTTGTGTGGATTGAAGACACGCCCCGAATGCCATATCACCAGATAGGAACTACATTAAAGCCCGAACGCCCAACGGACATGGGCACGCTGATCGTCACGTTCAAGGACTGGACGCCCGGCATGGAAGGCGAACGCCCCGATGCCCCCGGGGCTACCTATGCCTACGTGATGGTTCCCCGCGCCAAATGGGAGATGTTTGACAAAGCTACCTCCCCGCAATCGGCTGGAGTAGCGGTCTGGGATTATCTGCGTGTTCGGGGTACAATTTCCGGTCACCAGCACAACTACCGGCTATTGAGCGTGTCAGGCGAGTACATCCCGAGAAAAGCCACCGCCCTGGGATTTGCAACCCGTATGTTGCCCGGTGGAGTTGAGGATAACGTAGAATGGCGCAGAAGCACCCTGGAAGCAGGACCACTGACCCGCTTTGGTCAACCAGTATCTAGTGAAACACCGCTATCCCCGAGCCAATGGCGCAGAACCATGCCGCAGGTGAACCCCGGTTTTCCCAATCGTGGATCACCGAACCGCGGCACCCCCAATCGCGGCGCATAACAACCTGCCGGCGCAACCGAACAACGGAACGCCCGCCCATGAACGAAAGGCGTTCCCATGCCAACATACGACTTCTCCCAGCCGATAGACCTGAACGCATTGCCCGCCTCTGTCCTGCTGGCGATGGAAAAGGACCCGGCCAGTTCCATGCCCGGTGCGCCGCCCAATTTCGGCATGGACGTGGTGCCCCACTACTTCACCACCACGGGCTACGTCGGCTCTGCTGCGCGGGCCTACCCGATTGAAGACGAAGCCACTCGCAATTCCGTCGAGAACGCCGAGCGGATGCGGACGGAATGTGCCATCATGGAATGTCTGGAATCCCGCCAACGGGCAACGGCTCTGCTGGGATACCACATCGTCCCCGAAGATGAACGCTCGTCACGCCAGCAAGAGCTTTGCCGCGAACTGACGCGAATCATCAGCCGCATCCCCAGATTCGTCGAGTACCGCCGCTGTCTCTTGGAGGCCCTTTGGTACGGGAAGTACGCCGTTGTCAACCGTTTTGGTCAGGACAAGGTAGGCGGGCACTATCGCACCATCGTCAAAGACTGGGCACCACGCCACGGCGACAAACTGCTATTCCGCTACTCGGACGACACCCAGCGCTTCGTGGAAGGTCAGTTAGGTATCCGCGTACACGCCAACTTTGCCGCTACCCAGGAAACACGCTTCCCCGGCCCCAACTCCCAATGGCGCAAACGCATCGAGCCTACTCAGTACGGACTCTGCTACTGGTTCAATGACTGGGAACGGGCCACAATGGTCGTACACAAGCACATGATTGAAGATGGCCCGTGGCATGACCCGCGCATGATGGGACGCGTGATGGGCGTTGGCATCCGCGACCGCATCTACTGGACGTGGTACGCCATGCAAGCGTTGCTTCAAGACCTGCTGACCTATTCCAATCGCGCCGCATTGGGTGTCAGGCTTTGGCGCTACCCCAGCGGCAATGACGAATGGAAGAGTAAGGTTGAATCGGCCGCCAAGAGCGCCATTGCCAACGGTGTGGCCGACATTTTGTTTCCCGTCGAGCCCAACGACTACGCCAGTCTGTACGGGGTCGAACAGATTGAGCCAGGGACCGCCGGCGCTCAGTTGTTGGCTGAACTGATTGAACGCTTCTTCCTGAAGAAAATCAAGAAGTACATCCTCGGTCAGCTTTTGACCTCAGAGGCCGAAGCGACGGGACTTGGTTCCGGCGTGGCCCAGGCCCATCTCGCCACTTTCTCGGATATCGTCCAGTACGACGCCTCAAATCTGCAAGAGACGCTGACCGAGCAACTGGTCCGCAAAATCCAGAAGGAAAACGCGCCCAAGAGCATGGGTGTCTACGTCCGCATGGTACTGGACACGGACACCCCAGACACCGAGAAGCGCTTGGCAGCTATTCAGGCCGCCTACCAGATGGACGTACCCATCAAGATTGAAGACATCTACCAATTGACCGGACTGACCAAGCCGCAAATCGGCGATGCCACCGTCTCTGTCTCGCTCCAGCAAGAGAAGCAACAGCGACAGCAGAACCAGATGATGATGGAACAACAGGCCATGATGGCAGCCAGCCAGGGAGCGGAAGCCGGGGGCATGGAAGGCCAGGGTGGACCACCTCCCGAAGAAATGCCGCCCGAAGAAGAGCAGCCCGAGCAGGCCACAATGGACGTGTCCCCAGAGAACGTGGAAGAGACCCAAGGCCCCACCGTTCCCGCCAATGGGCAACTGGAAGAAAAGGCGGCTCTGGACCAACCGGCCCAAGGCAGTCCGTGGAATGGCTTCTGGGAATCGCTGTTTGACACCATTCGCGGTCAATCGGCAGAAGTCCCGCCCGAGGACGAAGAACCCGAGCGGTACGACGACGACTCACTGGACGAGCAAACCGCCGTCATTCAGGAAATGATTGACGACTACATCTACCACCAACAGAGCGTAGACGACTTCAAGGCTGACCTTGCCAACGCTTTGGAAGAGCAGTGGCAACTGTCCGAGGATTTGACCGAGACGTTCAATCGGCAAGGTTTGACCGACCGTCTGAACAAGGCCATTGACTTCCAGACGCTTACCCAATCCATCGAGCGGGAATTTGACTCTACCTACCTCCGCGACTCGCTGACTGCCCTGCTGGCACAACGCATGGTCCCCCAGGCCCACACAGACGCCCGCCAGTCGCTTCTGGACGCACTCAACAAGCAATTCGGCTACGCAGCGGTGGAACGCTACTCGCACGCCTGGACGCCCTACAAGGGGCCACGTGGGGGCAAGGGTTGGAGGAAGGCCGTCAGTGGTGAAGTCCGCTACCAGGAGAAGTCGCCCGACCGAGACCCCAAACCCGATACCGAACTACACCACCATCGCTGGAAGAAAAACGGCAACGGTTCTACGCCCCGGATTCCGAAGATGGAACGCGAAGAACCCTACGTCGGCTTCGACCTGGACGGGACATTGGCCCGCGACGAAGGCTGGAAAGGCCCCGAGCACATCGGCGAACCCATCCCCAGGATGATTGCCAAGGTCAAGTGGTTTCTGCACAAGGGCGTCCAAGTACGGATTATTACCGCCCGACTCGGATTACCCGGCAAGGAGGCGGAAACGGCCCACCGTGCTATCAAGCGGTGGTGCAAGAAGCACATCGGCCAACTACTGAAAGTCCAGGCTCACAAGACACCGGGACTGGTCAAGTTGTACGACGACAAAGCCGAGCAGGTGGAGAAGAACACGGGCAAGGTGGAGTCACACGAAGAGTATTCCGCACCGAGTGGTTGGGGAAATGTCGAACCCTCTGTCACGCCGAATGTCAATCCGTTGCGTGGCCCCAAAGCAGCACCGCTGCCAATGCCGAAACTGTCCGGGGTGTCCGAAGAACAGGCCAAGCCAGCATGGGAAACAGTAAGTGCCCGCTACCCGAAAATCGCCTCGCACATCAAAGAGATTCGCGGCGGTGAATTTTCCGCGCCCGGATTGGAAGGTGCGGCTAAACCAGTTGGCATGTATGCACCGGGAGGTACGATTAGCGTACCAGGCGACAGACCGGTTTCCCAGGGTATGTTGTTCCATGAAATTACCCATGCCGCTCAGGACATGCGCGGCAAGCTACGTCCTAGAAGCGAACTGTCTTTATCCGAGTACGAATCCATTGAAACCCCCGCACATGCACGCGGCAAGGCGGGGGCAGCCAGTACCGACGAATACTGCATGAAGAGTTGCGACAAGTACACCTGCACCGCCGCCGAGATTGACGAAGCGATTCAATCATGGTCCCCGCCGACTGAAGGGCAGATTGAGGCAGGGAATTATCTGAAGCCCCGGATTCGCCTGCACGGCATGGAGATTGCCATTGAGAATCCCAAGGGCACTCGCCGCCGTCCTGAATGTCCGGAACTCTGTTGCCACTACGGCTACATTTCCCGTATCGGCAACCAGTCAACCTCCGAGGCCCGCGACGGCGACAAAGTAGATGTGTTCGTAGGCCACAAGCCAAGTAGTGAGATTGTATTCGTCATTGACCAGGAGACGCTGGCAGGCACGTTCGACGAACACAAGGTCATCATGGCCGCCACCAATGAAGACGAAGCCCGTAAACTGTATCTTGCCAACTACACGAGCGGTTGGCGATGCGGTCCCATAACCAGCATGACCATCCCTCAGTTCAAGGCATGGCTCGACTGCGGCGACTTGACCAAGCGGGTTGCCAAGCAGGTGTCCAAGTACATGGCCCGGTACGAAGCGGAACCCGAGCGCTACGCAGGATACACGCACCAGTTTGGTCCGAAGTTCGGCACAAGCATACCCGAATCCGAGGCTACTGAGCTTGTGGGGTCCATTCGCCGTGGTGATAGTCGATCCAAAAACAGGGGAGAGCCAAGCGGCCAACCGAAAACCGGCGACTTGGTACATTCAGCGATACCGACGTCCCTGTTCGGAAGCGAACCGTATGATGAAGAGGGAACGTATGTTGATTTTTTGCGACGAACGACTGACCCACATCGCGTAGCGGAATACGCCAAACAGAAAATCGAAACGCCAATCTATGTTCGCGGCGGAAGGACTAACACGCCACGGATTTCAGACGGAGGGCACCGATTCCTTGCCGCGATAGATCGTGGTGACGAATGGATTCCCGCTCTAGTGCCACCCGACTTGCATGGAAGCATTCATTCATCCCCCGACAAGTACGCCCGCAAGATGAAGTTTGACCCCCGGCAGCGTGGATTCGACTTCGACGCCCCGAAACCGTTGCCTGCCGCCGCCCCGTCTGCGCCGGCAGTCGCTCCGTCTGCGCCCGCCGCCGGACAATCGGAAGCGGGTTCACCGTGGGTTCGCATGCAAGGTGAACGGGGTTCGACGTACTGGTACAACCGAGTGACCAATCCGAACAACGACCCCGGTGGACGGAAGTACCAGGAAGAGAAACCGGGGGACGATGATACAGGGGAGCAAGACGCGACGGCCACTGCGAAGCCCTCCGACTCAACCGAAAAAGAGTTCTGGCAAATGACCAAGCAAGAGGCGACTGCTGCTGGTTACGGAGATAACTGGTCGTCGATTGTAAGTCGTGCCATCGACCAGGGCAAGCCAGTGCCCGATAACGTCAAAGAGGAGTACGACGAACACCGGAAAGCCTATGAAGCCAGATTTAACAAGCCCGACCCAAATAAACTACCAAAGGCGAAGATTGGCGATAAGATCATTCGCTATGTTCACAAAGACGGAACCGGACTATTGAACAACACCGGACTGGACCGCAGTAAATTGTCCGACGCTGAAGAAGAAGAGTTGATGCGAGTTATGGACTTTGGGCTTCGCCAGCCTCCGCATGGAACAACGGGCACATTCTACTTCACAGAGGCAGGCGAAAAGAAACACGCCAAGATGCTAAGGCTATTAAAAAAGGCATCCAAAACTGGCGTGGTTCGCAAAGTAACTACATTGCAGAGTGAACCAAGCTGGCAGTCAAATGACGGACAAATCGCAGTAGATGAACCAAGTCCCGCTGGTGCGATGAAGAAGCAAAAGGAACGGGACTCTGCCGATGCGGAGACCAAAGAACCGTGGCAGATGACATGGGATGAAATCAAGGCGTCGCACGCTGCACAAAGAGAGGCCATGCCGGGTATCATTGAGTCCGCTGAAGCACAGTATGCCGAAGCCCGTAAGTCTTTCGATACCGAGAGGACAAAGCTATCCAAGCGACTCAAGGCAATCAATAAACGGATGGAACGACTGAATCCAACTGGAGACATCGAAAACGTCGACAGTGCCAGCAAACGCACGATCGCAGACTTGGAGACTGAGCGTGAATCGCTTGTATCCAAGATGCGTTCAGCGGAGGCACCGATTCGACAGTCTTTTGTGGAGAGTGAAATCAATGCCAAGTTCCCCAACCGGCAATCAATTCCTCACGGTCAACACCAGCATATGTCGCTTATCCAGGAAGCACTTGCGGCTGGCAAGGATGTTCCTGCTGACGTTCTAGAGGCTTATCCAGACTTACAGAAGGCACAGGGGGCGGGAAAGCAGACACCAACGTCCCCCGACGAAACCACCCAGCTACTCGACCAAGCCGCCCCCTACACCGAGTTCGGCGAGAACTACAGTCGCAACATCGCCGAAGCTGTCAATGACCTGAAACTGGCAATGTCACGCAAAGACGGAGCGAAGTTCATTCCACATCTGACCGAGACGTTGAAGATGAGGCTGGAGGCAGCACAACCGAAGCAACGACACGTCGCCGTCTACAACGGCAAAGAAGTCGAGGCAGATAACTTCAAGCAAGCGGCCCAGCGCGTAGCCGATAACTTGAGAGCAGGGGAACACGGATACGTGCGGTCGCCAGACGGGAAACTGCATGAAATTTCGCGTGACAAAAAGACGGCAGTGCCTGTAGAGAAAATGCGAACGACGCGAGAAAGGGACATTGCGTTACTGGAAGATCGGATCAAGAAACCCATGTCTACAAGAGAGAAAGAGACATTGACGCGGCGACTGGAGGAATTGCGTGCGCAACCCGACCGCCACACCCTAACTCCCGAAGTAGCAGCCAAGCACCTGTACTCGCTGGCACATGATATGTTCGCCGCGTACTACGGAGGGACTGCATGACGACCAAGCAAAAACTGGGGAAAAAACGACGCTTCGTGGCATTTTCGCCCAAGCAAAAGGCGTTTTTTGCTTGCGAAGAGAAGATAGTTTCGTTTGTATCCGGTTTGGGTGCAGGCAAGAGCCGATGCGGGGCGGCTACCATTCTACTTCGCGCCAGAGACAGCGAAAGCCACCTGTGCGTCAGTCCCTCATACACGATGCTGCGCAAGTCGACTCTCCCGCTAATGCAGACCGTGGCCAAGGAATTGCAAATCCTGAAGAAGACTGTCCTTACTCCATTTCCAGTTGTCACGTTCAATTGCACTACGGGAGGCACTGCCGAGGCTATCTTCTGTTCAGCCGACCAGCCCGATAGCCTCCGTGGTTCAAACAACGACAGCGTATGGCTGGATGAAGCCAGTTACATGCCCAAGGAAGCCTTTGAAATCGCAGTCTCTCGTCTCCGCGGCATCGGGGGCAAGATGGGTCAATGCCGCATGACCTTTACCCCGCGCGGCCGCAATCACTGGACGTTCGGTATATTCTACGAAGAGGCCCCGTGGCAACCCGCCAATGACGAAGAGGGTAAGTTTCACGGCTGGGAAAAGATTGGCCCCAACTGGTACAAGCCCAAAGAAGGCACCAAACTGATTCAGGCCGCCACTTGGGAAAACCCGTTTATCTCCGAGGACTACTACAAGCAGTTGAAGCAACTCTACAGCAGTGCCTTTGCCGAGCAGGAACTTGAAGGCAAGTTTGTCGATGTGCTGGGATTGCTGTTCAAGCGGGAGTGGTTCGCCAGTCGGACCAAGGACGTGGCCCCGCGCCGTGCCCGCCGTGTCCGCTACTGGGACTTGGCAGCCACCGAGTTCGACGGCTGCTACACTTGCGGTTCACTGTTGGCCATGACCGAGAACGGCGAGGTCTACATCGAAAACATCGCCCGCGGCCAGTGGTCGACAATGGTCCGCAACATGATGATTAAGGAAACTGCTGACCGTGACCGACAACGCTACAACAACGAGGTCCAGCAGGTCTTCGAGCAGGAACCGGGCTCCGGTGGCAAGGAGCAAGCCTTTCAGATGACGCGGATGCTGGCAGGGATGCCGGTATTCCGCGATTTACCCAGCCGCGCCAAGGGGATTCGCACCGACCACGGCGAGAAGCTACCCGGGGCGGCCAAGGTCTATCGTGCCCAGCCACTTGCCGCCCAGTGCGAAGCCGGGTCCGTCTATCTGGTACGGGGAGATTGGAACGACGAATGGCTTTCAGAAGTCACCGCCTTTCCTGAAATGAAAATCTGCGACCAAGTTGACTCTTGTTCCGCCGCCTACAACTATCTTGCCAAGTCCAAGATTCCCATGCCGGGCGACATCCTATCTGTCAGCGGACAGTCCGAGGTTCCCGAGCGATACAGCCAGCCCAGTCGAATCAAACGATTTGAAGTTCCCACGTTTTTGGGAAGGAATTGAG
>Ga0209835_1001388_pt1 | contig 13647 bp, 21 predicted proteins | sample LakKivwa52mmetaG_FD_184138 | JGI IMG/M metagenome (GOLD analysis project Ga0209835, IMG submission 184138) | Anoxic lake water microbial communities from Lake Kivu, Rwanda to study Microbial Dark Matter (Phase II) - Lake Kivu water 52m metaG... | ecosystem: Environmental > Aquatic > Freshwater >...
TGTAAATGAACCATGCTGCTGCTGCATAGAACATTAGTGTAAGGATTATACATATCCATTTCATTGTTTCTCCAATTATTCTTTACTCGTCCATAAAATCTTTACAGAAGAGTAAGGCGTAGAGTATGATCGTTGGGAAAATAATTGGGATAGACCATGCTATATGGACATCCCATTCATCGCATAGCCACATGCATGCTCCAGCCCATGCTTGTGTCAATGCCAGTAAGAGGATAGCTACTACGACTTGTAGCAGTACTTTAAGTAGTTCCATGATATCTCCTTTGTTAATAACTTATACCCCACTTTGCATGAGCAAATATGCGGAGTACAAGTTTGGCTTTCAGAAGTGTAAGTTTCTGCTATGTTAAAAAAAATAAATACACTGGAAGGTATTAGTGGAGGGCTGTCATGGATGCTACCTCCCAGTGTAAAGTAAAGCCAACAGTAGGATCACCGATATGACTCCATAGGAAATAGTCTGGATCGTCTACTGTTGGCAAGGATTAATCATTAATCATTTGGGCGGAAAAGCGCCCACAAGATTGTGTTGGAAGCGACCCATGTCTCAATGACATGGTCGCAGCAATTCTCGTGAGGGTTGACAAACCCACCCTTTAGGGTGAGCACTGCTCGCCCTTCCTCTAGGGCGAGTCCTATTACCGTCCGCACTGGAATGGAAAGTGGCTCATCTTCTACCGCATCGCTGCGGTCAAAGATTAGGATCTCTTCCCCAAGTTTGGGGAGAGTTCTAGAAGATATGTTCCACATTGTTCCTCCTAGAGGAAAGTGTTAGCCGATATTTATTCGCCTCGGCAAAGGGCGGATTGGTATTGTTTATGCTTCGAGTTCTTCGGTTATTACCGGTTCCTCGATTATTTCAACAATTCTGTCATCTCTGTCATCTTGGGGGTAGTCCTCTGCTACGCCCCACTCGAAGGAGAGGTGACAATTTCCTTCTCCAAGAGTATCGTGAGTCACCAGGAGATACTCCTGGGAAATGTTACTTTCCACCGGCCAGTCCGGGGAACTTGTGCTGCGGTAACCAATTTTAATGGTGTGCCCGGCTTTTGCCAGGCGATCCCTTAGAATCGGGAGAGGATTTAATAAGAGGTTATATGATATTTCCATCCAGTGCTCCAACGATTCTTTGGTCTGCCCGAACAGGTCAAATATACGTTGGGCGGTCTCATTCCATCCGTCAATGACGGACAGGTTGATAATGTTGTCATACTGCGTCTCTCCGAAGTACTCAGATAACAACTCTATTGTTTTGTTCGTTGACAACAGGGTGTCTACAACATGATCCCAATGTGGATCATCTTGGATCATGCAGACAATACCTCGATCTGCACACAGATATGTACAGTCGTTGACTAGTAGTCTTTCCATTTTATCCTCCTTTTGGACGGCATGGATGCCGTGCTCATTCTTGGCGATGAGCTTGCCTTCGCATCCGTTAGCCACTCTTGCGAGTGTCCATCCCTAACCACGTGGAGGTGGATGCCAAATAGGGACATATGGGGGTGGTCGCCCCCAATGGTCTACAAGAGGTGCTTTCCAGCACACATACAAGGCCCGACCAACTCCTTGTATGCCGTCATACCAACAGTCTTATGACGCTCTGTCGCGATACATCCCACCTGCCTGTGGGTTTACACCTCTCGGTGTACCTGCTCCGGTTGCAGGACTCGCAAAGTTCCCCGGAAGCAATTGCATCTCATGCAGATAGAGATGCATTTATTGCCACTCATGAGTGCTCCCCTCCACCTTCTTGATATGAAGGTATCATAGGGTTCTTTCCGCAAGCAACCAAAGTTGCCATGTCTCTCCCATGAGCGAGAACATCAGACAAAGTTGTCTGTGCCAATAATAGGGCACAACATTGCACTCTATTGGTTACTACAGTATAGTAACAAATAGAACACAACGTTTGGTGTTTAGTGCAGACATTAAAAAGGTAAGCAAGAGTCACAGTGTTGACTGTAACCCTTGCTGAGATAAAACAGGTTGGTGGGCTATTGGCCAATATAGAGGATGTTACCCACTACTACTGTTTGTCCCGCTACAATTGGGTGCAGAGACCCATTGCTAAGCGAGATAAGCGTCCCAGCGGAAACAGAAATAGTTGTAGTGGTAGTTGGTTGTGTAGGTTGGATAGGTGTGGTTACCTGAGGCGCTGCTGGCCTCATGGTAGTTACCAGCTGCGACATAAGTTGCAACTGGAACATCTGTGTGTATAGTTGGATTAGTTGTCCGAAAGTACACCTCCTCAGGTGGCTTACTAGTTGTATTACTAAAGTACTAATTAGCATGGAGAATAAGCATGCTTAGTGTGTAGTACAGTAGTCTAGTCATAATAGTATTACCCGTAGGGGATTAGTAGGAGTGGTTACCCCCACGTGCAACTGCGTACTCCCTTATGCCCCCAAATCCAAATTCTTACTGTCCTATGCCTGGTGTTTGCTCACTCCCCACTGTCTGGTTTCAATTCTATTGGGGTATTTGTATACTTCTATGGGCTTATCTTATGGTGAGGGCTATCGTGGTAGCTGTTTGGTATTATCGTTTGATGTATGGGTGTGTATGGAAGTATTTTGGATATTGGGTATGTATATGCCCTCTTGAGAGCTATACTTAGTACTGAGAGCTATAGTAGTATACTGGGTAGCTATCCTTAGCTATTGCAAAGTAGTATTAGTATATCCCCACACACTTCTTGTGTGTGGGGAATAGAGAGTATACTTAGTACTGTAAGCAGTGTTAGTAGCCATAACGGATAGATACCAGTAACGTACTTTTATGTACTCTAAGGGTTACGCTAGTAACCCGAAGTACTAAAAGGCTACGTAGTAGAGTTACGCAGTATCTACCGGATATGGCTTAGTTAGCAGTATACTTAGTAGTAGGGTTACTGTACAGCTATAGTACTTACTTTGCAATACTACCAAGTAGGTATGGGAAAGGGGGATTATAGGGGGATAGGGATAGGGAGTGCAGAGGGGAAGGGAAAGGGGGAAGAAAGGGGGATACAGTACTTTGTGCAGGTATTATAATTCCTTGCACTTTGTATTGTGTGTAAGGTATTGTCCAACAACAATATTACGAAATTACGAAATAATACGGGTACTTGGAAATTGTAATGTAAGTATGCAGTATAACACTGTAGAAATAAATCCTAATTTTGTAATATCACTGGCATACAATGAGTTAGAAGTGTCTGTGATTATAATTCTCAGTAACATGATAATAGTACTTGCTTTGTAACGGAAACCGATTAGTATGTTTGTAATACTCCTTGCTGTGCACCAGCGTAAGGTTTTTCCTCCTTTCCCTTGCGCTGGTTTTTCTTTTACATGCTAACTACTTTGAAAAACAATACTTTGAACTTTGCAAGAAAAATAATACTTGACAAGTAGCGTATAGTCGCCTACTTTGTATTTAGAGAGTTAGGAGCAAGGAGAACTAATGACACACATACAGAACCAGATCAATGCAATCTATGCCAAATACGGCAATGATGCTTACAAGGCATGGGCTAATGAGGGGGCTACCCTTAAAGCACTTGTCGAAGAAAGAACCAACTACGCTGTAACAAACGTTGTCAAGTCAATGAGTGGTGATGCTAACAATAACAGCATGAGAGTTAATGATATCATGGAACAGATGAAAGCTGCTCTCAGGCTTATAGAGTCATCTGGAATGGATAGGAACGAACTCTTAATGCAGGTTCAGCCAGTAATCAACGAAGTGCTTAATACCTTTGGTAACAATGCATGGAAGATTCCTGAGTTCAATAGTATCGTGATATGGAGAGATAGCGTAAGGAGAGATAGCGTAACAAGACCACAACAAGTACAGCAACAACCACAAACTCAACCACAAACTCAACCACAAACTCAACCACAAACTATGGCCGTCAAGCCCTGGCATTACCAGTCGTCTGAGCGGTCTCCATGGCTTTATACTAGACCTCAGAACGTTGCAGTCAACCCACAAAGTGCCAGGGGCTTTGAGCAACAAGTACAAGCACAACCACAGGAACGGCCACAAGCACAGCCACAACAATCTCCTGCTCCTGTTGCTGCTCAGCTTTTTTCCCTAGCCAAGACCGCAACTCTTCCCTTAACTCTTCCCGTTGCTAACCTTATCAGGAATCTAAAAGCCGCAACGCAAACTCCACCTACTGTTCTGCCTGTTCAGAATACCCCTACCGCTGCTGCTAAAGGTACCTATAGTATAGAAGGTAACAGCATAGAAGGCATAGAAAATATTAGAGAAGATGTATCAAAGATGATCTCCGACTTTATGCTCAGTGCGCAGTCATTGCCGGCAAGTCAAAGGGGACGCGCCCTTACTCCAGACAGAACTTCAATGGCAATAGCCGAAAATATAGAAAAAAAACTCTCGTATCCTGCTCAAGTATTTGCAAACCCAATAATCGGGGGTTTTGGGTCTATAGATATCGAGCCGAAGATAAGCGAGCGAATGACCCAGGAACTTGAACTCGATCGGATTGTAGGAGATGAACTTGAGACTGGTGGTATAGACCCGTCATCAGTTTTCAATCTCTCGTACACCAAAGACCAACTAAGTGATGGTAATATAAAATTCAGGTATGCCTTTCCTGTTACTCCTTCTGCCAAACGTACTGTTGAAGTTGCTAAAAGGCTTAGCGCTAACCTCAAATCAGCAACAGGCAAGGTTGGTACTGGTGGCTACACTCCAGCCCCTCCAAGCCCACCCGTTAGAGTTAGCCTGGTTCCAGAGTTTCCCGCAGATAAGAACAGAGTTCCTGAACCCCAACTTTTTTGGCGGCCAGCGCAAGCACCGCCACCACCTCGGAGATACAGATGGCAGTAAATATCAATGACCCATTCGCCACCCAAAAGCCGAGGTTGAACCTGTTGTCCGGACTGCTGTTGCAGAACAGTACAACTGTAGCAGATAAGACTCGCGTAGGTGAGCAGACACCAAGTAACCCTGCTACACGTCCATACACCCAAGACGGGAAGACACCAAGTAACCCTGCTGCACTCGTAGCTGCCAGCATTATCCCATCACTTGGGCTCACAACATATGCTTTGAACCCACCACAGTTAATGTCCACAGCAATACCAATGTCCACAGCAGCACCAATGCCCACAGCAATACCAAAGTCCATGGCAATACCAAAGTCCATGGCAATACCAAAGTCCATGGCAATACCAAACGTAACAGCTGCTGCTCCCAACCCATGGCTTGGCGTTCTTGGGCTATTGTTAGCTCCTACTGCAATGGGGAATGCTGATGTGCCAGAAGATGTGCGAAGGTCATGGTTTGCGGAGGGACACAAGCCAGTAACGGGAGCTCGCCCGAAGTACTTTGAATATTACAAGCAGGGCACTTCAACTCAACCTCCCAAAGACAAAAAGAAACCTGACGGCGATAAAGGCAAAGACCCGAAACCTCCAAGGTCATACCGGGCACTTAGAAATATACTGCGCATCTTGTCTGCCTCTGCATCCCCCATTGCAAACAGAGAAAGAATAGCCGATGCCTGGAATGAAGGTGATGAGTACGCAAAGAATCTTTCCAGTGATCTTGTAACACCAAACGAACAGAAGCCAGCAGGTACCGGTATCACAGCCAATGCTGTTATTGGATCAGCTCCATTTGTTTCTGGAGCAGGAATATACAGTGTCAACTATGCTGCCAAAAAAATCGCCGCTTGGGCTAAGAGAAGGGCTGCCAAGGATGTAGCATCTACAACTGCAACAAACTTTGTTGCTGGTGCTACCGGTAATGTTGCTGCCCCAATGCTGCAAGGTGGTTTGTATGGCGCACTTGGAACAGGATTAGCAGTTCTTTCTGGCTATGTATTCAACCCCAACAAAGCATATAGCTCTCTTGTGACATTGTACAAAGATGCTGCTAATGTTCCTTCCGGTACCGGAGTGCCAATGTTTACTGATAACGGTAAGTTCTATGCAGTGTACAAGAACGGAGCCTTTATAGAAGCCCCTGTTGACAGCATAACGCAATCAGGCAATGACTATTCGTATACTCATGGCGGTACTCGGTATATGCTAAGACCAAGCCCTGCTGCAAAGGCTGCCCTTGATGCTCTTAAGAAACCAAAACAAACCACTACAGAAGTACCAGGCGCTACAACATGGAAACCACCAGTTGTTCCTCAAGCACGAAATACTGTTGTTCCAGATACTGTCAGCAATACTCCACCACCTGCTGAAACTCCTAGGGGACTCAGCGAAGAACAAAAAATCAAACTCAAGAACATTTATCGCAACAAGCCAAGACCAAACTAACCATAAAGGAAACACGAATGAAGATCAATGACGAAACCATTAACCTTGGATACGTAGCGGTTGAAAGACACCAAGTACAAAAGAATACACTTGGCGGTCTCTACATACCAGGAGAAAGCGTGAACCAATACGCCATAGGCAAAGTAACGCATGGAGAAAAGAAAGGCATGTTCTGCCTGTTCCCTGTATACTCAGGAGTTAAAGTAGAAACAAAGTTCCAGACCATACACCTTATTCCAATCAACGACATCATAGCATTTGTCGAACCTGACGATGATGAAACATTCATTGCCCTCAACGAAGTTAAAGTAAGACCTGCTGAATGGATCGGAGGCAACAGTGGAAAATAACGAAGCCCTCTACACAATAGACCTCTCAGATACCAAGCAGTGCGTTACATTCGCCTTTAGCGCAATCACTGAACTCGCAATATCGTATGCCTTGCACCATGACAAAACTGGCCAACGGAGAGAGATCAACAAACTCGTCCACCAAACCCTTGATGTTATCTTCAAGGACATCAGGAACCATGTCAAAGTACAGTTTGAAAAGATTGCAGATGCTCATGATAAATATAGAAGTGAAGTACAGGAACGGGCTGAGGATAGCCCAAGTATACAATAAGTGGGACATACCGCATGAATCATCTATCGTCTATGCCAAAGATGCAACAAGCGAGGATGCTGGCAAGCTCCTTGCCTTTGACGATGGCAGCGAATGGTTCACAAGGATACTTAGAGTTGACGGTTCACGTATCTTCACCGACTGCGGTGTCTTCAACAAGACAGACATCGTTACCTGCTCAAGGATTAAATACTCAATGTCCACCTATGACGGTGCAAACTACCACGACCACCATCCGATATTCAGAGGCTACACCAATGCCGAAATGGAACGAAGCACTAAATACATTTCAGGGAACAGAATCAAACTCACCAAGAGGGAACAGATGCTGACAGCACAGCAACTTGCAGACGCTGCAACTGAGAACTTTGGTATTGACGCTGACTGGCTCCTTAAGCGTATTATCCAGGTTGCTGATAATACCAAGACCCGTGGTGCTGACAGGCTTGAAGCCATTAAGATACTGTCACGTATTGCTGGTGCAGAGATTGGCACTCCAATAGTTGGCAAGAACAATATCCCATTGTTTGGAAACCTTACAGTGCTTAGCATACAAGACAAGCGCAGGAGCGAGAACCAGGTTGTTCATACCACTGCCGAGATAACAGACGTTGTAAATGAAGTGCTTAACAGCACAGAGGGTACTAATGATATCTCTGAGTGACCTCAGGAACATGGATCAAGCTCAACTGTCCTCACTGTATCATGCGATGCAGGTAGATAGGGAGCTCTTTGCAAAGATAGTGTTCCAGCATATTGTCGGATCAAGCGTTCCAGAATACCAGAAACACATGTACAAGATGCTTGGCAGTGAGCTTGAGAACCTTTGTGTAGTTGCATTCAGAGGTAGTGCGAAGTCAACCATTGGCCACACCTTTGATACTGCTCACGATATCTGCTACGCATCAGAGCCATTCACTTTGTTCATATCGGAATCCGTTGACCAGGCTGTTGCAGACCTTGTCGGTGTTCAGGAAGAACTCGAACACAATGAATTGCTTCGTGCTATGTATGGCAACCTTGTCGGCTCCGTATGGAACAGGGAGTTCATGGAGACAGCCAATGGCTGCTTTGTACAGTGCAGAGGCACCATGTCAAAGATACGTGGACTTAAGTGGAAGAACTCAAGACCAACCAAGATCAAGCTTGACGATATAGAGTCTGAACATAACAGCAACACTGAATACCAACGCAAACAATTATCTAATTGGGTTTTTACAAACGTACTCCGGGCAGGTATGCCAGGCCTCACAAAGTACCAGTTCTTCGGCACCATAGTTCATCCTAAGTCCTTCCTTGCTCTCGCTGAAAACATGGACATGTTCAAGCCGCCTCATGGCAACTATTACAAAGTGTCAGTTGAGGAGAATGGTGTGCCTGCCTGGAAGTCACGTTACCCCATGCACTGGATACTGCAGGAAAGAGCAAAGTACCTGGGCGCAGGTAAGCTCTCTTTGTTCCTGCAAGAAATGTACCATGTCCCGCATACCGATAGCAAGCTTGCATTCAACACATCAATGATGAACCTTATTGCCGGACAGTTCTACACTAACGAGTACAACATCCCGTTTATCGCACAAGGACAGTCCAAGATACCACTGTATGTATTTGCTGGTGTTGACCCGGCAGACACAGAGTCTGATGATGCTGACGCTACCAATGTGTGCGTTATAGGGGTAATGCCAAGCTCATCTCCGGCAGAGATGCTTAAGGTAGTTATTCTCCATAGTGAGCAGTTCAGGCTTGCACCATCAAAGTCCGTTGAAAGGATTAACTCAATCCTGCAAAGGTACAAGCCACGCATTACTACGTTTGAGACACAGGGTGGCAGGGTAGCATACAAAGACCTTCTGCAACTTGAGATGCGCAAGAGTGGCACAATGCTTCCAATCAAAGAATTCAAAACCAACCAGGGGAAAACAAACAAATGGCTTAACGGCCTTGAAGCTTTTGTTAACACTGGGCGCATACACTACCTTCCTGATGCACATGGTATAAACGATATCAAAGCACAGATGGAAGAGTTTAATTCAGAGGTACACGAACACGATGACCTCATAGATGGCTTGTTCCTCGCGCTACAATCTGCATACTCTCCAGCCAACTTCGATGTTGATGCTGCAATCAGGCGTATCAGAGAGCGCAGAGAAAGTAACAAAAAACAAAAGAAAGCAGTTAACTGGTATACTGCTTAAGGAGATACAATGGCTAAGATTAGCACAATGTCAGAAATAGATATAGACGCAGTGTACAACCTCTATGGTGTTACTGCATGGACTACCCCGTTCAAGAGACCAACACGTGCCATACACTCAAACGCTGACCAGACAATCTATGTTCAGGATCGTGGTGGAAGCATTACAAAGAAGGTGCTTGTTGCTGGTATTACCTATGTTGGCGAGTACATGAATATATCCGACGACTCTACATTTGGTAAATTAGCAACCGGAACCCTCAACTGCATATTCTGATGAACAACGTTTTTACTTTGAGACATCAGCTTGATCTTGGTGGTGGCGGTTCGCTGCTGCTGCCTGAGACGAAGGCGTATATTGCTGCGGTTAAAGCAGAAGGCGGAGAAATTCTCTACGAAAAGCAAGTTAATGAACTGCTGAAAACTCTTAAGACCAATGGCATATTACAAAAACTTGATTTTTTGTATCTTGCTAATTATGAAGGAATTGGAAGCAGGGTCAACATAATAAGTCCATCTGTCATGGCAAGTATCATCACGGGGATCAGTTTTAGCTCGAAGAAAGGATGGCAGAGTCCTGGCGTTGGACAGTGTCTTAACTTGGGTTACAAGCGCAGCACCATGACGAAATTAGTCGCACCAAAAGGAAGCATTGGCGTTTTTTTTACTGAAACACAGTCAGATAAAGGTAGGATATTTATGGGAGCTATGCGCTCTGCAAGTTCTCCGAGAAATTCACTTCTCCTATATCGTGCTTCCCCTGCGACCAGAATTGTTGCTGAACTATATAGAGATGCCGAAAATGCGATTGCCGGCATGGCAGCATCAAGCAATGGGTATTTTGCTTTCAGTCATCACGAACCATCTTCTGGAGTATATGCGCATCAGCTATATATGGATACTGTTAGGCATGCAGCTAACAACACATCATATACATCAATACATGACGTTAATATATACGGATGTGCAGCAAATATAAACGGCGTAGTTTCTACACCCATGACCACCACTGGTAGAATTGGCTGTTTTTATGCTGGCGATTATATTGATGGGCTGGGCGCTGATCCTGCTGTTATTGGCGGGGAACATGCTATCTTCAGAAGTGCGCTTGCAAAATACTTTACCGACATAGCGGAGCTATAATGAAAGAGAGAATGCTAAAACTTACATGCGAACAAGCTAATTTAGTTAAAGGCGAATATCCGCATAAGCATATACTGCAACCAATAATGATGGCAGGAGAATGGTATTTACCAGCATCTGTTATGGATAACTCGGTATATGAATCTGCAATCAGTATATTACAGTCATGTTGTGTTGTGGAAATAGAGTTTCCCGATGAAATGCCGGAACTTTGAGATCAGGGAACTTGTTTCCCGCAAGGTCTTTCAGGATCGTGGGGAAAGCGCCTGGCAGTTATTCGATCCTCGCTTGCTTGCCGTGATTGACAGATTAGTGGACAAGTTCGGGGCTTGCGTTGTCAATGACTGGCCTTTCGGTGGCAAGATGGAATATCGTGGCTACAGGGGACGTAGAGACCTCCCAAAGGCACACTTCACAAGGGGCGCTGGTCAAGACACATATTCGCTTGATTATGATCAGCACATTCACGGGAGAGCCATTGACTGCCATTTCAAAAAGATATCCGTGCCCGAAGTCCGCAATTACATACTTGCAAATCCGCAAGAGTTTCCAGAGATCAAGGGCATAGAATTGGACGTGTCATGGCTACACATTGACGTTAGGAATAGCGACACCGTGCAAGCGTTCAAACCATAAAAAAACAATGGGACATGATGACTATTAGCAAACAATTCTATAGTGAGATTGCGGAATACATTGCTTCTTATGCGGCGCTTAATGAACAAAGACATCCAAGCAGAGAGACAATAGCCAAGCATTTTGGCATATCAGACAGGACAGCTGGCAACATTCTCTTCTGTTTGGAGAACAAACATCTTATTGGTGATACTAACATTGACATCGAAATTGATCAGGATGCCATTGCTCTTGTTTCGTATTTGAAGAAAGGCATCAGAACATTTGAAGATACTTGCGACTGGCTAAACATAGCACCATCAGCACTTCGCAAAAAGATCGAAGCACTCAAAGCCAATAACTATCTTGTGTCTATTGACAATGACATTATCAAGATTGGTCATACCGGAACAAGTTGTGATCCCGTTGGGCTTGATATGCAAAAGCATGGCAGCCATGACATTGTAATTGGTGGCATTGCTGACACTCATATAGGTTCAAGGTATGAGCGTCTGGATGTTCTTGAAAGCATTTATGACAGGTTCGCTGCTGCCGGAGTAACTAAGGTTTTTCATGGTGGGAACTGGATTGATGGCGAAGCAAATTTTAACAAGCATGACATTTACTGTCATGGCCTTAGCAGACAGGTAGATAACTTCATCTCCAAGTATCCCAAGCGTGATGGGATAGTCAATTACATATTGTCTGGTGATGACCATGAGGGTTGGTATGTTCAGCGTGAAGGCATAGACATTGGATCATACATGCAACACAGGGCAGAGCTTGCGGGCAGAACTGACCTCATTGATGCAGGATATATCGAAAGGGACTTTGATCTGAAACAAGCAGACGGTTCGGCAACATTGCGTCTCATACATGCTGGCGGTGGGAGTTCTTATGCTTTGTCCTACACTTCCCAAAAGTATGCTGAAAGTTTGACTGGTGGTGAAAAACCGCAGATAGTTCTTGTCGGTCATTATCATAAGTTTGAATACTGCTATCCGAGAGAAGTGCATATTGTTCAGCTTGGGACAGTGTGCGACCAGACGCCATTCATGCGGAAACGCAAGCTTCAGGCAATGGTGGGGGCGTGTATAATCCGGATCAAACAAGCAGACAACGGCATACTGCTGAGCTTTTCAGTTGAATGGATGCCATACTACGATAAGAAATTTTATCAATATAAATGGTAACACTCGGATAAAATCTTGAATAAGGAAATAGATATGGCAATTAACAAAACAATCGTAACGGTGGTCACAATCCTGTTGACCGTGCTTACCATAGCAAACACTTGGGCTCTCGCTTTGAATGTCCGAACTTACAATGAAAAGCAGGAAATGATCAAGCGGATAGAGACGTTGGAAAAAACAAGCGTCAACCAACGCGAGCTTGAAACAACTTTAATGAAAGTGATCCAGAGCGAACTGAACAAGTTTGAACTCAGGATGCAAAAAGAATACCATATAATTCCCAAATAGGAGGTTTTAACATGGGAAACTTACTTACACTAATCGAAACCTATCTCAATCAGATCATAGCCATAATTGGCATGATTGTGGCCGTTGTGACTGCCATAGTGTTGGGATATGCGAAAATCAAAAAACTGATCCAAGACACTCTTTCCGGTGAGATAACCAAGCTTGAAATCTATCAGGATGCGAAATCCGAACTGGAGAGACGGATAACCGGCTACATTACTACTGCTGCCGTCAATCCTGAAAAACTGCTAAAAACCATAAAAGATAAGGCCGAGATCAATCTGAACACCGGACACCTGCCAAACCTAAATCCGATTGTGGCAAAGGTGGTTCAGGAACATGACAAGAAACTGCTGGACCTAATGGGGATAGGTCATTACAACCTTGCCACGATCTCGAAAGTAGTCCAGTCAATTTACAATGGCATAAAACCCGCTATCAAGCTCCTCCGCAAATAACACCTCATGTCCCTCCGAAGCAAAAGCCCCTCACCTGAGGGGCTTGCTTCTTTTGTTGGTAGTTGTTTATGAACGTTTCATTTGTGTTCCTCCATGAGATAACTTATCGTAGCAAAAACGATTGTGAATAGCATTGATATTCCCCACAGGACGCAGCGGACTTTGTATTGCTGCGGGTCAGCGTGGATTGTTAGGAATGCCAGAGCCGTTGCGAATATGCCGGCAATGGCAAGAGCTATGTTTCGGAGTAGTTTCATTCATCCCCCTCAACGAGCCAGCACACGAACCCGCATGAGAGCAGGAACAGCGCTATTGCGGTTATGGTTATTAGTAGTGCTTTCATTTGTTATTCTCCTGTGCTTTTAGCAGTTCCTCCACTTGAGAGCGGAGTTCGGGAGTGAGCATGGCAAATTGAATAATAGATTCATGGCCATCCTTCTTAACTCGGAAACTCCAATCAGTGCCATTGGTCTCTATTGTGCCATCAATTGTTATTGGCAGAACCACCTCAGAGGGCTGGAGCTTGCACATTATTGCTCTTGCATGGATATGAGATTGGTAGCCATTCTTGCAGATATAATGAAGCTTCTCACCATCAACCATTGTAATGCACACTTGTTGTGGATTGCTCCCTGGATTGAATTCTACCCAATCCCCGACTTTGTAGCGGGGCTGCTCCGTCTCCGGCTCGTAGAGTTGCCCGTTGTGTTTTTCAGATTTCACTTTCCACCTCCACTGTGGACTTCGGCAACGGCTGGTTTAGCACATTGCCAATTTTGGCAACCTTTTGCCTGAGGTCATGCAGGGCTTGACGCATCCTGACA
>Ga0209835_1001389_pt1 | contig 13646 bp, 9 predicted proteins | sample LakKivwa52mmetaG_FD_184138 | JGI IMG/M metagenome (GOLD analysis project Ga0209835, IMG submission 184138) | Anoxic lake water microbial communities from Lake Kivu, Rwanda to study Microbial Dark Matter (Phase II) - Lake Kivu water 52m metaG... | ecosystem: Environmental > Aquatic > Freshwater >...
CAGACTTTCCATATTATTAAAATTAATTTTTATGCAAATTTACTTAATCTTTTCCTTTTTTTGATTGTTCTTTATGGTTTTTACCGAATCAATAATTTCCTGATCCATTGCCCCGTGCTTTATCTGAAATACATGCTGGCTGTCAATGTTCATTTCTATTTGAACAGAATCGCTTAGGGGTGTTAATTCATCCAAATTAACTTCCACTTCAATACTTTCAGGAGCAGGTATTGTTTCCTCAATTTTTTGTAAGCGGCAGTTACAAAATATAAAAGGGAGACTACTTATTAACCACAATTTTTTCATTGGCAATAATTTTTTCTGCAGAAAAAACTTTCACAAAATATACTCCTGATGCCAGTGCATTAATATTAAAACTGAAATTGGCATCTCCTTTTTTAATATAATCTTCAAACAAAGTGATAACATGTTGTCCATTGTTGTTATAAACAACAATTTTGACTATATCTGCAGTTTCATTTGAAAAACGAATATGACACAACTGATGCACAGGATTGGGAAAAATCTGAACATTAACGGGCTGTATTTCAGGTTCAACATCAGTTACAGCGTTATCGCTGACTTCGGCAATATAATTTTTATAAATATAGGATGTAACAGGCGGGAAGCCACTTTTTACCGAACTTCCATAAGCACCGCTTAGCCAAATTCGTGGGGCCGAAGTATTGTGTTTTCGTGCTATTCCGGTATAATCGCCCCAACGCTCATCTTCACCATGTAGTATATTGACATTGGCATCGCCTTCTTTGATTATTTTTGGAGAAGAAAAATTCATATTATCATCACAACCAACTACATAGACGCCCGGATACATTGTAGGAGAAGCTGCCAGGAAAGCCATAATAATGTCACGTGAATGATCCCCTTCAGTAGATGATGAAGCAATAGCAGGATAAGCATAATCAGTGTTAGCTTTTCCAAGAGTTTTTTCAGTAATTTTCAGTGTTGCCAGATTTATCCTTCCGTAACTGATGGCACATTGCAACTGATTGTACTCAGTATGATGGGTGTAATGAATAATGCCTTCTCCCCTGCTGATTTGATAAAAAGCACTTTGAATACGGCAATCTCCTACATCGAGCAGACCAGGGTCGGTGTTTGGTAATGAACGTTTTTGAACAACATCTGCCGAAAGTTCATATTTTGGGGCGGATAAAACCCAGGTTTTCATCACAGGCACTGGTGTACTGCCCAGTTTACCAGTAATTTCATATAAAAAGATTTTATCACTATTGCCTGCATTTTTTGTAGAAATAAAATAAAAATGAGGCCCGTAAGTTCCATTTTTACCCCATGAAACAGGATAAAGTGTAAATGGTTTTCCCTTGTCTGCATCCTGTAAATCTTTCCAAACCCTGTATGTAAGGCTTTTGTTCTGATAACCTTTTTGTTTTTCAATCTGCATAATGATAGATTCAGAAAAGCCTTCTTCATTATTTTTAAAAATATTTCCTGAGATAAATAAATCATCATTTGATATGCCTACTTTTGGAAAATCTATCCATTTGAAAGTATAATTGCTGCTGATGGTAGTAATCGGGAAATAATATTTGTTCCAGCCGTCAGCAGGATTTTTTGTTTTACTGAAACAAATAATCAGTTTTGAATTGCTGGAATGATTGCCATGAAGCAACACAAAAATAAAGCGGTCGCTTTGAGGATCATAAGTTACAACGGGGTCATAAAGCTTGCCTTTCAGATTGGTATCTGCCAGAAAATCGTAAAAAGATTTACTGAAAATCACATCACCATTGGTATTGTAATATCTGATATTAGAGTTTACAGCACTGATAATAATACCATCATTAGAAATAGCAATAGTATTGTCGGTAGGAGTTCCATCGCGGGCATCGTTGCCATCAAAAGTTCGAAAAACAATAGGGTCGTTGGCGGTTGGAGCAAAAAAAGTTGGTTCTGCTGTTTGAGCCCACTCCAGTTTTGCCAGTCTTTTTTCGGCTTTGATTTGTTTAACCAAATTGTTATCGGCAGGCAAGTGAATTGTTTTATGAGGATAAACTACCATATTTCTGACCCAATCGGAATTAAACTCAGTATTCGTATTTTCGACTGGTTCCATATAATTCAGCGGACTTAGATTTTGAATAATCAAGTCTGGTTGCTGCAAAATTTGAGGGGTCTCCTGAATGATATTTTGAGAAAATATATTATTGGTCAGAAGTAAAAAGAACAGAACAATAATGAAATGCATTGCTATTATTAATAAGGTTAGAAAAAATTAAGAAATAACTGCTAATAATTCATTATTTCTTAGGTTCAGGTTTTTTTGCTGGTTCTTTCGGTTTTGGTGCTGGTGCTGGCTTAGATGGAGATTTCTGAGGTACGGGGGCCATTACCTTAGCCTTCGACTCAGTGTATTCTTTCAGTTGTTTTGAGTCCATATTGGCCATGAGCCATTCTTCAAGATTTTTTTCAACATATTTAAAGCTGGCAGGACTGATAAGACCATTTGTTTGATGAATAAATAAAACATTACCACTATTGCCGTTCATAAACAAATTGTAATTATAGGTAATTTTAGGATTGTCGGTGTAAATATAAATTGACTTCAGATAAATACCGTTAAATTTTGCCTGAATACGTTGTTCAAGGTCTTTTTGAGTAACCATTTCATAAAGAGTAAGCTTCCAGTTGATTTTCATGAAGGTATTCAATTTTTCATTTTTTTTGGCAAAGTTTTTAACTTCTTTGTCGTATTTGGCAAAAAGAAATGTTTTTGACCTCACTTTTTCAGAGAATTCGCGGATATCCTGCTGATACCTGTTTTCATGCCCGCGATATAACGATTTAGCATTGTTGCCATAATAAGCAGAATTGATAATCAGTTGATACTGAAGCATATTAAACATCAATTTAAGGTCATTGCTGTCTGTAAGTGTTAAGCCATTGACAGGAACACAGGCCAAAATCTGATATTTAGGTTCTACAATAGCAATTTCGGCATAGTAATTATCGTAATGATCTTTATCGAAATAAAGTAATGCTACCGATTTTTCTTTGTTTTTTTTCATATCTTCGAGATGAAAATCTTTCACCTGTGCTTCAAAATAGTCAAACGTGCTGGATGCTATTGCAGACTCAACTCTTCTTTTCCACTCTTTTTCTACTTTGGAATCGGTTTTAAACTCTTTAAAAACTGACATATCCTTATTTTTAACCGGAATTTTTTCAATAGGCAATACCAATAAGGAACGTCCTTTTACATCTTTTGATTCAAAAGATTTAATAATTTTAGGTCCGAATTGTTGTGCATTTATTACAGTAGTAAACAGCGAAACAACAATCAACAGTACAAAAGTTTTTAAAAATTTCATTTGTTTATTCTTTATTTACATATAAAATTCGGAGGCTAAAATACAAAAATGATAAAAATCAGAAATTTTTTTTTAGAAGAGAGTTAAATTAATCGGAAACAGAGGAAACAATAATCTTCATATCACATTTTCTCCGGCATTGAAATGCCTGTTATTGCTGCCAGTTGTAATAAAACCTCAGCAGTAAAACCACTGAGGATTATTCTGAATGCTTTCTTGTTTTCATTTTCTTCTGTCAACATTGGATGTTCATGATAAAATTTATTGTATAATTTTGCCAATTGGAATATGTATAGGGCTATAATTGAAGGGTCGAGCCGTTTTTCTGCCATTTCAAGCACCTGATTACAAAACGATAATTTTTTGATAATTGACTTTTCATCTGAACTCAGATTGATGGTGTCGGTAAATTGATAGCTATACGGATTTATAATTTGTCCTTTTCGGAAAACTGATTGAATTCTGGCATAAGTATATTGAACGAAGGGGCCGGTAAAGCCTTGAAAATCAATTGATTCCCGGGGATTAAAGACCATACGCTTTTTAGCATCAGTTTTTATAATATAGAACTTTAATGCGCCCAAACCCACTGTTTCGCACAATTGCCGGATTTCTTTTTCATCAAACTCAGCTGCTTTTCCTGATTCTTTGATATAGTCCATAGCAGTTTCAATCATTTCATCCATCAAATCGTCTGCATCTACAACTGTACCTTCACGTGATTTCATTTTACCTTCAGGTAGATCAACCATACCATACGAAAGATGAAATAAAGAATCTGCATAGGGTTTTTCAAGCTTTTTACATATTGCTTTTAACACCGAAAAATGATAATCCTGTTCATTGCCTACTACATAAACTGATACATCGGGTTTAAAATCATCATATCGCAACTGGGCAGTTCCCAAATCCTGTGTAATATAAACTGATGTGCCATCGGAACGCAAGAGAGCTTTCTCGTCAAATCCAGCATCAGTTAAGTCTATCCAAACAGAGCCATCTTTTTTCTTAAAAAACACCTTTTTAGTTAAACCTTCGGTAACTATATTTTTACCCAGCAAATAAGTTTCCGACTCATAATAAATCTTATCAAAGGAAATACCCAAGCGTTTATAGGTTTTTTCAAAACCTTCATAAACCCAGCTATTCATTTCTCTCCAAAGCTGGCGTACTTCATCAACATTATTTTCCCACTCAATCAATAGCTGTCGAGCTTCTTTCATCAAGGTTGTATCATTAGCCTCAGCAGATTCATTTGTTAGTTTTAACAATTTTATTTCTTCTTTCAGCAAACGGTCAAATTCAACATAATAGTGTCCGACAAGGTGATCGCCTTTAATGTTGCTGTTATCAGGTGTTTTTCCGGATTTATCCTTCATACGGGCAAGCATTGACTTACAAATATGAATGCCTCTGTCGTTGACCAGATTTACCTTTATGACTTCATGACCTCTGATTTTAAGTAATGCAGAAACTGAATGGCCAATCAGATTATTTCTGATATGCCCCAAATGCAATGGTTTGTTGGTGTTTGGTGACGAGTATTCTATCAGGTAGCGTAATGGCTTTTTGCTCTTTTCGATAATAAACTGCTTTTGTAAAGCCATATTGTTAAGCCAGTTTGAATAATATGCATCTGCCACACTGAGATTCAGAAAACCTTTAACTACATCATATTTTTCAATCAGAGATAAATTCTCCAATAAATATTTCCCAAGTTCATCAGCTGTTTGTTCCGGTTTTTTTTTACTGATTTTTAACAATGGAAAAACCACAAGAGTAATATCCCCCTGAAAATCCGGATTTGTTTCCTCCAATTGAACAGATGAACAGGATATTTCAGAGTTATAAAGTAATTTAACGGCATCAACCGTTTTCTGACGAATGCTATCAAAAAGCGACATAAGATTTTTTTTATACCGGAGAACCAGGTTCTTTTGCAAATGTTTGTAAAACCAATTTATCTACCCAGGATGGAAACAGCATAGTCAGTAATCGAACCAGTTTACCTTGAAAATCAGTTATTAAATATAATTTTCGTTTTTCAATGGCTCTGACAATAAAAGCTGCTACCTGATCGGCTGTCATCATTTTTTCTTCAACACGGGGCGATTCACCCTGTGGCTGACCATTGTAAATGAAAGCCTTAGTTCGTATTTCTGTTTGTGTAAATCCAGGGGCAGCAATTAAAACATGTAAACCTTCCCTTAAATACTCTGTTCTTAATGTTTCCAGAAATCCTGTAATTGCAAATTTGGAAGCAGAATATGCGGTGCGACCAGGCAATCCTCTAAAGCCGGCAACAGATATTACACCCGTAACACTACCTTTTGTTTCTAAGAGATAAGGTAAAGCATATTTTGTACAATAAACAGTACCGTAAAAATTAATGTCCATCACTGTTTTAAAAACATCCATTTCGAGTTTCCCAAACAAAGCCCGCATAGAAACTCCTGCATTATTGACTAAAACATCAATCCGATGAAAATGCTGAATAGTTTTTTCAATCAACTGACGACAATCATTCTCAATACTAACATCAGTTTTTACGGATAAAACCTTAACTTTATATTCATTCTCTAATTGTTGCTGAATTGCACTTAGCTGTTCGGTTCTGCGTGCAGCCAACACAATATTGTATTTTTTTGCCGCAAGAGAAAAAGCAATACTTTTACCTATTCCTGACGATGCTCCAGTTACAATGGCTACTTTTGATTCCGGCATACTCATTATTTATTTAACCCTAAGTTTTTGTCCAGATTTGATGTTGTTATCTTTCAAGCTGTTCAGTTCCACTATTTTTACAACCGAAATATTATATTTCTTAGAAATGGCATACAATGTTTCACCGGGTTGCACAGTATGATATTGTGCTTCATCGGTATTAATAACTTCGGGCTGTGGCTTTGGAGCTTCGGTATTATTAAATCCTACTATCAGTTTCTGACCAATACTGAGTGCATCGCTCGTCAATTTATTCCACTCTCTCAATGATGCAATAGGAATATTATAAAGCTTGCTTATTGAAAACATAGTTTCCTTGGCCTGAACAGTATGATAAATTTCCTTGCCCGATTCGGCTTTTGGTGGTGTTGTTTTAGGTGTTTCAGTTTTAGGAGGTGTTGCTGGTTGAACAGCAGTTGTTTTTTTGATAACAATTTTATCAGGATCATCAAACGAAGAAGTTGTTTTTGATGGTGATGTTGGGGTAGTTGCCGACTTAGCTGTTGGTGTTGCGGGTTGTTCGGGTAAGGTAATAATTACTTTTTGTCCGACATATACTTTTTGACTAGACATACGATTGATTGCCAGCAGATTGACAATTGATGTTTTATACATCTTAGCAATCATATATAAATCTTCATCTTCCTGAACCACATGGAATGTAGTGTCGAAATGTTGTTCAACTTTAGGTTCTTCTTCGATTTTGTTATCTGATGAAGTAACTGGCTGAGCAACTGAACCGACAATCAGGTTGTCGCCTACACTCAGTTCGGAGGTTGTCATATTGTTCAAGCGTTTGAGTTCTTCAACACTCAAACCATATTTTTTTGAAATAGAATAAAGTGTTTCACCGGGCTGTACCTTATGCATATTTACTTTGCCGGCAGGTTCAGTTTTATCTTCCTCGCTTTGAACAGGTTGTTCATTATTTGTTTTCTCCTTAACTGTAGCGGGTTTAACCTCTTCATCTTCAAAAACTACAGTCGTTTTTGAATCAGGCGAAACAACTTCCTTTTCTTTTGTACTGGGAACAACAGGAGCTTCTTCAAATTCATTCACTTCAGTTTTCTCTTTTTCAGTATCCTTTTCTTTATTTGATTCCTGAACAATGGGTTGTTCCTGAGTTTCTTTAGCAGGAGTAATTGAACGTGTTTCGGCAGGCTCTGTTCTTTTGTGTCGCAAATAGAGTATTTCACCTATTGCGGCTTCTTTACCCGGATTAAGCAGATTTTTTTCATATAAACTAACTAACCTGATTCCGTATTCCTGTGAAATATCATACATTCTATCGTCTTTTTTAACGATGTGATACGATTCTTTTGCAGCAGTTTTTTTAGGTGCAAGATATACTATTGCTCCTTCTTTCAAGGGTTTTTGCTCAGTTAAATCATTGTATTCCAGTAATTTCTGGAGAGCAATGGCATTTCGTTTGGCAATAAGTGAATAAGTATCTCCTGCTTTTACCTGAATAGCAGGAATCCCGTTGTATTTAAATTGCTGGTCGGGAACCATGGCAGGGTCTGTACGGTCTTTAGGAATTGCCACATCATAAACATAGAGCTTGTGTTTTTCTATCAAATCAATTAACAGTTCGGCATAATTTCTTCTGGTGGCATAACCTGCTTCTTTCAACCCTTTAGCCCATCCTTTATAATCTAAAATATCTAACTGAAAAAGTGCTTCATAGCGTGTGTTTTTTGAAAGAAAATCGGAATGGTCGAGATAAGATTCTTCTGCAGTTTTGTATTTTCTGAAACATTCATTGCTTTGATCATCATCAAAAAAAATGGATTCTCCTTTCCAATTGCTTCCGCATTTAATACCAAAATGATTATTAGCTTTTTGTGCAAGATAGGAATTTCCGTTGCCCGATTCCAATATTCCCTGTGCCAAAGTAATACTGGCCGGTACTTTCGATCGTTTCATTTCACTGATTGCCAAATCGCGGTATTTTTTAATATATTTTTCACTAACTGTCAAACTTTCATCAGTTTTACCCAAATAAGGGTCTTCATAAGTAAGTGATTTTTCAGGTGTTTTGACAGTGTCGGTAGTAACAGTAGGCTTTTGTGTTTTACAACTCACAAATATTAGGTTTAACAAAAAAAATACAAAAAGGTTGCTTTTATTAATTTTCATAGCTTTATTATTAAAAATACGAAAAATTCATGTTTTGCTCTTTCGAGTAAATTAAAATGCTTAATTTATTTTTATCAAAAACTTCATTACAAACAGCCAGAATATCAGAAGAATTGATTTTTCTGATGGCTTCAAGATATTCATTCCGGGTAATCAGCTTGCCGTAATCAGCAATATTACGGGCATTTACCTGCATCATATAAGAATGATTTTCGCGGTAAAATGCATACTGACTTTCGAGCTGGCGTTTTGCTTTATTCAGTAAAACAGGACTGATTTTTTCATCACACATTTTGCTCAGTTCCTGATTAATGATATCCATACAGCCGTTCAGATATTTACTATCGGTACCAAACTGTATGACAAAAGAACCGGTATCGGAATAAGTATTAAAACCTGAAGAAATATTATAGGCATAAGCATTTTTTTCGCGCAGATTCATATTCAATCTCGAGCTCATCCAGTCACCACCAAGAATATTATTTACCAATGATAAAGCATATCTGCGTGGCTCATGTACCGATAATGCCCTGTTGCCGGTAATGACATGCACTTGCTGAAACGACTTTCTTTTCTGAACCTGAAAGCGATTATAATCAGGCATATTATTTTCTGAAATGCTTGCTGTTTTACTTTCCTGATTGTAAAAATATTTTTCAATGATGTTTTCTACCTGCCTTTCGGTGATTGTTCCTACTAAAGAAAAAATGCAGTTTTGAGGGATATAATGTGCTGACCAATAATTAATTACATCGGTTTTGGTAAATTTATTTACTGTTTTTTTTGTACCAAGAATATTATGGCTCAATGATGAATTATGAAACAAACGTGCAGTAAAATCATCATAAATGCTCTCTTCAGGGCTATCTTCGTACATTTCAATTTCTTCAATAATCACTTTTTTTTCCTTTTCAAGTTCAGCAGCAGGAAATTTCGGATTAAAAATCAGATCAACCAGCAACTCAACAGAACGATGCAGATATTTTCTTAAAGTGCTGGTATAGTAAAATGTTTTTTCACGTGTGGTGTATGCATTAAGTTCGCCTCCAACTGCTTCAATCCGGTTTAAAATCTGATATGAATGTCGTTTATGAGAACCTTTAAAAACCGAATGTTCAATAAAGTGTGCCATTCCGTTGGTGCTTTCATTTTCGTTTCGACTGCCCACATTAACTAAAAATCCGCAATAAACTAACTGAGAACGTAAAGTAGGGGTAAAAATAACCCTCATGCCATTTTTCAATTCGTATAAGACCGAATTATCACCTACCTTATATTTTTTCAAAAAATTATTCACCAAATTAAAGCGAAATACTATTCTGTCAATTAAATTTATATTAAAATTGAAATGCGAAAATAACGCAAAATTTCAATCATTTGAGAGTTTTTTTTAACATAAGTAAGATTTATCCACATAGGTTTTTTCAGGAGGTAGTATGAAAAGAGTAGTTATTGACCAGCTAAACAGAAAAATTGAGATTAACAACAACCTAAACAATATTATTTCGCTTGTACCTTCATTAACAGAATTATTGTTTTTTTTAAAAATGGATGAACAGGTAAAAGGAATTACAAATTTTTGCGTTCACCCTTCCGATAAATTATCAGATAAAGTTATTGTTGGAAGTCCTTTACATGTTGATTATGAGAAAATTGAACAAATAAATCCGGATATAATTATTGCTAGTAAAAGCGAAAACAACAAAAACAACATTGAAAAAATAGCTGAGAAGTATCCGGTTTGGGTCAGTGATGTCCGTAGCATTGAAGATGCCTGCAAAATGATTGAAAAGATAGGCATGATTTGTAACCAAAGCGATTTAAGTTATAATATTACCAAAAACATTTCTGTCGGATTTGATAGTCTGGCAGATAAAACAAAAATAAAAGTTTGCTATCTGGTATGGGAAAAACCATTTATGGTGGCTGGTAATAATAATTACATTAATGATATTCTTAAAAAAACAGGTCTGATAAATGTTTTCGAGCATAAAGAAGGCTATGCAAAAGTTACAGCTAAAGAAATGCAGGAATGTCAGGCAGATTTTGTCCTTTTACCTTCTGAACCTTATAAATTCGACAATAGTCATATAAGTACCTATAAAAATTTAATTAACAAAGCAACAGTACTTTTAGTTGATGGACAGTTGTTCAGCTGGTATGGTAACCGTATGTTGTTAGCTATAAATTATCTGAAAAACATGAAAAAACTGATGCTGTCAATTGTCCAATAATTCTTAAAGAAATCTTCATGAAACATTTTACTGTTATATTATTATCTTTAAACTTCATTTTTAGTCTAACAGATGCTTACTGTCAACTTAATTATCAAACTAAATTTTACAATTTCACTCTAGGGTCTGAAGTAAATGTATCTCAAATTCCTTCAGATGATTATTTTCAAATGAGTGTAATTGAAGCTCCGGTTCCGGGAGGCATACAAAAAACTGAATTGGAAAAAATAAAACAAAGCATCCCACCCAAGTTGTATCAATCGGCCATAGAACGAGGCACATCGGCACTTGAAAAGCCCATATTATATTACAATTATGAAGGAAACCGTCATCAAGGCCATGTTCCTAACGACAACCATCTGGCAGTTTCAAATGAAGGAAAAATTATTTCAGTTACCAACTCAATAATTTATTTTTATCAAAACGATAGTCAGATTCATGCACCAATTACCTTAGACACATTCGGAGCCGGCATATATCTGCCTCATGGAAAATACGACCCCCGTGTAATTTATGACCTCAACAAAGACCGTTTTATCATTGTTTTTTTAAATGGCTTTACCGATATCACCAGCAATGTGTACATTGCATTTTCAAAATCAAACGATCCGCTTGGGGATTGGAATTTATATACTATTCCCGGAAATCCATTGAATGATAGCAGTTGGACTGATTTCCCGATGATAGCTCTCAGCTCGGAGGAACTATTTTTAACGGTAAATCTTTTAAAGAATATGGGACCCGGAGATACATGGAAAACCACCTTTAAGCAAACCATTATCTGGCAAATCAAACTGAAAGACGGATATGATGGCAATAACCTAAGTACTAAAATGTACGACAACATTGAATATCAGGGGAAACGCTTGCGAAATATTTGTCCTGTTCCTCAGGCTCTTGAAAATCCGGACGATAAAATGTATTTTTTATCCAATAACAATTTTTCAATTCAAACCGACTCTTTTTATTTGCTGGAAGTAAACGGAAAAGCAGATAATCCAAACACTAAGCTCAGTCTTAAATTTCTGAAATCAAATATAAAATATGGTGTAGCTCCAAGTGCAGATATGCCCTTCAACCGACTGCTTGAAACCAATGACGCACGTATCCTTGACGCCTATTTATTAAACAATAACATTCATTTTGTGGGAAACAGTATTAATTCCAATAGCAATAAGGCTTCCTTTTATCATGGAATGGTGAACAAGCTGAGTTCAAATCCTGAAATAACACTAAAAATCATTGACCATGCATATCTTGAGTTTGGATTTCCGAATATTGAATATACCGGCAATGGAACAACAGATGAAGCCATGATACTGGTAAATCACAGCAGCGACACAGTTAATCCGGGTGTTTCTGCATTTTTCTATAAAAATAATGAATGGTCGGAACCAAAAACAATAAAAAAAGGAGAAACAACGGTAACAGTACAAACCGGAAAAACCCAGCGATGGGGCGATTACACCGGTTTTCAGCGCAAATACAATGAAAATGGAATTGTTTGGGGTTCAGGTTATTATGGCAGATATGTATCGCCTACCCAAAGATTTAACGGAACCTGGATTTGTCAGTTGAAAAGCCCGACATATTCCGGCAATAATGATTATTTTACAAAACAATCAAATACAAACATATTTCCTAATCCTGCTACTGAAAATGTTACTACAGAGTTTTACAACCATTCCCTTCAGGATTTAAAAATCAGCCTGAAAGCAGTGGATGGAAAAATATTGAAAGTTTTTCGTAACGGCCCAGTAAAGCCCGGTCTGAACAGAGTAACATTCAGTATAGCAGAACTCAAACCAGGTATTTATTATTTAACAATAGAAAATGGTAAAGACTATAATCAACAGTATCCGATTATTAAGAAATAAATTTTTTAGAAAGGATAACCAATACCAAAGTTAAAATTCAGATCATTTAATCGTAAATACCTGATAGCCCAGCGATAATTAGGAGTTCGTTGCGGGTCATAAACCGGAATACCTAAATCGAGCCTCAGAATGAAGTAACTTAAGTCGAAACGAACACCAAAACCCGTTCCCAGAGCTATTGATTTATAAAAATCCTTAATAACAAACTGACCACCCGGGCGCCTTTCTTCTTCTTTGAGTGTCCAGATATTGCCGGCATCAACAAAAACAGCACCTTTCAAAAATGAAAACACATCGAACCGGTATTCAACTGACGATTCCAGTTTGATTTCTCCTGTGCGTTCAAATCTAATATCAGAAGTATCTCTGTAATATCCAGGGCCTAAACCACGCAAAGGCCAGGCACGTAAGCTATTGGCACCACCTATATAATAACGTTTTTCGAATGGTAGAACTGATGAATTACCATAAGGAAAGCCAATACCTGCAAAAAAGTGGGTAGCAAAACCTGACCAACGGGTAATCTTTCGGGTCATACTGAAATCTAAATCAGTTTTAAAGAATTGATAAAATGGTATTCCACCTAATTTATAAACAGTGGTATCACTGATACTTCTATTCCCTTCACTAATTGTAAAACCTAAACGAGAAAGATTACCTGAGGTTTCAGCCAGATTGACTTTTAACTTCCAGCTATTAATTGATTCTTTATGTTGTTTTCGCCATATAAATCCATATTTGAATGCAGTAACCAAATGAGTTTCAAAAGCACTTGCCAGCAATTGGTCTTCGCTGATTAGTATTTTATATACAGGGTTAATAATAGTTGTTCTGACCCTGTTGAGTTCAAAAGGTGTAAAAAAATGCTGAAAGTTTTTTGAATTCAGAGAATAATAATAGCTCATATTTACACTTGACCTTGAATAATCAATATTTTTTTCATTTATGTTTGACAAGGAAAAAGCAGTTTTCGTTGAACTAAAAGCACTGTTTTTAATAATTCTGTCGGGCAATAAAGCCTTAGGAAAATACAAAGCCGATGAAAACTCCAACTGATAGCTGTTTTTAGCATCTTTTCCTTTAAATATATCAGCCTGAACATCCACATTTCCACCTAACCTGATTGTCCATAAAACAGCTCTTTTAAAAATATTCCGGTTTTTATATGTTAAACTTCCTGCAACACCATAATAACGATTGCTTTCAGGTGTGAATGTTTTTGTTTCTTCAGTAGTATTCACTTCCAAATCAATATTATAGCCTTGCCGCTTCATGGGAGTCATTTTTACATAACAATCTAAAAATGCAGTGTCCTGATT
>Ga0209835_1001390_pt1 | contig 13637 bp, 12 predicted proteins | sample LakKivwa52mmetaG_FD_184138 | JGI IMG/M metagenome (GOLD analysis project Ga0209835, IMG submission 184138) | Anoxic lake water microbial communities from Lake Kivu, Rwanda to study Microbial Dark Matter (Phase II) - Lake Kivu water 52m metaG... | ecosystem: Environmental > Aquatic > Freshwater >...
ACAAGTAAATCCTTTAGCTGATTTTTCACCACTATGTCGGCGGACGCATTGATCAAAAAAAGGCCGAGAAACCAGCTGTAGAATTTGTGCAAATAAACTGTTAGATTTAAACATGTGTAGCTCACTTCCTGGTAGGTTTTTTGTGTGCAAACAAAAATTTAACCTAGTTGTGCGGCTACATCCCTAATTTTATTTTGGACAAGTCTGGGATGAAATTAAAAGTAAATCTTGCAGAATAAGGTTCAAATAGTTAAGGTGTACTGGAATTGGTGGTCGCAAAATTTTTTGCCAAATTTTTTTGGCTCCCTGAGTCTACACAGACACAATGCTACCCTATCCTGTGTTTTAATTTCTTTTAAAAGGTCTGAATTGATGCTGGTTTATTAGACCTTAAAATAAGTATTCGGCAAATCTATTTTTGGCATTATAATAAGCGGACATAAATGAATAAAATTTTATTTTGATTTTAGTTCTAAATAAACCTGGCTTGGAAAGGTGGGTTGTAGACTTTGTTTATTTTGTTTAAAATGCTGGCCCTTTAAATTGTAAAAAACAGATGAGTTGGGGTAAAATCCTTTACCTGATTGATTGAGTCGTTTAAAATCAGACTTGAGTTTTTTGATAACTGGAGTTGCAGTGGAAGTATCATAAGTGACTGTAATATGGTAACTGTAAATGGTAGGCTTCACGGTGCTTTGGACTTGTGAAGTAAATGTCTTCAGGTTTTGATAATAGCTTATAAAATCTGAAGTGCTGCTGTAATTAGAAGAAGAAATTCCATTGATATCAATAGACATTCCTTGGTCGTTGATAAGAGTATCATATACAACAATAGCGCCATAGAAGGCTTTATACTTATTTTGGGTTGAATCGTAGGTGACATAATGGGAAATTCCTGAAAGGGGTGTTTTTTTAAATACTGCTACATTACGCAATAAATTTCCGGAAACTTCAATACTATCGGCATAGCGTGCATAACGGGTTTCTGTTTGGGGTGCAAAGGTGCTATTTAAGGCAGTATCTCTTGACAGCCATGAAACCGCAATGGAGTCATAAGTGGATTTACATGCAGTAACTTTAAATTGGGTGGCAAAATTATAGGCGAGCAAGGGATCTTTAGGTATTTTTGAAAGTGTGGAAGTGGATAAACTATCAGTGGAGATGAGGTTTAAGGCATTTAAAGCTGTTCCTTTATAAATTTGTAGAACGGCACTTTGAAAAACAAGTGTATTATTACAGATGTAGCCTGTGCTTAGTGAAAATAATGTAAAAACAAGGGGAAGTGAATATAAAAACCTCATAAAATTACTCCTATAAGCAGGTAAGTGTAGTCTAATATAAATAAAAATATTCCCTTGCCCATAAAAAAGCCTCTAAAAAAATAGCCCTCAAATTAAATGAAAAACAAACTAAAATTCAATTTTTAGAACTTATTGCAAATGAACCAAAAAATTCTAGTTGTCTGTCCTATTGGGTTGGGAAATTATATCATGATTTCGCCAGCCTTGGAACTTCTAAATTCAAGCTTAAGTTCCCAGAGTTCTTGTCAATTAGATATCCTTGCGCTTAAAACGGGTATTGCGGAGCTAGCGAAATGCCAAGGAATTTTTACAAATATATACTGCTGGGACCCAGACAAGGATAAACTAAATCAGGGGCTTAAAATACTCCTCAAACTTCGTAAAACAGGTTACCATAAGGCCTTGATGCTATATCCAACGGAAAACTGGAAGTTTCAATGGTACATCAAGGCTTGTGGGATAAAAACAATTGTTTACCCTAACAAAAAAGACACTTCAGAACATGATGTAGAAGTGAATTACAAATTGGTCCAGTCGATTACTGATAATCAAGTTCAAAAGAAAATTATTATACCCTATCCTAAGGGCCTTGTTGCTAAGGGCTCAAAAGAGACTCTACTACCAAACCACAATTTTTATGTTCTTCACCCGGGATCAAGCAGTGAACGGGGCATGGCTGGTAAACGCTGGGAAACTTCAAAATTTGCACAACTTATCGATAACCTCTATACTCAAAAAGGATTAAAATGTGTACTCATTGGAGGGCCGGAAGAGCAGGAACTTAGAAGTCAGGTGACTAGCCACTGCCTACAAAAAGAAGCGGTGCAGAGCTCCAGAGCTGCTTCCTTGGCGCAAACAGCATATTTGATGAGCAGAGCAGACTTTTTTATTGGCAACGACTCTGGCCTCATGCACCTTGCAGTATCTTTAAATAAAATATGTATGGTAATGTTTGGCCCAACAAACGAAAAAGAAACTGGTCCCTACCCGCTACAAAAACACCTGATTATAAGAGAAGCCAAGCATTATCCAGAATATCTTACAAAAAACGGTAGATTGATGTATAGGGACAAGGGCGGTCTAGATAAACTTAAACCTCAAGATGTAACATCTCAGATTTTAGAATTTTTAAAAGAAGGAATAGGATAATGCAAGGCTCATGTCTTGCTTGATTTGAGTTTCTTTATCCTGATTTACATCATAGAGCATGGTAAGGCCAAATTGAAACTGCAAAAATTTTGCGAGTTGAGCAGTGAATAAGTTTTCCCACTTGGCATCGATTTCTTCGATGCCCTTAAAATTAACAAACACCCCAAACTTCGTATCGTATTTAAGAATGGTTTTAAATTTTAAAGAGTAGGTGGAAATTGATTCCAAACCGGGTTCTATCAATAAACTTTCCACCTTTTTAGTTTCAGCCTTATCAGCAAACCCATACTTTTCAGAAAAAGTTTGTTTTAAACTAAAGCCCAAACGCAAAATTAAGTTTTCGACAGGATTAAGACCCATACCTACAGATTGGGTAAGATAACCAGGATCCCAAAAAGAAGACTGAGGGGTTTTACTGGTGTCAGTGTATTTGTAACCCTTGGTCCACTGGGATTGTAAGGTGGCAGATCCATAAGGATTTAACAAGCTCGTTAGTTTATATCTGTATAATGTTTCAAAAAAGATTTCATCAAGTGATTTTCTAAAATCATCATCGCCTAACTTAGTTTGTCCATATCCAATTTTACCTTGGTTGGTCCAATTGTATTTTGTGGTATCCAGCTCAAATTTTCCAGAAGCTTTGAGATTCCAGGTTAAGGCCCCTTCTCCGCCCTCAGCCCAGTTGTTAAGTGTGGTGAGGTTTAGATTTATAGAGGAGACAACCTCTTTCTTCCATGTAGCATGTACTGGTAAAGAGAGTGTTAGAGAAATAAATAAGAAAAGAAAGAAAGAATATTGTGTTTGAGAAATTTTGGTTGTATTTAAATTCTGCATATTTTGCTTTTACTGATGGTTGAAAATAAAATGAAAAAGAGTCATGAATCCAAAAATAAAAAAAGCCTTCTTTTCGACCAGTGGCACCAAGGGTGAAAACGGAGTTTAGGTTAATTAAAAGGTCAAATGTTAGAGACAAGCCATTTAGGACTTGTATAGCGGCAAATGCTGAGGTGGAATCTGCGACAGACATAAAGCCGCCGCATCTTTTCCCGAAAGGGCAGGTTCACCAGGGTGCCAGGCTACATTGATATCGGGATCATTCCATAAAAGGCTGTGTTCATCCGCAGGAGAATAGTACTCCGTACATTTATAGGAAAAAATTGCCCCCTCGGGACTAATAACCTGAAAGCCATGGGCAAACCCTGGGGGTACCCAAAGACGATGATGATTTTGATCTGTTAAAAGCGCACCCACCCACTGTCCAAAGGTGGGAGAACCTAAGCGAATATCGACTGCAACATCAAAAACGGAACCAAAAATTGCGCTAACCAACTTTCCTTGCGGTTTAGGCCATTGATAGTGCAAACCTCTAAGAACTCCCTGGGCCGAACGGGAGACATTGTCTTGAACAAAATTCAAATCAAGTTGAGAATCAGCATAGAGGCGCTGGTTCCAACTTTCCAGGAAAAAGCCACGGTGATCTCCAAAGACCTTAGGTTTAATAAGAAGGACTTCGGGTATGTCTAGTTTTTCTATTTGCATAATAAGTTGGGTATGAGTGGAAGGGTGGTGGAGAAAAAATGAGGGGAGGGTGATCTGGTAATAAGTGTCAAATCAGTATTAGTGGAGTGTTATTTTGCAATGAGTGTAAAACTGTGATTCGTAACACTGAACCCGCCATTACGCCAAGCTGCTGTTAGCAGTTCGCTGTTTTCTTTGTCAGTTACTTTCAACATATTTTTTAAAGTTGTTTAAAATGGATTGCCATCCTTGTTGTTGCATTTCTACAGGGTTTTCGCTTTCAGCATCAAATATGGTGGTAACTGAAGTTTCACTTCCTTTGTCTACAAAAATCGTTTTTGCCTTACGACCGTCTGTCATAGTATAAGTCAATTCTTGCTTGTCAATTACCGTATCGTATAGAGCTTCAAAGTCAAAACCCAAACTGCCGTCTTTTGCTTCCATTCTTGCTATGTATTTGCCACCCACTTTCAAATCATTTGAAGCTGTCGGGCAGTGCCAAGTGTCAATAGCAAAGTTCCATTTCGTAATATGTTCAGGAATTGTCCAACTGTTCCAAACCTTCTCAATGGGCGCATTTAATAATGCTGAAATTGTAATTTTTGTTGCCATTTTTTATCAGCTTATTATTCTATTAGGTTTTTCATTACAATGACCACTATCTACCAAAGGGTAGCTCACTCCTCACTAATAACAGGAAAGCCTTTTGTCCTCAATGCCTAACGGTTTTGATAGAGAGCTGTGTAGTAATCTTGATAGGCGCCGCTTGTAACCTGTTCAAGCCATTTTTGGTTTTCTAGATACCAGTCAATAGTTTTAGAAATACCAGTTTCAAAGGATTCTTTTGGGGTCCAATTGAGTTCTTGTTTGATATAACTGGCATCAATGGCATAACGGCGGTCATGCCCAGGGCGGTCTTTTACATAGGTAATCAAGTTGCGGGAAGAGCCAAGGGGGCGACCTAATTTGGAATCCATCTGGTCGCAAAGTAAATGTACGATATCGATATTTGCCCATTCATTATGACCACCAATGTTGTAGTGACCACCTGGCTCACCTTTTTGAAAAACTTCCAGAATAGCTTGGCAATGATCGACAACATAGAGCCAGTCGCGGATATTTTTGCCATCACCATAAACAGGTAGGGGTTTTTTATGCAGTATGTTATTGAGGATGAGAGGAATGAGTTTTTCGGGAAACTGAAAAGGCCCATAGTTATTGGAGCAATTTGTGATGAGAGTTTGCATACCAAAAGTATGATGATAGCTGCGCACCATATGATCTGAAGACGCCTTAGAGGCAGAATAGGGGCTATTAGGTGCGTAAGCTGTACTTTCAGTGAAGTAACCAGTTGGACCCAAAGACCCGTAAACTTCATCGGTAGAGACATGCAAAAAGCGGTTTTTATCAAGCTGGTTAGTTTCTTTCCAATAGAGCAAAGCTTCTTGAAGTAGGGAAAAAGTTCCCATGACATTGGTCCTTAAGAAAGCAGCGGGATCCTTTATACTGCGGTCTACATGTGATTCAGCAGCAAAATGAACAACTCCGTTAATTTGATGTTCACGGAAAAGTTGTCCTACCAATTTTTGGTCAATAATATCACCTTTTACAAAAATATGTTGGGGGTGGCCTTCTATACTGGAAAGATTGTGAAGATTACCTGCATAGGTAAGTAGATCAAGGTTGATAATTTTGTACTGTGGGTGGTTTTTTAAAACTTCAAGAACAAAATTGGAGCCGATAAAACCGGCGCCTCCGGTAACGAGGATTGTTGTCATAGATTATTGGTGTGAAGGTTTAAGGAGATCGGTTATTTCTTTAACCGGTGTAAATGTAGTAACAGGAGCTTCAACAAACTGGGTGAGCCACCCAGCCATAGCTCCATTCCACAAGCCAGGGAGTTCCAAAGCCCGCAAGGGCCGGCCATCTTGAGTTTTTTCGCTAATAAAGAAGGCATCGGTATTAACATAATGAGACAGGTCAAAAGGTTGATTTTTATGATCTCGTAGACAACAGACCATATCTACGGGATTAAAATGAGTTGAAGACTCCCAAATTTGCTTTTGAGCGGGGTCTTGAAGGTTCACCTCAGCAGATTCTACAATTTGCAGGCTTTTTTGACCAGAAGGACTCAAGACCCAAAAGGGACCGCCACCGGGTTCACCCTCATTTTTGACCACGGCGGCAACCCTTAAAGGTCGGTATAAAAAAGATTTGATGGCTGTGGCTTCCATAGGGAGATTTTGATTGAGTTGGAGTTCATTCCGACAGAAATTATGGAAGCGCAACAAATACTCCGGAGTTAGAGGTTTTTGGGACAGCATAAAAGTATCAAGATCGGTAAGTAAGCTATGGACTTGGCTCCGCAAATTTAAAAGTGCAGCACCTAGTATCTGCCGGTATTGCAAAGCGTCTTTTTTATGTCGGTCGTGGGCAATATTGTCAATATTTTTAATAAAGACAATTTCCACATTGAGCTGTTGAAGGTTAAAGAGTAAAGCTCCATGACCACCTGGCCTAAAAACCATATTTTGGGAGGCATCTCTAAAAGCTTCGTTTAAATTTGTAGCGGCTGGAGTGTCTGTTGATGGATCTTGTATAGACAGAGAAAAGGTATAGGTAAGGCCGCGCTTTTTAAGGTCTAGTGTTGTTTTCTCAAGCAGAGCATTAATCTTGCCCAGGTATTTTTCAGGGACGGTAAAGTGAATGCGACAATGACCAGAGGCATCCATGGTGGTGAAAATAGCTTCTTCAAGGTGTTCTTCAAAAGCGGTCCGATAACCAGAAGTGTAAGAATGGAAGGGAATAAGACCTTTTGGCCAATCAGCTAAGCCCAACTTATTTGAGTCTAGTAGAATATTGAGTAAAATTTCGAAATCGGAATGTGTTTGCAAGGTGGAAAATTGCAAGGATTCCTTTTCTAGGAAGGATTGAAGAAAGGGGTAAAAGGCATAGTGAGGAAGATCATGTTTGAGAGCTAAGCATTCTGTTCCCAGGGATCCAGAAGGTAGTTGTTCAGGGTTTTGAGCACGCAATTGGTCACGCAGCTTGAACCAGTTTTTAAACATGCGGCTGGCCGCACCTGAAGCGGGAACAAATTCCCAAAAACTACTGTTTGCCCTGATTTCACCAAAGGCCTGCACAAGATCTTGGCCTTGCTTAGCAAGAAATTTTTTAATTCCTTCTTCAAGTGTGGCAGGTGCGAGAAGGTGCACAAAAGTTCTGGGTTTTGCAAAAAGAGCTAATTGACTGGAGACCTTTTGGGGGTCAAGCCCTCTTTTTTTCATATGTTCCAGATCGGACGAGAAAAATTGCACAGGATGGTCCTTTGGAGTTAGGGTGAATATCTAAAAGTCATATTTCTAGAATTTTAAGACCTTGATTATAATTTTAAATCTTAAAAGAAAAAGTTGATACAGACAAAGTCTCCCCAATACAAATATGAGTGAGACTTTGCCTTCTGGTTGCGGGTAGATCTTTAATTGATTTAGAATAACTTTAATATAAATTACTTTTGCTCTGCATAAGCAATTCAAAGGAGTGGCTGAGTGTCGTATTACCTCATCACCGGCGGATCCGGATTTATTGGATCTCATTTAGCAGAAGCCCTAGTACTCAAAGGGCAAAATGTTCTATTGCTTGATAACTTTGACGGGTTTTATTCCAGATCCCTTAAGGAATATAATGTTCAACAAGTTTTGAGCCAGGCTAAGAGTACCGGCGCCCAGGTGGAACTGCTCGAACAGGATATCAGAAACCAGCAGAAAATGGAGGAAGTTTTTTCCAATTACCCAATTTCAGGTGTGTATCACTTGGCTGCTCTTGCTGGTGTCCGTCCTAGTATAGAACGGCCTGTTGAGTATTGGGATGTAAATTGTACCGGAACAGCAGTTTTGCTTAGTGCCATGCAAAAAGCAGGGGTAAGAAGACTAGTATTTGCGTCTTCCTCATCTGTATATGGAAACAGTCCTAAAGTTCCCTTTGGTGAATCCCAGGATGTGAATAATCCCATTTCGCCTTATGCGGCAACTAAAAAGGCAGGAGAGTTGCTTTGCTATAACTTTAGCCACCTTTATGATATACATACAGCATGTATAAGGTTTTTTACAGTTTATGGACCCAGACAGCGGCCTGACCTTGCAATTCACAAATTTTCACGGCTGATGCTTGCTGGCAGGTCTATACCATTTTTTGGTTCTGGACAAACAAGCCGTGACTATACCTTTGTAACTGATATAGTGCAAGGTGTTTTAAAAGCCATGGAGTACACAAAAGACCATCCCTACGAAATATTTAACCTGGGCGAATCCACTACCATTACTCTGGCAGACCTGATTACCTTGCTCGAGAAGAACTTGGGAGTAAAGGCACAACTGGACAGATTACCCATGCAACCTGGAGATGTAGAGCGCACCTGGGCAGATATCACCAAATCCAGACAGTTACTCAACTACAATCCGCAGGTGGGTAAGGAAGAGGGAATGAGGCTCTTTTGCGAATGGGTGAAAACAACACCCGGTTTGCTTGCCTAGTTAGGGCCTGCTGCAAAGGCTGGAGTTGTTCAACAGGCCCTAGTTAAAATCCAGGGCACCTCTAAAAATTGCCCTCGCGACCCTATACTGCGTTACACTCCTTCTCAAAATCCTCATTTATACCCAATAAACTGCGGTTTTTCGAACTCGTGTGCCTTGTCTAGATCCACGATCATCAATTTTTAGAGGTGCCCTCCAAATAAATTTCAGGTTGGCCTCAAGTGTCCACGCGGCTTTGCCGTTAAATAGCGCGTTATATGATAGCTGGCAATTGCACAGGCTGTTGCAACATTCATGGAAGAGTTTTGACCTAACATGGGAATGTGCACAGTCTGGTCTGAAGCGTTTAGAAGTTCAGTGCTCACACCCTGCCCTTCTGCACCCAATACAAGGCATATTTTTTCGTGGGGTGCAGGAGTGAAGAGCGCTATATCAATACTTGTAGTGCTAAGTTCTAGGCTGATTATTCGAAAACCCTCTTGACGGAGCTGAGTGGTTACATCGAGAGGATTTGATGTATAGCTAAAAGGTACAATGGCATCGGCAGCACGGCTAGTTTTTCGAATTTTTGAGTGGGGTGGAACAGGTGTATACCCGCATAAATGTATGTGTTCGATACCCAAGGCATCCGCTAGTCTAAAAAGTGAACCCACATTACCAGGTGTATCAATATTGTGGGCTAAATAACGAACATTATAAAGGATATGACTTGGTTGGTGATCCTTATGCTCGAGCTGCTTGTTCATGTTTTAGCCAGCAAAACTACACTGGCTTAGACAATGTATACCCCCCTGTCCAAAAACCAGCTCCCTAGAATAGAGTGGATACAGTGTGTGGCGAGGAAAGAGACTTTCGAGAATTTTTAATACAAGGTCATCTTCGGGCACTCCAAACTGGGGAACTAAAAGAGCCTGGTTGAGGATTAAAAAATTAAGGTAGCAGGCTGGGGGCGAAAAAGAACCCAGCTCATAGGGCGTGGGCATGGGTAGGGGGACCAGGTTGAGTAGGTGTTGAGTGGCTGCCCTCTGCAGGTCCAATTTATTTTGTGAGAGGGAATGAAAATTAGGGCGGTTTGTATTGAGCTCCTGTGCATACACCACAGTTTGCGGATCGGTAAAACGGGCTAATTGGTCAATGTGACCATCGGTGTCGTCTCCTTCTATACCTCCGGAGAGCCAAATCCAAGATTTTACTCCCAAAAGTTGGCCCAACCCATCCTCTATTTGATACTTCAGGATGCCAGGGTTGCGGTTATTGTTAAGTAAGCAGGATGCTGTTGTGAGGCCCAGCCCTTGCCCGTTGACATCTACTGATCCGCCCTCCAGAATAAGGGGAATTGTATGAGATTCAACACCGAGGATGTTTGCCATATGCACTGGCACAAGGTTGTCTGCATCCCAAGGAGGGTACTTACCACCCCAGGCATTATATCCAAAATTGAGTATATGGGGTTTGACTGGTGTTTGGGGGGCTGATGAATTCTTTTGAGAATTATTTACCGAGGCGCTTTGTGGAAAGACAGAGAGACCCCCATAATCGCGGATCCATGAATCATTATAGGGCAAACAATGTGTATGCAATGTATAGGCTGTGGACCCGATAAAATTAAGAATATCTTGCGCAACTGTGTTATCGGGAACTAGCAGGTGCACATCTTGATGTTTTAAAACCAAGGGTAAAAAATACTGGTAGGCTTCTATAGCAGCCTTTTGGTAGTTCTGCCAGGTGAGTTTATTTGCTGGCCAGCTAAACCAGACACTGTCCTGCTTTTCCCACTCGGCAGGCCAGCGGTAGGAGGCTTCATTAACTGATGTATTCATGAGACTTAATTGAGGGGCTAAAAAGTGGGGGATAGAAAGAGCTTAAGGATTTTTGTGGTACTCGAGAAGGCCTTGATAGGCATCAATGCGGCGGTCGCGTAAAAAAGGCCAAACATGGCGTTGTTTGGAGATTTCGTTTAAGGGGCAATGCGCGCTTACAAGGCCTTGATAGGTTTCGTGAGCACTGGCCAAAACCTTGCCCCCTGGCGCACAAATAAACGAATTTCCCCAAAATTCCAGGTGTCCCTCGGTGCCAATGCGGTTACATGATGCTACATATACATTGTTTGCTATAGCATGGGACCTTTGAATGGTAATCCAAGCATCGAGGTGTTGGGCTTTTAGGGATTCAAGTTCGGGGCCCGAGGCCTCAGTAGAATCCCAACCAATGGCAGTAGGGTAAACGAGAAGATCACATCCTGCCAGGGCAGTGAGACGGGCAGCCTCGGGAAACCATTGATCCCAACAGATTAAAACACCAATATTTCCGTAACGAGTAGAAATCGATTTAAAACCTTGGTCGCCGGGAATAAAATAATACTTTTCATAAAATCCTGGATCATCGGGGATGTGCATTTTGCGGTAATGACCCGCAATGCCTCCGTAGCCATCGGTAACTAGGGCGCTGTTGTGATAGATGCCACTAGCCCTTTTTTCGTAGTAGGGAACCACTACAACGGCGCCAGATTTACCACTCCATTCAATGATTTGTTTGATTAAAGGATGCTCAGCTGTAATGGCAAGATCAAAACAAGCTTGATCTTCGACAATGCAAAAATAGGGGTTGAGAAAAAGTTCGGGCAAAACAATAACCTGACTTTTGGCTTGAGCAGCCTCTTGCAGATATTGGATGAGAACCTCATAACGCTGGGATTCACTGCAGTTTCCGGGGAGTTGAATGCAACTTACAAGCATGAGGGGGAATTTAATTATTTTCAACCCAATAAAGAACTACGAGTCAAAAGGGGGAGGGTTGTTACCCCAAGATCTTCACACTCAGCAGAATTAACATCCGGAAATTATTAATTACAGGGGCGCTTATGTCATCAACTGCATTCGGGTTATTGATCGAAAAGATTAACGAGATTTACGCTCTAAGGTCAGGGCTTTCACTCATGGGTTGGGATCAAGAAACTTATATGCCAACAAGGGGGGGCGAAGGGCGAGCGCAAGCTATGGCTGCCTTGACGCAGGTCATAACAGATAAATATACCCACGAGCTTGTGGGCAAACTTTTGGATGAGTGTAACCCTCAAGATTTAAACGCGCGGGAGCAAGCCTTGGTGCGTGAATTTAAGCGAGACCGGGACCTGTACATCCGCTTACCTAACGATTTAAGTGCAAAAATAGCTCGTGTAACCTCAGAGGCTCAAAATGTGTGGTTTCAGGCAAAAAAAGCCAATGATGCAAAACTTTTCTTACCCACTTTACAAAAAATCATCGAGTTGATGCGTGAAAAAGCCAAGGCCCTGGGTGGGGAGAAATGCATGTATGATACCTTGCTTGATATATACGAACCCGGCTGTACCACCAAAGAACTGGACCCTTTATTGACGGAGCTAGGTAAGTTTTCTCATGAAATTTTAGAGATCAACACATCAAATAAAAAAACATCTCAACAAGAATTGCTAGGGGAAAAAGTTCCTAGTTTTCCCCTGGACAAACAAAAAATATTCTCTTTGCAAATACTGGCAGATATGGGTTTCAATCTCGAAGCTGGAAGGCTCGATGTATCTGCCCATCCCTTTACCGATGGTTTACATCCTTGCGATGTACGCCTCACTACACGCTTTTTGGAGAACGAACCCTTGGCAGGATTATTTGGTACTCTCCATGAGGGCGGACATGGTTTGTATGAACAGGGCTTTGAATCATCACATTATCTTTCACCTATGGCCGAGGCGGTTTCGCTGGGTATACATGAATCACAATCCCGTATCTGGGAAAATCAAGTAGGCCGTAGTCCTGCGTTTTGGGAATATGCTTTTCCTCTTTGGTGCCAACTTTTTCCTGAACAGATGTTGGGTATAACACTGGAACAGTGGTTAAAATATGTCAATAGGGTGGCCTGCAGTTATATACGCGTAGAAGCCGATGAGGTGACCTACAATCTTCACATAGTTTTGCGCTATAAAATGGAAAAGGCTCTCATAGAAGGAGACCTGCAGGTGGCTGATGTTCCACCAGTCTGGGACAAGCTAGCGCAGGAGCTGCTCAATTTAGAACCAAAAGAGGCTTCTTTTGGTTTTCTACAGGATATACATTGGAGTGCAGGTCTTATTGGGTATTTTCCAACTTATGCCCTGGGTTCCTGCTATGCCGCCCAACTCTTTGAAGCTGCGCTAAAAGCGCATCCCGGACTTGAAAGAGAATTTTCTGCTGGACACTTTACTACTTTCCGTGAGTGGCTCAGGATGAATATACACAGTCAGGGGCGAGAGCATTTACCAGCAAGCCTTATGCTTAGGGCCACAGGGATGAAACCCAATGTAGATGCCTTTAAAAGACATCTGCGAAAACGGTATACTGTTAATTGATTTGGATAGGTGTTTGCTGTCCCAAAAATTATTATTCCGGCAATTAAAGATGGCGTATACAAAGTAAAAAACTCAATATTCAACCCGAAAAATGGGCTTTTTTGTTAGATTGTTTTACCACAACGCGCCATTTTTATTTGCCACAGTAATAAGATACCCATCAGGGGCCCATTTCAACAAAACCTTTACCTTGCCCTTGTAAACAGGGGTGGTTTTTACTGATCAGGTAATTTGTAAAATAATCAGGGTCTGCTGAACAACTTAAGTTTTAGCAGCAGACCCTGATTTTTTATCACGAAAAGGAGGGGCGGATCTGCCTCCCCCCTCCTATTTGCTCCTTTGCTAGTGCCTTCACTTACGATCAGGCACATAACGCTTCACTCGCAAATAACCTCCCCCCGCACCTTTGGCTGACCACAAGTCCAAGGTTTTTTTCAGCATCCTGTTGCTTTTAAGGAAAAACCCTTGGACTGGGTACAAGGGAAAAACCTATCTTACCCTTATAAACATTGAGGTTTTCCCTTGTTCAGCAAGCCCTAATCAGGTGATGAGAGGGTCAAGGAACTGAGTGCAGGTTTTGACAACCAGCGCCTGTTCTTGATCGAGTGTGATGATGTGATTGCTTTTCTCAAGGAGTAAGAATTTTTTGTGTGAGGAGCCTAATTTTTCAAATAGTTTTTTTGACTGCATGTAATCTGCGGTGAGGTCTTTACGACTGTGTATCAGTAAAGTAGGTAGGGTAATTTGACCAACAGATTTGCGGGCTAATTGCGCACAATG
>Ga0209835_1001391_pt1 | contig 13628 bp, 20 predicted proteins | sample LakKivwa52mmetaG_FD_184138 | JGI IMG/M metagenome (GOLD analysis project Ga0209835, IMG submission 184138) | Anoxic lake water microbial communities from Lake Kivu, Rwanda to study Microbial Dark Matter (Phase II) - Lake Kivu water 52m metaG... | ecosystem: Environmental > Aquatic > Freshwater >...
ATATAAATCTTTTTCTTAGCGTGTTTGATAATCTGCCTTATTCCTTCTTCTACTTCTGTTGGTCTTAACATACAAAATAGTGCGTTGGTGAAAACTATATCAAACTCATCTCTGGAAAATGGTAAGTTAAACAAGTTAGCATCTACGAACTCAATTCCTTTGGTTTGCTTCCTTGACACTTCTAACTTTTCTTTATCTATGTCAGCACCGACTAATCTTTTGCCTTTATAAAGTTGTTGTATCGCTAATAGGTTCTCACCCCACTGACAACCAACCTCTAACACACTATCAAATGGCTCTTGTAGTCTTTCTGCTATAAAAGTCCTTGATGGCTTTAATTTACTTGTTAGGGGCGAGTTTGTCATTGTATTCTTTGGCTGATGTTGATATTGGAGTTTCTACTCCTAATCTGTTAGCGAAGTGGATAAATGCATTTAAATCCTTAGGCAAACACTTGCCACCAAATCCACGTGAACCTTTGTGAAATACTTTTAAATGGCTTCTGCCTATTCGTCTGTCCATAGAAACGCAGTCTATCATTTTCTCAAATTGCTCTCCTGTTCCACCAAACCTAGTAAAGATGTCATACAACTCATTGTTCTTGGCTACTTTAACAGCAAACCAAGTATTACAAGCGTATTTGCAAAACTCTGCTATAAACGCTGGAACTATAAACTCTTCTGTGGCTAATGGGAGTATTTTCATAATATCCCTTGCAACGTTGTAGCTTTGCTCTGTAAACCCTATAATCTGCCTTTCAGGATACTTCATATCTTGGTCGGCAGTTTCTTCTGTTAAAAACTCTGGGTTAAATAAAATCTTATGTTGTGGGAACTTGTCTTGTAATCTCTGGGTAGTTCCTGGAATAATAGTTGACTTGATAACAACTATCTTGGAATCCTTTAAAATATTTAAACTCTGCTCTACTAAACTTGTATCACACCCATCTTTTGTATATGGAGTAGGCACGCAGATAAACACTACGTCTGCTGTGTTCAGTTCTTCTACGCTTCCTATTCCCTTCGGTGGGTCGTATAATATTGCATCAGGGAATACTTTGGATACTGACCCCCCGACCATACCTAAACCAATTATTGCAATCTTCATAGTTCAAAGTTATTTAATTTTTTAATCCACTCTTCACGAACCTTTACATTAGGTTCTTTTTGATGCGTTATCTTGTGTATCAACGAAATTAACTCTTCTTCTGTGGTGTAATTCCATATTCCTTCATAAGGTATTCTGGTTATTGGGTACTGACCAAACATTAAACTCTTGGTCATCACCTCCGAAGCACCGTCGTGTAGGTTGGGGCGTAATCCTGAATGATATTTACTCAATTCTTCATTAAACTCTGCTTCTGGGAGTTTGCCGTGATAAATCATATTCGGTGCGTCTTTGTCGTGGTTGCCTTCTAACTGAACTGCTGTCTGAAAGAATATAGCATCTTCTGGTATTCCATAGATATGGAACTCTGCAAATGGAACTTTATTGGCTATCCCCTTAATAAAATGAAGTCCGTATTCTTCTTCCCTCCCTGCATTAACACATAGGAACAGTTTGGGATTTTCGGTTGGCTTAAAACTTATAGGGTATTTATCAAAGTCATCTAAGAATGTCGGAACTATTATTGGCTCTATGCCACACTTGCGTAAATCTTTTGCTTCTACTTCGTTTTCACAGAAATGTTTAGCAGGGTTATTCTTAATCATTCTTTGTCTTTCGTAATCTGAAACTAAGCGTCTGATATCACTTCCACCCCATAAGACATACTTCTTTCCTTCAAAGTTATCAAACACTTCGTAGTCCCTTTCGTTGTACATTCCAAAGAAGAACAATCCATCAACTTTCTCGTCTACCCCCTGCCAGACGGGCAATTTAAGCGTCACAGAGGCTCTCTGGGCGAACTTATCTAATGCTCTTGAAGTCCTTATGGCTATTTTCATTTCAATATTTCTTTAATTCTATTCTTGTAGGTTATGTTCTTTACAAACTTCTGACCCTCCTTGGCTATCTGCTTTCTGAGTTCTTCATTCTCTAACATCTCCATAGCCACTGTGATTATCTCGCTGTCGTTGTGGTAAGTCATATAATGCTTCCTGTCCTCAAACCCTTCCTCTGTAAGTCCGTGGGCTCTTGGGCAAATAACAAATGCTCCATTATTTAAGTATTCGTAAATCCTTTCTGACCAATAGAAGTCATCAAATGGGAAGCGTGGGATAATCATTATCTTAGCTGAAGCACAAAGGTCTGCTAAATCTTGTCCATATTTATTGTCAAAGAATTTTATTCTTTCGCCAAATGTTTCTTTTAAGTAAGAAAACTCTTCTGTCCTTGTCCCATATATCTTTCCAACATAAGCAATATCGCAGGCTAACTCTGGCTTGAACTCTCCCTTGAACTCTGTATGTGCTGGGTGAAGTGCTTTAATGTTTTTCTCTTTGGTTCGTCTTACCCAAGTTTCATCTACAAAATAAGCCATATCTACCAAAGGTAAAAGTGCATCTACTACTTGTGCCTTAATAGACCACACCTTGTCCATATACCACATTACCTTCTTGCACTTGATATTCATTAAAATCATTTTCAAGCGTTCTACCATTAAAAGGTAGTTGATATCGTTGTCTGCTATTACAAGTGCGTGAAACAGAAATAAGTCTGCTTTTTCACAAGCGTCTATAAGGTCTTTCATTTCAAAGTTCTTTATATCAAAACATTGAACTTCGTGATTTTTCAATGAGCTTGCAATTTCACTATCTATAGTTCTTACTGTTGTATTCTCGAAATTACCGAAATATATTATTTTACTCATAGTGTCATTCTACTTCGCCCAAGGGTGGGGTTCGAAGTTCCACCCTTAGAACGACAATTATGTTTTAATTGATTAGTTCTTGGAGATAAGTCTTACTCCTCTGTAAGAATTTCCTACTTTCTTTACACCATACACAATGTCTGCGACAACGTGTACTCTCAAGTTTTCAGATTGTTTCTCTTGGAGTCTTACTCCCATTGTTGAACCACCTGGCAAGTTACCAATTGCGAATGCAATGGCTCTTGTGTGAACCAACATGTTCCTATGTGCACCACCTTCAATAGATGCGTTTGAAGCACCAATCAATGGAGTTGTAATTATAGGTACACCGTAAACTGTATCTAAGTTACCTGTTGGCAAAGAAACTTTACCGAACTGGCTAGCATCGTACAATTTTTGAACTGCCAATACTTCTTGGTAGTCGATTATGTTACTGTTCCACTATAGGCGTGATTGTTCTTGCAAAACTCATACATCTCTTTAACCTTTTGGTAATCTTCTTCCGTCATTTTGCGTTGTAATCCTCTTTCGAGTTTCCAATCGCAATACTCTTTTACCTTTCTAATTGAGTTGAGTTTTTTCGAAGGTATCACACCCTCTAAAAGGACTTTGCACATTTGGGATATTTTCCCTATATTATCTGTCGCCCAGTGGTATGATAGGTTGTGAGTTATTCTTTTGTCTCGTTGAACCCACAAATTACCGCCATATCTTTCTTTTATCCATAAAAGCATATCTTTATTATCTGCTCTTTGGGCTAATGAAAGTTTTGCCCTATAGACTACTGGGTAGTTATATGTTTTATCTTTGTATTTGCACTTATTGCTTGTGCGATAAATTGAACAATAACCTTCTCCTAAAAATAATCCTCTAAATTCTGCGTCCTTTAATTTGTCTTCTTGAAAATAATTCATACTAATAAATTAGTAAATAATATGGAATGATTAAGCATTTCTGCCTAATTCTCTATGTCGCCATAGAGGTCGGACTATACCACCACCCTTAATGCCAGCAAGGGTGTCCCTATTATAGTCTCTGAACGTCCCCATTTCTGGGTTTCGCTGCTGATTGTCTCAACTATTTTATTGAGGTGTTCCAGCAATTTAAGGGATTTACATCTTAGTATTTCTACTAAGCGGCGCACTACCTGGTACGCTTTCGGGTGTAATATGAAAGCCATTTCTTCTCTTGGAATGTTGTATGATTCGGCAATAGCGATTGCTGCTTCTAAGTCTGAAGCCTTCAATCCTGCTGTTGAAGCATTAACAACTCTTGAGAAGTTTGCAGCTGTGAATAGACCAATTAAGTCTGTTTCCAACTGTTTGGATATGGCGTGAGCCATATTTTGAGCATAGAGCTCTTTGATTCTGTACTGTTTCCCGATTTGAGCAGCTTGGAAGTCTGCTTTAATCATGGATGCTTTATACCATTTGTCGATATCTAACCTTGTCATTGTATCTGTGACTAGGTTTCCAGCGATATCACCTGTAGTTGTTGTAACTGCAGTTGCTGTATAAAGGGCATCGTGAGGAATCAATACGGTTCGTCCACCTTCAGTTACTGAATCAGAGTAATCTGAGAAAAACTTTGTTAAATAAAGTTTCTCCTTGAAAAGTTGGTCAATTTTTGGTTGCCAAACTTCTGGGCGGTAGACGGTAAACGTCTGTCCTGGCATTAAATTTCACCTCCTTCTTCTGCTTTGTCTAATTGTGCTTCGTATGCTTGAAGCTGTGCTGAATTCATCTTGCGAATGTCTGCATCAGATTTTCTCAACGTAGAACCTTTAGCTGCAGAAGAGCTTGGTATTTTATTTTCTTCTGCTAATTTTTGCCTTCTAAAAGAAATGTAATCCATCTCCTTTTCGGCTGCTTCCTGCAAAGAGACTTTGTCTCTCTTGGAAACTGCTGAGATATGGTCAAATTCTTTTTTGTTAAAATCTCTGTTAACTAATAAGAAATCAACCCTCTCTTTCCAGTCATCTCCTTCTGGAGACTCCTGTTTTTGAACCTTGAACTTTTTAAGTTCGTCTTCAGCTTTTTTAGCACGAATAAACAATTCCTTGTTCTTCGCCTCTAAGTCGCTAGGCTTTGGTTCTTCTACCTTTGGTTCTTCTTGAGTTTCCTCAACTGGGGTTTCCTCCACAGGGTTATCAATGGTTTCCTCAACAATGTTTTCTGCCATATTTTTTAAGTGGCTATGACCGCCACGATTAGTTGCAGTTCTAAGGGAATCTGCTAAGCCTTAATTATATTTACTCTTGTGTTGGTGTCTCGACTGGTGCTCCTTCTTGAGGAACTTCTACTACGCCAGAACCATCATCTGGTATTTTGATTTCGTCTTCCATTATTGTTTCGCTTAATTATATTAAACTCCTGTAAAATCGACTGGTTTTGCGTTCTTGTCTAGGGTCAGGTTTTTAACTGTCATCATTACATCTTCAATCCTATCTGCTATAAGACTATTCTCTATTTTCTTCTGGGTATCTTTTTCTTTCCAAATAAGTGTCTTATACCATTCAAGATAAACTCCCAGGATACTCATTACCATTTCTCTGTTGTTTATAATGAATAATATTTGTTGTTCTGTCATCATGCTATTTGTTCAGGAACTTGGGTCGGCATTGGTGTTCTAGCTGGTGCTGGTAATGAACCACCTACCTGCCCTCGTTGCTGTGCTAATGTGTCTTGTAATGTTTGTTTCGCAAATGGTATATCAAATGACGATACACCTAATATTTCAAACCATTTTGAGAATATCTTGCGAGTTATAGGATTATCAAATGCTGTTGGATTTTGTCCTGCTACCTGTGCTGCTGTCTGATATGCTTGTGCTGTTTGCCCAATGTCATATCCTTCTCCTGTAATAACTGTCTTAGTGGTGTATTTTAATCTGTCATAGAAACTCTCTGGGATGGTCAACTCTTCTTTCATTAACCTCTCTCTGATAATGGCTTTCTTAACTTCGCCTTGTTCTTTGGTTTTAATTCCACCTTTTCTATATGCCTCTGCGTATCTTACATTTACCAATGCTTCTATAACCTGTTCTGCTTTTTCTTGGTCTGCCATTAAGTTCTCAATGAGTACCTTGTGTTCTTTACGCTTGGCGTTCTTGAACTCTGGGATAACCCAATCTCGTAATACTTCATCAATGAACGAACCTAATTGGTCTCTCTTTCTCTTGTAATAGCTTCCACCCTGTTGGGCTGAGAAGTAAGATGACCTAAATGGAACATTTTGTTTTGTTCCCTCTCCTGTCATAGGAGTAGTCGAGAATGTTCTCCTGTAAGCATTACCTTCATATCTCTGTTCCTCATAGGAGTATTCAGAAAGGTTCTGCTCTTTCATCTCAATCCTTTGTGGGAGTTCGTTTGTCTTTACAAAATCTCCGTTGTCGTATTCTCCTAATAGGTTAGCTTGGTTGTTTAACCCTCTTGCCCAGAATAGGTTCTTAGAAGTCCAGTGTAGTCCTTCAGCTTTGTAGTTGGCTATTCTGTTTAGGTAAATCTGTTCTTCAAATAATTTCTCTACTTGTCCTCTACCAAGTAATCTATAAGGTACTTCTTCAAATGCAATACCCTTGTAGATATTTTTAGAGAGCTTCATTGAAGCTAACTTGTTTCCATACTTTGAAATTATCTGGTAGTTGTCTCCTTCTGCTGTTGGGTCAAACATTTCATACACTACCAACTCTTTGCTCTTGTCGTCATCATAGTTAGAAATAACTACTTGGTAATCTTCCCAACCTAGACTCTCTGCTTCGTTCTTAAAGTCCTCTACCGAGTTATAAAAGTGTTTCTCAATTATCGGGGTTTCGTTCAACGACTTGGCATCTGGTCTGAAATATAAGTTCTGTAATGGGACTACTTCTACCTTGTCTTTAACCTTCTTTAAAATAAGGTGTCCGTATTTGCTCAATAAGAAAGAGTATTTGTCAAGCTCTCTGCCAAAGTACCCTAACTTCATCCATTGTTCCAATTCTGCCTTTAAAAGAATACAACCATAATTAGAAGCCCATTCTTCTGGGTAAACCCTGATATGTTTGGTGTCTATGTCAAGTTCCTTGGCTGCTACATCAACTGGGAGAGATACTATATTATAAAATGTTTTCTTCTGCCCTAATGCGTCAGTATCGCCATCTCTATATTGAGATAGGTAATACATATCTATCAAGCGTATAAGTTCCCCTTGGTTAGATGTAAAGCGTGGAAACGAAATTGGGCGACACTCTGCATAGTGCCCTATTTCACGATTTACTTTTTTTAATAATTCCTTGTCGCCTGTAAGAGATTCAATATCTCCTTTGGGCTTAGTCTGATAAGTGCTCATATAAATGTTTTAGGGGTTCTTTGTGGTTTTAAAATCTCATCTAATGGATTTTTATATCTTGGTTTTTCCATTTGTAATCCCCAGCAGGCAAGTGCTAATGACATTACGCAGTCATCGTGTTGCCCTTTAGGTGCTGAGTATCTTGGGTTTCTCAACCTTTCCCCAGTTGTTTCGTTAATGTATTGATATTCAAATGCTTTTAATTCGTCTATTAAGTAATCTATATTAGGAACACTAATGTATCTTTCTTTGGTGAATACTATTAGGTTTCCTACAAGTTCTTCTTTGGTTTTGCCTGTAAAGACAAAGTCCTCTACAAATATTCCTGACATTCCTAAGTCCTGATAAATAGGTTTGCCGACTCCAGTTGCGTCTATAATCACCCTGGCATTATTGTATCTGCGTGCCTTAGCAATTATGTGTTCTTTTTGGAGTGGGTACTCTATACCTCTGAATCTATCTTGGTGGACTAATGCGTGGGTTTCTACGTCAAATATTGAAATCGCTGTGTAGTCGTCCATTTGTCCAAGGTCTACTCCCATAACATAAGAGTGTCCTAGTACTGCGTCCATTGTCTTGCCTTTTATAATCGCATCTAAGTCCTTGAAGACTGTTCCTGCCTCGTCTAAAAACTCTGCCATATACTCTTGTCTGAAAAGCAGGTCTGGTGTAGTTTCTTTGATTTTCTCTAATGTTGGTTGGTCTGTTTCTACTCCATCTAAGGTAGTGAACCTAAATGCTGCGTTCTCTCCTTTCAATCTGATAAATAATTTCTGAAACCAATTCTTCCCTCTTGGGGTGCTAATCAAATAAGTTCTTGTATTTCTGCTCTTTGCAATAGTCAAAGGGTAAATGTATTGGTAATATACTTTCTCTGGAATAAGTGCTGCCTCGTCTAATATACATAAATCTAATTCTTCTCCCAGTAAGCTCATAGGCTCAGAAGTAGACTTACATTGTATCCAAATACCTTCGGAAACCTTTAACTGATATGGTCTGCCTGTACCACCTGAAATGTATTGTGCGAATGACTTGTCGAAGGCTAAAACAAATTTTGTGATATACTCAAATACCTTTCCTGTAAGCTCATACGATGGTGCAACTATCCAGCACTTGAAAGAACCCTTCTCTCCTTTCTGGATTTGTTTGAGTGCCCTTAAAAACTCGAACACTGCTATAAATCCCATTACTGCTGATTTGCCGAACCTTCTACCAGCACAAACTATTACCTCCCTATTGTTGCACTGGAGTATTTCCTTCTGCTTCAGGTGTGGGAAGAACTGAACCTTCTGATACAACTTCTGGCGTTGGTTCTCCTCCTGTGATGTCTCCTGTGGTGGTGTCGACTGGCTCAACTGGCTGTTCGATAAGTTGTTCTGTTGGTTCTCCATTTATTTGTTCTTCTAATAAACTCATTACTTTTTTAACTGGAATAGTAATAACCAGATTATTCTTAACTATCTTAATCATTCGAATATTTCGTCCAGCTTACCAACTAAACCCATAATCTTAGATTTCTGGGCAGGGTATCTGTCGTTTAATTTTAATGTTTCAATACTTGCCTTTAATCTGTTATCTTTGTCTTCATTGTCTGCTCCTGCTAAGTCATACAATGTTTGCAGTGCCCTTTCGTCATCTGCATACTTAGCCTTAAGTTCTGCCCACCCTTTGCTTAGGGTAATACTCTGGGCTCTATTTGCTGTATTCAAACTTCCACCTGCTTCTAAAATCAAGTCTTTCATTACCACCTTCTGTCCTTTTTTAATCTTCTCTAATTTCTTTTTGAAGACTTCTTTTTGTAATTGAGTCGCCAAGTTATTTTATATTCTCGAATAATTTAATTTGCTCTATAATGTATCTAACTTCTTTGTTGGTTATAGTTTCGTTGCAAGGTAGTCTTAATGTATTCTTTTCGAAAGTGTCATCTTTCTTAATAGGAAATGGGTATTCGTTTTTTAGGGTTTCAATACCTTTTTCTTTTAAGTAGTCGTATAATTCATCTCTCTCTGGGGTAAAGTATATAAAGTCTTGGTATATCTCCCTTGGCTTACCACCCAATGCCCCCTCATACATTCTTGCTATTTCCTTTCTTCTAGATAAAACTTTGTCTAAATATTTAAATCTTACATTCAGAATCGCTGCCTGTAAGTTGTCTATCCTGTAATTAGAACCCCACTCTTTGTTAGAGTCCTTAAAATGATTTCTGCATTCTTTCGCCCACTCGTAAAACTTTTTGTCATTAGTAGTAATTGCACCTGCGTCTCCACAAGCTCCCAATATCTTGGCTGGATAAAATGACCAGCACTGGGCAAATGTCTTTGGGTTCTTTACTGCTCCTAATGCTTGGCAAGCATCTTCTACCACTAATCCTTTTGGTACTGGTGATAACTCACCTGCTATGTGGGCTACTATTGTAAGGTCTGCTTTGCCTTTGAAAACTGGCTTAGACCCTGCTGTGATTACTGAACCTACTGTTGACTTAAATGTATATTGTGGAACTAATACCTTCTTTGGTTTCAAGTATCTAACGCACATTATTAAAGCGTCTGTTCCTGAGCTTACACCTATGGCATATTTAGTCCCTACAAATTCTGCTAACTTTTTTTCAAATTCTTCTGTATCTTCTCTTAAAATTAAATCTCCCTTGGAAAGAACCTTGTCTATTTTGCGTAAAACCTCTCTCCTGATATTTTTATATTGCTTAGCTGGGTTGAAGAATTTAATTGATAACATAAAAGTTTCCTTTTTTAATTGCACGTTTTTGTTCGTCTGGTGTCATTAGTTCTTCCTCTAACTTCTCACCTTCCTTAGCACCAGTAATCTTAACTGGATAATCTGAACCAAATAATCTCTCTGCCACCTTAGTAATATACTCTTGCTCTCCCATATCCATTATCATCACCTGACCACCCTTTGCCTTACTTGCCTTAATCACCAGTTTCACGGCATCTGGAATGCTCATAAAATATCGTTTCATATCTGGGTCAGTAATTGTAATTGGCTCATTCTTGACTACTTGTTTTTCCCAAATCGGGATTACCGAGCCCCTTGAACCTATCACATTTCCGAACCTCACAACCACCCCATTTGCCCTTTTTACCATTATCTCTCCCAGAAGTTTCGTTGTCCCCATTAGGCTTGTTGGATTTACTGCCTTGTCGGTGCTTATAAAGACTAATTTGGCTCTATGTTTCTCGCATAATTTTATAATATTCAAAGTTCCTATAACATTAGTCAGTACCACCTCTTCCATATGTTCCCTTTCATAGTTTGAAAGATGTTTATAGGCTGCGGCGTGGTAAACAACATTAGGACGATATTTCTCAAAAAGCTCTTCAAGCCGTTCCTTATTTCTAATGTTGGCGATTTCTGGTATAACGCCACTTAAGTCAAATAATCCTGATTCGTCTTGGTCTACTGCTACTACATTTTTAAGTTGTCTGCATAGTTCGCTTCCTATCGAACCTGCTGCACCTATTACAAATATCATTCTTTTGGTATGTTGTAAATTTCTATATTGTTTTTTATTTCTACCATTAGTACCATAAACGTTCCCGACCATCCATTTCCATTAAACATATCTATCACTAAATTCATATCATCTTCTGTAAATAAACTTGCTTTCAAAAGAATTATTTTCATAATCTAATGTAAGTTTTCTTTAATTGCTTTGCTAAATGTATTAAAGGTTCGACTTCTCCTTTAAAAAAGTTATGGCTTGCTCCTAAAAATCCACTTACTCCTGCTCCTACTACCTTAACGTCAAGTCCTTGTAGCCAAGCATCTCTGATTTGCTCTAAGCACCTGTAGTTAATAAATACCTTCCCCGAATAACAATAAGGTTTCTTGCCTGCAATCGCCAGTCCAGTAGCCACACCTATCATATTCTGTTCTGCTATACCTACGTTGATAAACTGCTCTGGGAGTTCCTTTTGAAATTGCTCGCAAAATGGGTATCCTAAATCTCCCACTAAGAGATAGATGTCTTTGTCCTTTTTTGCCTTTTCTAAAATTTGGTCAAAGAATTTCTTTCTCGTATCCATCTTGTAAGTTATAATAATGATTTCTATATCCTAAATCCTCAATTAACTTAACTCCGTTCCCTTTAATGGTCTTAGCCACTATCACGTGGGGTACATGTCTTGTATGTAAAGCTAATTTCAACTCCTTTGGGTTGTGACCGTCTACTTCTGTAGCGTGCCACCCAAAACTCACAAACTTTGCTCCTATATCCCTTAAATTACAAATATCCTTGGTCTTGCCTAATGCCTGCATACCATTGTTATCTACCACCACAATAAGATTCTTTAACTTATGGTGGGCAGCAAACATAGCAGCTTCCCATACTTGACCTTCCTGGAGTTCCCCATCTGACATTAGAACATATACTTTCTTCTTTCTGTCTGCTAAAGCCAATCCACAAGCTACGCTTAACCCTTGACCCAAAGACCCACCTGACCATATCATTCCTGCTTCCTTACTTGGTAGTGGGTATCTACGTAACATATCCACCGCCTTGTCAGTTTCGTATGTAATGGCATAATAAGCCGAAATCCCACTTGCCTTACTGAAGATGAAGTAATCCTCACCCTTAACCTCTAAAATCGCTTGTAGAGCTTCTAAACAACTTAGGGCACTACCTATGTGGCAAGCCTTTGCCTGGTATGAAATGTCTAATATTTTTTTCCTTAAGTCGTTCATATTTACCTTTAAGAACTCTTAATTCTGCTTCCATATCGTCTATCCTTCTATCCTGCCATTTAACAAGGCGGTAAATTCCATATAAGAGTAGAAGCTGAATTATAACGATAATTGTGACCCACATTGTATTCTTGCCTCGGCTATTTTAATATATTCTTCGTTTAACTCAATTCCTATAAACTCACGCTTTAACTTTTTGCAAGCCACACCTGTTGTTCCACTCCCCATAAAAGGGTCTAAAACTGTATCGCCTTCTTTGCTGACTAATCTTACAAGCCAAGACATAAGGTGGACTGGTTTGACGGTGGGGTGGTGGTTTTTCATTCTTATTAAGTCATCTCCGTTTTCATCTTTTCTTGCTTCAAGTGAACATTCTCTGCCAAGCCCTTGTCCATTTTTATTTGCTAATTTACTTTCCAACCCCTCACACCCCTCATTCCTTTCTCTCTTACTTGCCTTTGGGAATTGGAGTAGTCCGTGTTTTTCTGCCCAGACATCTATATCAAAGTAGCGGGATTTTGAGCCTGAGTCGCCAGCATATTTGTTTAACTTATCGTATTCAATATCCCAAGTTCTTATTTTTCCATCACCAGTATTTTCCCATTTACCATCTTTATTGTATTTGCCATTACTTTTACTTATCACCCCATCATTCAAAGCATCATCTGTGCAGATAATGTTGGCGGGGAAGCGACCAGTTGGCATATCTGCTTCAAATCCTCCAAGCCCTTCACCTAAAAACTCGCCTTTTTTATTGCCAGTAAAGTTTCTTCCTTTGTGAGTGGTTCTCGGTTGTGTAGGGATTCGTGTTCCATCAATATCAATCGCACCTGTTCCGTGTTTTATTACTTGCTCTACAATGGTCTTTTCTGATAAAGGTTTACGAGCCATTATGATAGGTTCGTGGGCTGGTTTAAGAGCTGTGCCAAAGCCTTCCCATTCGGAGTTGCCTTTGGTTAAAGGCACATTTTCTGGAGAACCATTTTGCCAAGAACCTCCAATATTATTATTACTTTTACCACAAGCATTTACTTTCCCAACAACTTCCCTCGCATTCCCCTGCAACTTATCTACTGCCTTGCCTACATTCAAACTCTTAGGAAATCCACTCGCATAAATCCACTCCAACATATCCCTCACTTCAAATCCTGCGTCTTCAATAGCTACTGCCATTCGGTGATAAGTTCTTGTGCCTCCAAATGCTAATAAGTGTCCTCCTGATTTTAATACTCTAAATGCTTCTTTCCAAAGCTCTACATTGTAAGCAATACCCGACGCATCCCATTTTTTCCCCATAAAGCCCAATTCGTAAGGCGGGTCGCTAACAACAGCATCTACACTCTCATCTGCAAGTTCTTTAAGTTTTAATAGGCAATCGCCTTGAATAATCATATTAATTGCACCCACATGCTCCTTTATATCCATTATGAGTATTACACCACTCGTAGCTATACTTCTTAATCAAAGGCTCAGTCTTTTCCACCTCTAAAGAAATCTCTGGGCACACTTCCCACTCGTACTCGTTTTCAATAACCAGTTTTGTACGCACATCCACTGGGATGTATATACAATACCCGTTTCCTTGTTTACTTAATTTAGCTTTAAACTTCATTGTTATAACCGTACGTACTTAGTAGGTAAGTAATTACCTTCTGTACGTACCTTTGTCTATTTTCCTAGTTTTCTGTGGGAGGGATATATATATCATTTACGCTTTGCTTTTATCTCTACCTACCCCCCGCCTACCCTATATACTATACTATAATACTCTTATTCTCCCTATATAATCC
>Ga0209835_1001392_pt1 | contig 13627 bp, 18 predicted proteins | sample LakKivwa52mmetaG_FD_184138 | JGI IMG/M metagenome (GOLD analysis project Ga0209835, IMG submission 184138) | Anoxic lake water microbial communities from Lake Kivu, Rwanda to study Microbial Dark Matter (Phase II) - Lake Kivu water 52m metaG... | ecosystem: Environmental > Aquatic > Freshwater >...
CAATTACTGCATTTTCAACGGCTGTTGCTCTATCCAGTAATCCGGTGTCTTCGGCCTGGACATCATCCTTGACGCTTGCCAAGTCATCCGTGATTGTGCTTTCGGTGGTCTCAGGATCGTAGTCACCAATCTGGTCTTGTATGGCCTTAATGCCCAAGTCTTCTTCTTTGCTAATAAACTCATTTAACTGCGCTGCGGTACAACTCCAATGGCCTGTAAGACCGTTAGGCATCAATGCAAATACATCAGCATCTACAATCGCCCTTGTGAGTTTTGGCAATTCAGTAAACATTGGGCGAAATGTTTTTCCACTAACTAATAATTGGCTCATCTATACTCCTCAGTATATTAGATTTAATTGCCCGAGCGTCCAGGCTGTGATATAGTGAACAGTAAACACTGGCTTGGTGGCATCAGTAGAGGCACTTATCCCGTCACCAGCCACAATAGACGCATTTACAGCAGCAGCTCTAAATATAAATGTTGACACGCCTTTTTTTGTAATAGAAACAGCAGTAGATGTAGTGCCATCCTTAAATACAAAGACACCCTTACCTGTAGTTGCAGTAAGTGTAGTATCCGCGGCAGGGGTATCTACACAATATACTCTAATAAGATAGTCTGTGCCACTAACAGTTGTTCCAAGCGATAATGTCTGCGTGCTATACGATGTCCCAGATTGCGCAGTAAGATTAAATGTTCTTACTGACCTGCACGGGAATACAGTATTTGATGGAAGTGTAAACACCGAGGTGTCCCACTGCTTGGACTCATCACAGTTAGTCATTCCAACGATCAAGTCTGCCGCTGATATATTAACTATAGCGGTACACGGATCGTGTGTCTTTAGATATCCATCAACAGCCAAAGAATAGTTGCAAGCGCTTTCCATCTTAACGCCAGCTCCTACTGCCATTGCTCTATCTGGATTTTTATATTGATTTGCCATTATATCTCCTATGAGATTAAAAGCCACACGGCTTTATTGTTACGTTATTGAATTTAGCAGAGTTATATCTGTTTTTGAGGTCTTTAAACCTAAACCTATATCTGTCATATAGCATCTTAACTGCACCATCTGGAGTTGGCACCATATCAGCAAGCATGCTCATAGCATAATATGCTGCAGTCAGTTGTATGTCGCTATTATACTCATCATCTTGCTGTTCCCACAAATCATCACGCAGATATACTTTTGCTTCGTCTCTCATCTCTACAAGAGCAGTTCCCTGAACGCCAGAAGTTTCGAGGTCAATATAATCTGGGTCAGATACAATAAGTATGTTTGTATCAGTAACTGCGTATAATAGTGCATTGGCGTCACATTGCTTTGTTGTTCCATTTGCTTTATATAGAGCAGTGTATGCATAAAAGTATTTCTCAACTAATTCGGATGAAACTGATGGAGTTTCAGACAAGCGATGCAATGCAATTGGGTATATATCAATATTGTTCTTAATCGCATCATTAGCCCTATGCTGATATTTAACAGTAACGCTTTTATCACTACTAATCTCTGCCCCAGTTTCATCTATTACAGTAAATATGCCATTATCAAAATACCAATAGTATGTCATTATGCCCTCTTTATAACTCTTGCTATCGAAGTGTCGTCAATTACAACAGAATGAATCTTGACTACTTTATCAGCAAAGTCAGAGAAGTCAGCGCTTGTCATAGTAACTTCACGCTGATCAACACGCAGGTCTTGAGTTATTTTAGCAAGAGCCTCATTATACATTATAGTGAACATATTCTTGTTTATGTCTGGAAGTTGCTGCTTTGCTAAATCATATAAAGTCCCTATCTTCACTTTTCACCTTCTTGCGTAAAGCCAAAATACTCTTGATACCTTGCTTTCATAGCCATATATCTTGACAATAGTTGTTGTGCAAGTTCAACTCTCATTTGTATCCTCTGCACCCTTGCCCCTTCAATCTGAGTCCTTGCAGCGTATGCGTCTATTTGTGTGCGCAACTTTGCAAGCTCGGCAGAAGCAAGTTCAACATCATCATTTGACAATCTTGTCTCTGCATTAGTAAAGGCAAGAGTTAGTGATGGGAAGGTAGTTACGTCAGAAGCTATTGACTCTAATTCTCTACTATAACGCGAATACAGGTAGTCACAGGCCGCAAAAAGTGCAAGGGGGTAAATATATTTATCTGGCCATGTTATAGACCCGTTAGATACTGCATATGCGATTCCTCTGACAGTATAAGTATTCCTTGCTGGAACATATGGCTCGATATACAGCTTGCTCCCCACTATGTAATAATAGGCAGTATCTCCCCTATCATACATAAGAGACATCTTATTTGCAGCGTGTTGTTTGCTTGACCTTCTAATTGCCCTATCGTTACCACAATATAATTCAATGGCTCCAAGTGGGTTTTGTAGTGTTACTGGATTAGATACAACTGCTGTTTCAACCCAAAAGTCAGCAAGAGCTTGCTGTAAATATGTTTCAAGCTTTCTTAATATATCTTCCATCCCAGCCATAATAGTTTGATCTGGAACAGTAATTGAGGTCTCACCAAGCAATCCCTCAATGTAGGATGTTATGCTTACTTTAGTCGCCATTTTACCTCTATGCAGTTAGGGGCGGTTTCCCGCCCCCAACAAGCGATCTTAGCCAATGAGCACTGTTATTGTACTCATCCACTCATTAGATGCATGCTCTGACTGGTTTGCAACTCTGTAATATGGAAAGTCTCCATATGTGGCTGGCAAATGTTGCTTAAACGCCACACCGTTGGTTGCCGTGATATCTCCATCACCGCTATCCATTTTAATTGTCTGCAGAGTAACCCAAGAAACATTATCAATACTTCCTTGCAAATATACAGATGTATGATATGTTGCAGTCCCTGGCGCCGTAACACCAGACACAAAGATTCCTACTGGAGTCCCCTTTTCAACGATAAAAGAACTGTGTGTTATAAGGGAAGTCGAGTCAGCATCAGTTGTGGTTGCACCAGTATAAAGTAAGCGGTTATTAACAGTTTTAGCTTTCATTGTTGCCATTTATGTCTCCTTAACTAAACTTCATTACAGCGTGAGTTTCTGGTAATGAAATCTCAAGACCAGCTTCAGTAGTAATCATATCTTGGCGCCCATCAACATCATTATCCTGAACATTAGTTTTGATAAAGGTGTCACGATTTATGCCATTGCCAATTAGTGGACGATATGCAACGTTATTCATGTCAATAGCGATTGCATAGTCTTCATAACCATTCCTGAAGAAAGGCTCTTGAACAACTGCCAAATCTCCAAAAATAGTGCTTACATTAGTTACTTTGTGCCCAAACTTTCCAGTTACATTCTGGATATCAAGGTTATACGAAGTTGAGCCAGCAGTATTCATAAGGTAGCCAGCTTTCCCAAGGCGGTTAAGCCAGTTAATAATCTTCCGAGAGGCAAGCACAAGTTTACGCCCAGCATTACCGCTTTCAGGGGCGAAGAAATCCTGCATAGCATCAAGGAAGCTATCATAGTTAGAAGTACCATAGTTGAAGTTGTAAACCTTACCATATGCCTCAGTATATGGCAAGATACCCCAAGAATACCGAGTGCCACCATAAGCAACCAAGCCAGTTTGGAACAGCATAGCTTGCTCAATGTCAGATTTATGCTCGCGAAGTTTTTCCTGCCAGACGCGAGTAAACTCATTGGGGCGTCCACGCAGCCGAGTAGCTTGTGCAGTTCCAGAAAACAGTTCAATTGCAGTCTTAAAAATCTGGCAATATCCTTCTCTGTCATAAAGCTCGTCTTTCCAGCTCGAAGGAGCGCCAGTAGCTTCGGCAAATGCAGAGCCAACAATCTGAATATATGTTTGAGCAGTGTTGTTACCATCCGTAACCGGAACAGCAAAGGTCTTTCCGCTATAATCAGTGCCAGCAGTGGCACCAGATAGTGGAGTCTTCAAGGTTAGTTTGCATACTTTTGCACCGTTAAACGCATTTGAGGAGGAAACGATCTCAGACTCAACTGTGTCAACATAATAATTACACATAGTTCCATCGGTTGCCCTCAGGGTAACCATCTGGTTGGGAAGGAAATATGTTGGCAACATGTCTGACGTAGCTTGTGTCATCGGATTCCCTGCCTCATAAAGCATGCGCCCATAATTATCGTATGGGGAAACCACATGAACAATAGTCGTAGTTGTATAAAAGCTGTAAGCACTTGAAACGACCGCTACAACAATACCATATCTGCGTTGCCACTGGTGACGCTGTTCCATAAACTTGAATACTGGATCATCTGTGGGCTTCTTTGCTACTTTAGAAAGATACACGAAGAACGGGCTTTCGGTTGGAGAAAGTTCTGCAACTCGCTCACCGAAGTTAAAGATTCTCCGTCTGCTATCAATACTTACTCCATTAACTGCAGGAGCAATGAAATCGGAGCTTTGAACCGCTCCAGAGGTTGTAGATAAAATAGCCATTTAGGTTATTCTCCTGTTATTTTTTTACCAATCTGTTATTTTGTTTGCCTGTGCCTTCATGGCATCGAATACAACATCCTCTTCGCGCCTTGTGTCTTCTGGAGCACCAGTAGGCAATTGCGAGTATGGAGGCGGAAATGTGTTTGCATTCTTTGCTTGCTGAAAGCCAGGGCTTGCTGATGCAGCCTTGGGCTGCGTGTTAGCAAAAGCAGCTTGATATAGTTTCCACAGATTCTCAATTGACAGACTGTCTGGAGACGACATTGTTTGAATAAAGTGGTCTGCAATTTCTGCAGTAGCCCCTATTTTCATAACGTCTTCTTTTACTTTGCCCAGTGCTTTTTGATATTCTGCAACTGCTTGTGCTTCTTTTGCCTTGCGAAGATTCTCTTCTTTAATCCGAAAGTCTTGCTGTTTAAGTTTTGATTCAAGATACTCTGTCTTTTCAACGCTGTATTGAATCATGTCTTGCTGCCATTTCTGGTACTGCCTTACATACTGAGCAGAAGATGATTTCTGATCATTTACTGCATCATCATAGTTGTAATCTGCAGGCATCTCTGGCATTGCTGGTGCATCTGGGAATGCTTCTTCTACAATCGGTTCTGGTTCAACAGGCGAGTGTGTTTCTTTCCCTTCTGCAAGTTTCTTGTAGTATTCAGCATCCGCTGTAGCCTTAGCCAGTTCATTGCGAGTCTTATCAGCAACTGATTGCCAATATGTGTACCTTACTTCGTCATTGTCGCTCTGAGGTTTGGCTTCTTGCTCTGCGGGCTGTGCAGCATTCTGTTGAACTTCTTGTTCATTTTGCTGCGCTTCCTCTTCAAATGCATCAACATTGTTAAGAGGAGAAAAGATGTCTTCAAGAATTTCTTGTTCAGACTTTTCTTTGGCGTTTGCCATTATTTCTTTCCTTTGGGAGCGCTTTTAGCGGTATCCCTATTTTTTAGTTTTGTATTCTTGAGCTCATCATTTAGACGCTCATTGAATAGTTGAGTAGAGTGGTTAATAGCATTCTCGTGTTCTCCAAGCTTTGACTTGAACCTCGTAAGTTCGGTTTCTTGCTTGGCGTGCATAGTCTCTCTTTCGCGAGTTTGCAAATCCCCACGAAGGCGTTTAATCTCTTCTTCCATCTGTTGAACCATTCCCTGAAGTTTAGCGATTTCATCAGTCCTTTGCATAACTCCTTCTTGGTCAAAGATTTCAGTTTTCTTTAACACTTCTTGTCTGTCTATAATGCCTTTTTCATAAGCAGCCATATAGAATTCAAGTTGTGCATATCTGTTAGTTGGGAGCGTTGAGCCAGCTATAACAACAACATCATATTTGCCAACGCTTATGCTATTAAGTATATCAACAACATTGCCGTAATCGTCATACATCCTCTTATTGATCATATACTCGCTCATGCTGTTGTTGGGCTGTATCACTCTTACTATCTTCTCTACAGTATAGAGTTTTTGCATAAGCGGAATCATAACCTCGCCCATCCTCTTAAGCCCTGTTTCTACATCCATTAGTTTAGACTTAATACGCCTTTGCCCAAACTCGTCAATAGATATAGTGGCTTTATATGTCTGTGGAGCGTTTTGTGAGTTCCCCATCATAAATTCATATAGCCCCATTTGATGGTCTATATCAGACTTTGCAGTTGTTTCTTTCTGGTAAAGTTCTGCAGGAAGTGGAGCAGGGTGGACAACTTGGAATCCGCCATCAGATAAATCAGCTTCAATAGCTGCTGTTGGGCTTGCCCATCTATCTTCGAAATCCTCAATGTCCACACTGCCTTTTTGGAGGACTACTTTATTAGTAGTAGAGGTAGTCGCATGTGCAATTATTAGCGATCTTGTTTTGTTAATTTCTTCCTGCAGCGTCTTTACCATGCGCACATCCGACAGTGGGTATGGGGTTCTATTAAACAGGTTCATAAACAAAATTACTGGATAATGTTCTATCTCAAGAATGCCCTCGTATATAATGTCTTGCCCAACGATAACCCATTGTCTTATAGACGGCTGTAATGTTTTTACAACTTCAATCTGCCCAGAGTTGATCAAGTCAGCAAATGTTATCTTTCTTACTTCTGGTAATTGTGGTTCTGTAACCTCATAAGGAACTTCCATCCCGCTTTCATTTGCAGCTTGCTGTGCCTGTTGTTGAGCCATTTGATTAGCTTGTTCTGCTTGCACCATTGCCTGCTGTTGAGCAACCTGTAGTGCTTGTTCAGCCATAGCCACAGAAGTATAGACTTGTCCGCCAATTATCCATGCAGGCTTTTTAGTATATTCAAGGTAGTCGTCTTTATTCAGCAGGTCTTCAGCTCCAGTTACAGCATCGTACACCCTGTAATACTCTATATACTCTTTCTTAAAGCGAATATATTCCCTTACGAAGTTGTCTTTAAGGTCAGCGTCAAGAACAGTGCTGTCTTCTGGGAACACTATGCCAGTATCTTGCAGTTCGGTAACAGGCATGTCAGACTGATATGTTCCCTGAGCATTAGATATCCTTGCCTTTAACAGCGGGTATCTTTTCTTTAGTTGTTCGCGAGTAACAAGCTTACTGATAATTATGTTTTCGGCATCGTCACCAAAGCGACTTCTTGCAGCAGGGTCTATATACAGGGTCATAGGGTCTATGTCTATTAAACATACTTCCCCTTTCCCCATGTCTTTAGATGTATCAACATATACATATGCAGCCCCAAGTCCAGTTACATAGTAGTCATCAATAACCTGTCTCATTATAGTGTCACCATCAGATGTTTGCCATACATATTGCAGTAATCCGTTAATAGCTTGCGCTACTTGATTGTCACTATCTTCTCTTGGGCTAACCCTAAATGATGGTCTATTAGCAGTAAGCATTGCTTTAGCAGACTCTACTGCAGGATGTATCCTGTTTACTACTACTGGAGCTTGATTCCTCGCTTTAAGCACTTCAAGGTCTTCATTAGTCCACTGGTCGCCAAGTCTAAACTTTCTATCTTCTTGCGCCCTGATAGCCCAATTAGTGCGAGCCCTTGAATATAACTTCCATATCTCTTCAGTTTCTAATACTGCGCTTGACACGCCATTTAAGTTACTGCTCATAACAGTTCAACCTTCTTTGTAAAATCATAGTTCTTGTTTAACCTTGTTAGCTCAAGACGGGCTTGTTCAACTAACTGGATAACAGCAAGGCAACTACCCTCAGTATCACCATGCCTCATCATTATCCCAGCAATCTCACTTGCTGTCTTTAGAGTTTCAAGAATGCTGTTTAATGCATCTGTTCCCATACCAACTTCCTTTTCTTACTTTAGAGTTATACTATCTCTCTATATAAAATAATGCACTTTCATAAAAAAGCAAATACTATTTTTCACTATTTTTATAGTCATTCTCGTAACTGCTGTATTCATATAGACATCCACGAGTATCTTTTTTTTATCTTTTTTTTAGTTTTTACAAAGTCACCAGTATATCTGCATGCTACTGCCTTGTCTAATGCGAAATATGTCGCATCCATTATATCGTCATTTCTTCCACTCGGGTAACTAAGGAACTCTTGCTGAGCAACTATATCTTGTGCTCTAAAGAAAAACCTCCCAGATGCAAGTCTTGGGACGAGAGATATCAATCTCTCTGATTTAGCAGTCCTTGGCTTAACCCCTGCTTCTATGCCTGGGATATATATGTTAGATTGCCTCATTAAAGAGCGTACACCAGTTCTCAGGGCCTCTTGATAGCCAACTGTCTCTATAGACGTCCTCACTGGTTTATACTTCTTGTAATAGTCCAAAATCGTCTGAGGTTGAACATCTGGGGTTAGCCTGTCTCTCAACAAATCTATAATGTATGCTTTGTCTTCACTGTCAACACCAATAACAGCAATGACAAAATAGTCACTATGTTTACTTAGAGTAGATGCTGGGTCAACTCCCATATACACGTTTACGGGTAAATATATTTCCTCATCGCCAATCTTGCGGTATAAGCAGTGTTTGTCTTCGTGAAAGATAAAGCTATAGTCATGCAGTCTTATGAACTCTGGCTTGAATGGAGCAGTATTAGGTGCCTGAGCAATGTTCATATACTCTTGATAGAAACCATTAAGGTTCCCAACAGATGCAAACTCTTCTTTAATCTGCTGTACTCTATCCATCGGGAATCTTTCTTCCCAGATAGGAACATTCTGCTCATTTACTATGCCATACCACAGAACTTTCCAAGCAGGGCTTTCTTTAGCCCAGCATAAGAAACAGTCTTCGTGTATAACAGTGCCGACCATTATTATCCTTCCACCATCTGCAAGAGACGGGATAACTGCATCAGTAACCCACTTTCTGTTATCTACTCTTGTTTCTGGGGTTGCTGCATTAGTTTCTGATTCTATATCATCAAGGATAATTACATTAGGCCGAGTATCCCCTTCAATGGCTCCACGTATCTTCTGACCAGTTCCAAGAGCAATTATACGAGCCCCATTAGCCAGTATAATATCATTCTGCGTCCACCTCTTTGCAGTATCTGGCCCCAAGTCACCAAACAACATCTTAAAGTTAGCAGACCTCTCTAAATGATACTTTATTCTATTCAAGAAGTTTACAGATTGTGCTTGTGCTTCAGACACTATAATAATAAACAAGTCTTCGTCTTTCTTCTTGAAAGCAACACGCCACAATGGGTATATCAAAGAGCATAATGTTGACTTAGAACTACCCCTAAAACTTGCTATAAGCAGCCTCTTAACAGCATTATTCCTCAAATGTGAATATATTTCATTATGGAACTCTGGGATAGCTGCTGTTAATGCAGTAGGGAAACATACTTTCCCAAATACTGAAATACTGCCATATAGTTTCTTATACAGGGCTACTACTTTTTCATCCATAAAGATTACTCTTCTTCAAGTATATCAACTAATGGCACTTCTCTCGTTAGTTTTACTGTATCTTTCTCTTCAAGCACAGAATCTGCAAGCTTCTCTATGCTATGAGTAGTATGCTCTATGCTCTCTTTCTTAGTATCCTTGTCTTTAAACCCAAGAACATCAAATAAGTTCTCTACTGCCCTCATCATATTCCCTACATCTTTCTTCTCTCTTGCCATCTGTATTGCCTCATCAAGCAACAGTATAGCCCTCTGCCTACTAAATCCACTCTGCTCTAATAACGATAATATCTCTTCTTTAACAGCCATCTTAAATACCTCACTCTTTGCTACTGTTCTCCACTTATTTAACTCTACCATAGGAGCAGCTGGTAATACAGACATTACAGCTACATCTATCTTCTTATCATGTAATAAATACGCCCTTAGTATCTCTCTCGCCTTAGCAGTCTTCATTGCTTCTTCTATCTTCTTAGCCTTCCTCTCTCCAGTTAACAAAGGCCCTACTATCAACTCTACACTACTCGAAGCATTCTTCTTATAAACATGCTTATATACTTTAACTATACCACCACTAAAACTCCAATAACCACAGTCAGTAGTCTTATACCCACATCTACCCAATAACTCACATACATAACCATCATCACTTAACCCATAACTACCAACTTCATTACAGTCCCTCCAATATACATACTCTATACCAGCCTCTTTAGCCTCTACCTCAGTATATATAATACTCTCTCTATGCATCTTCTTCAGTCTGTCAAATATCCTTACTTTATACACTATAGTCTCCTTCGGCTTCTATTAACTACTATATAACCACTATATAGCTACTATAATAACTACTATATATAACTACTAATATAATTACACTTTCAACCCAAACGCCCCACGCTATATAAAATAATCAGAATTCCAGAAAAAGCAAATACTATTTTTAACATTTCTATAAGCCAAACCAGCAAACTACTGCAAATAAACACTATCCAAACATAAAAAAAATTACAAAAAATTCTATAAAACAACAAGACAAATTTGGACCTAACGGCAAGACAGATTTGGACAATCTGAGAGGGGTCAATATACAAACTATACAACTACCCCAGAGCAAGCACAAAAGCCCCTAAAAACACTGTAAACGCTCGCTGTAAGGCTACAAAAAAATAGTAGTAGATTGTGTATAGGGGATATATCCAGAACCACCCCCGTCTGCTTCAAGGGGTATAGGGGGTCTGTTTTAGTTGACAGATTAGTTGATAATTGTTATTGGCTACACAAAGGATGCCTATGGCTACTATTGGCTGTCTCAAACAGTAGGAGACTATCATGAAAGCAATTATCAACATCTTGCTGTTCATCGCAATGATGGCAGTAAGCAACGCATGGGCTTGGGCTGTTATCTGGCTGTGTAAAGAGTGGGGGTATCCCACAATCCTTGCAGTTCCATTTGTGATAATGAACTTTAGCATCTACGGCTACTTAATTGTAGTCCGTGCAACATCCTAACTTTCACAAGCAATCCTTCGGGGTTGCTTAATTTTCTTTTTGCTACGCTACTGTATGCTATCATAAACCATTAAGGAGTCACCAATGTCAAAGTACGCGTTTAAACTAACCCTTAACGGAACCCTATGGCTGGGGTATAGAAAGCCAATGGGTCTTGTTCTCTGGTCAAGGGACAAGACTGTTAAGATATTTGACCCTGTGACACTGTCATATTTAAGAGAAGCTTACCGTAAGGGCAACGAAGCCTTTGCGGAAGTAATCGCTGTCCTTGTCAAGTAGCCCTTCGGGGTTACTTTTTTTGCTTCGCTACTATTAGCTGTTTTAAACTATAAGGAGTTTTACCATGTACTTATTAAACAACATTCGTATTGAAGGGGAGCGACTTGGCGAAGTCACCGTCACAAGTTCCTCGTTCTTCACGGAGGGCACCCAACGTGGAGTAAAAGTATCAGTACAAGCAAAATTCGATTCTAATGGAATCACTGAGGTTGACGCAAGAGTCAACCGCACCAAGGTTATCGTTTCATTGGACAGCGTTGAAGTCCAGACAACCACTGGATGGTATAGTTCACAAAATGCTCTCCATCGCGTAACAGACGGAGGGCTCACGTTAAGTTTCCGTTACGACGGTTACACCTTATGCTACTGGCTTGATGAAGAGCCAGTAATAGAGGAAACCGTCGAAGATTAAACACAACAGCCTCACTGCAAAGTGGGGCTTTCTTTTTGTTTCACAGTGCTGTTATTGCTAACGCAACGCTACGCGTTGCTACGATTGACTTCATAAACCGTAAAGGAGAATATCATGAAACTTCGCAAGATTTATGACAGGCGCGGGGATACAATCGGTTTCGCAATGTCCGCTTCCCCAAAACCTGATGGAGAAGCAATTAAGTTAATCCGTCGGGAACTGCGGACAGAAACCATCTCGGTTCAACCAAGCAAGGGCAAGGATGCCAGCGAATACCCATTTGTGGCATTCAAGGGCGAATCCCCCATCGAAGTTGAAGATTAACTATCCCCTCAACCCGCATCTACTATATTCATTTGCGGGTTTCCCTTTTATATTTTTTATCTTTATTTGACAACTTGATGCGTGAGTGTAGTTTAAAGTCTAAAACACGTAATGAGATACAGGTAGAAAACCCTGTCACTCACGCTAACATTTAATTAAAAAGGAGAAACTAATGAAATTCATAGTATACAATGGCCAGTTATTTAGATACCTTAACTGTCCAATGCCTTTGCCAAAAGACTTTGATGAAACTGCTATCATATCATTGATAGATGATGCCACTCAAATCGGCAAACATAATAGGGTAATAGCAAAGCACTACTCTTTGCCATATGACAAGGAAAATCTTTTAAAGCACATCTATCCTGATGGAACCGTGCTTACAGATATAACTGGCAAGGAAACACTTCCACTGTCTTATGCACAATTCAATATCATTGCAATACCAGTAGAAGACAAAAGCAAAGAACGGACACAACTGGAGGGATAAATGAATATACTTAACATTACAGAGCGGGTTCTTATTACAACTGCTTATACAGCAGGAACAGCACTTGTGTGTATGTTTTGGTGGGGGATAAAGAGATGGGAAGAACTATTTATCTTTGCGTTCTCTGTAATCTTATCTTCAGTACTGCACGCAATAGGTATAATGATATGGGGGTTACTAAATGAATACAAATAAGATATTCATAGTAGCCAAAATCCTTTGGGCTTCATTTGCAGTGCTTGCAATCGTTTTATGGGTTGCAGGATATAAGTGTGCTATTGACATATGGGCAGTGTCAATGATATTCGGCATTATAACCCTTGCCCACTCAATTCATGAGGATAACAAAAGAAATGGAAAAGCTAAATAAGTTGCCTTGGTTTTGGAAAAACAAAGCCACAAGAATGCTCGGGATGCTAATATGTTTCTTTATGGGGCATGCTAACAAGCAGATATTGCTTCCTTACAGAAAGCACAGCGGATATAATCATACACACAAATATCTGAAGTGTTACTGTTATAGATGTGCAAAAGAGTTCAAGGGTAACAAATGGAGACGGCTTGCAAATGGTAAGCTAAGAGAAGTGCTATAATGAAAACCAGAATTAAAGAAAATCTCTTTCAGTTTTCCACATCCAAAAACAACCAAGAATATGTTTGCCTTGGCAGACGCTTATATGGCTGTGCAACTGACCCAAACGATGAAGTAATAAAAGCGGGAAGCAAGCACACAACATACATGACGACCCAAAATGGTTCATGGCAACTCTTTCCCAAAAGAAGGAAAAATGGCTAATGTATCATTTAAATATAAAGACTACCATGACGGGATGCAAGTATGGATAAGTAACCCATATGTTGACCTATGGCTATTCCAAATAGACGCTATAGATATACTTGCATGCCCGCAGAAGATTTTCAAACCAGAACTGTCATTGCCAAAAAAAGAACAGTTGCTATTCCACATGCACAAAGGTGGAAGAGTGCCATCGCTTGATGGATATTGGCGAATAATCCCTAAAGATAAAATAACTATAAAAAAGTAAAAGTAAGGGCTACTTACAGCCGTAATACCCAGGGGAAGCACCTGGGGGCCTTGCAAGCCGTAACTGTAATAAACCAAGGAGGTATCCAATGGGATACTTTACCGTAAAAATCGTCAGGATCGGAAGTCCCGTAGTCGAAGTAACAGTGCCTAACTCTGGTGCAACTGTTGCCGACGCCCTTGCCGCTGCCAACATCGCTACTGAGGCGCAGCAAGCCTATAAATTCAAGGGGCGCAACGT
>Ga0209835_1001394_pt1 | contig 13615 bp, 8 predicted proteins | sample LakKivwa52mmetaG_FD_184138 | JGI IMG/M metagenome (GOLD analysis project Ga0209835, IMG submission 184138) | Anoxic lake water microbial communities from Lake Kivu, Rwanda to study Microbial Dark Matter (Phase II) - Lake Kivu water 52m metaG... | ecosystem: Environmental > Aquatic > Freshwater >...
AATCTCAGCTCCACAACGCGGGCTGCTCAAGGCGGCGATTTTCTCCTCAAGGTCCGGGCTGACCGGCACACACTCAGGCTGATCCGGGCTCAGCACCGTCCCCCAGATACGCAGAACAACATGCGGCACCGCAAATCGTTCACGCAGTTCGTGGTACACCGTTTGCAAGACCGCTTCCAGATTACGCGCCGCATTCAACTTGGCCGCTAGGGCATAAACCTTGTCACTGATCGCATCGTTATCCTCGGCATAACGGATCATCTCGCGCATCCGCTCCTCAAGGGCGCGCGATTTTTCGCGCAGGACCTGCAACTGCCGCTCACCCAACGAGATTGCCTGATCACCATGCGGATTAGGCACGGTCAACTGGCTCAGCAAGTCGCCCCGCTGGGCAAAAAATTCAGGATGATCTTGCAAATACCGCGCCACTTGTTCCTGGGAAACATTCATAGCTCTACCTCACCCTCAAAAACCGTTACCGCCGGGCCCGTCAACCAGACCGGCGCCATTGCCCCGTCTTTAGCACCAGCCTCCGTACCAGCCCATTGTATGGATAGATCGCCGCCCCGGGTATGCACCACCACAGTGGAGTCCAGCAAACCCCGGCGAATCCCCGCCACCACTGCCGCACAAGCCCCCGTTCCGCACGCCAAAGTCTCGCCGCTGCCGCGCTCGAACACCCGCAAGCGAATCTCACGACGCTGGATAATCTGCATGAAGCCCACATTGACCCGCTCCGGGAAGCGGGGGTGACGCTCAAGCTGCGCCCCCAGCGTCGGTACCGGGGCCGCGTCCAGATTGCAGACCAGCCGCACCGCATGCGGGTTACCCATAGACAACACAGATAGCTCGATCGGTTCGCCATCCACATCAATGACATGCACCACCGCCTCGGCCTCGGCAATGAAAGGAATTTGCGGCGGCGCAAAACGCGGCGGCCCCATGTTGACGCTCACCATGGCATCGGCCTCCAAACGCGGCTCGATAATGCCACTCGCGGTCTCGACGCGCATGACCCTCTTGTCGGTCAAACCCTTGTCGTACACAAAGCGGGCGAAACAACGCGCCCCGTTCCCGCATTGCTGAACCTCGCCGCCATCGGCATTGAAAATACGGTAACGAAAATCGACATCAGACTGGGTTGGCCGTTCCACCAAAAGGATCTGGTCGCAGCCAATGCCAAAATGGCGATCGGCAATAAAACGATACTGCGCGGCCGATAAGGCTACCGTCTGGTTGATGGCATCGAACACCACAAAATCGTTGCCGAGACCATGCATCTTGGTAAATCTGAGCTTCATGACAGGAATTGCCTATAGTCGCGATAAATGCAGCGGTCCATCACCACCGTCAACCCTGCGGCCTGTGCGCGGAGTGCCGCCTCTTCGTGCACCACACCATCCTGCAACCAGAGCGCAGGGGCACCCATGGCAATCGCCTCTTCCACCACCGCCGGCACAAATTCGGGAGCGCGAAAAACATTAACCAAATCAACCGGAAATGGCAGGTCGCGCAAATGGGCGTAACAAGTTTCGCCCAGCACCGATGCCGTCGCTGGGCGCACCGGAACAATGCGATAGCCAAAACGCTGCAAGGCGCGGGCCACGCCAAAACTGGGCCGTTCGGGTTTGGGCGACAAACCCACCACGGCCACCGTTTTCACGCGCTGCAACAGCGCCCGGATGGCATCGGCCTCTGGATTGCGAAAGCTCGTCATGGCTCAATCATACAAGCTGGGCTGCCCTTCGGGGCGGGTCTTGAAGCGCTTGTGGAGCCAAAAATACTGCTCGGGCATTTCACGGACGCGGTCCTCGATAAAGGCATTCATGCGGCGCGTGTCCATCTCGGCATCCGCGCCCGGAAATCCTTCCCAAGCCGGATACAGCTGCACGACATAACGCCCCTTTTCCCAACGCGTCACGCAGGGCAGCACCACCGCACCGGCCGCTTTAGCCAAACGCGGCAGCGCCGTAATGGTGGCGGCCGGCACGCCAAAAAAGGGCACAAAAATGGCATCTTTGGGACCGTAGTCCATATCCGGCAGATAATAAAAAGGTCGCCCCTTCTTCAAGGCGCGCAACACCGGCTTGATGCCATCGTGGCGCGAATACATCTCCGATACTTCGCCCTCGCGACCGGTAAAGCGGGTCCGCGCCCGCAGCATTAACTGGTTGACCTGCGGGTTTTTGATCGTTGCGTACAGCGATACGATTGGGGCCAGCCAAGCCGTCACCCGCACGCCCCCCAGGTTAAGGCCCACAAAGTGCGGCGCCAGCAGAATCACCGGGCGATCGGCAACGGCAGACCAATGTTCCTGGCCTTCGATGCGCACGGCCCGTTCAACTTCGCTACGACGGCCCCACCAGGACACCGACTCCAGCAGGGTGGCACGACCGAGGGCACGAAAATGGCCGCGCAGGAGGCGTCGAAGGGCAAGCTTGTCGCTCTCCGGAAAACACAACTGCAGATTGGCACGCCCGATGCGACGGCGACTGGCGGAGGCGTAATACAACAGCCCGCCGAATCCTTCCCCAAGCCACGCCAACACCGAAAACGGCAGCATGACATGCAATAGGCGCAAAAGGCCTAACCACAACCGGGTCATGCCGCGGCCTCCAGCAAATTTTCCGGCGGGGGCGGGGCGTTTCCGTGCAAGCGAAAAATCCGATAACTCCACAGGTAATGCGCCGGCCGTTGCCGGATATGCCATTCAATCCGCCGCTGCACCTTGGCGATGGCGGCCTCGACCGGCTCTTTGGGCAAAGGGTCCAGGCGTTCCAGGCGTAACCGGTAACCCCGCCCCCACGGCAAGCGCTCACACACGATCAACAGCACCGCTACCGTCTGGGTCGTCGCCAAACGATAGGGCAAGGACGGAAAATAGACCGGGCTCGAAAAGAAAGGGGCCCACACCCCGTCACCGCTGCTGGCCGACTGATCCGGCAGAATGAACGCCGTTTCACCGCGTTTAAGTGCCGCCAACAGAGCTTTCACGCCGGAACGGTCAGGCGGCACGGTCACGATATGACCGCGTTCGCGGCCCGCCTTCATTAATTGATGCGCCCAGCGTTGCTTGGGGGGGCGGTACAGCGCCGTCATCGGAAATTGCGCGCCGTACCAAATGCCGGCGATCTCCCAGCAGGCCTGATGCGGACACAGCAAAACCACGCCACGGCCCTCGGCGTGGGCCGCATGAAGGTGCTCGATGCCCTCCACCTCGCGCACCCAAGAGGTCACCGTCGCGAGAGGCCGCAACCAGATGGCCGCCAATTCCATCATCCCTTGACCCAGCCCAGCCCCAACGGCCGGCAACGAAACCTGATCACCTAAGCCCGCCTTAGCCAGATTCTCGCGCAAGAGCGCCGCATGGCGCGGGCGGAGCAAAGCCACCCAGCCAAACAGCGTGCCTAAGCCATGCAAGATTGGCAACGGAAGCAACGATAAGAGTTTGAATATCAAGGACACGAGTTGACTGCGTTTATCAAAAAGGTGCAAAATGGCATCGCCGCCGTGTTAATGCAGACAACTTGCGGGCGGGATACAAATACTGCTAAAGCGTCGACGCTCAGCAAGTCCCCCGAGCCGTTCGCGCCATTCAAATCATTGGGGACCTGCGAGCGCAACATGAGCAATTCCTATCTGTTTACTTCCGAATCAGTTTCTGAAGGCCACCCGGACAAGGTCGCTGACCAGATTTCTGATGCCGTTCTCGACGCCATCCTGACCGACGACCCGACCGCGCGCGTCGCCTGCGAAACCTTGGTCACCACCGGTCTGGTCATCATGGCCGGCGAGATTACCACCAAAGCGCAGGTTAATTACGCCGCCGTAGCTCGCGACACGATTCGCCGCATTGGCTATGCCGATCCGAACCTGCGTTTTGACGCCGATGGTTGTTCGGTGCAGGTCTGTTATGGCCAGCAAAGTTCCGACATCGCCCAAGGTGTAGACCGCGCCTCGGACGACTATCTGAACCAGGGAGCGGGGGACCAAGGCCTGATGTTTGGCTACGCCTGCGACGAAACCGACACCTACATGCCACTGCCAATCTACCTCGCCCACCGTTTGGTCGAGCGTCAGGCCTTGGTGCGCAAAGACGGCCGTCTGCCCTGGCTCCGCCCAGATGCCAAATCGCAGGTCACCTTGCGCTATGTTGACGGCAAGCCCGACAGCATCGACACCGTGGTGCTGTCCACCCAACATAGCCCCGAGTTCTCGCCGCCCGAAAAACAAAAAACCCTGCACGAAGCCGTGATCGAAGACATTATCAAGCCCATGCTACCCAAGGCACTGATCAAGGGCGAGATCAAATATCTGGTCAACCCCACCGGCTGTTTCGAGATCGGCGGCCCGCATGGCGATGCCGGCCTTACCGGCCGCAAAATCATTGTCGATACCTACGGCGGCGCGGCCCCGCACGGCGGTGGCGCATTCTCCGGCAAGGACCCGTCCAAGGTCGATCGCTCCGCCGCCTACGCGGCGCGCTATGTAGCCAAAAATATCGTAGCGGCCGGACTGGCCAGCAAGTGTCTAGTGCAGGTCTCTTACGCTATTGGCGTCGCCCAGCCGACCTCAATCATGGTCGAGACCTACGGCACCGGAAAGATTGCGGATGAGCGCTTGACCGAGTTGGTACGCCGCCATTTTGATCTGCGCCCCAAGGGCATCGTGCAGATGCTCAACCTGCTGCGGCCCATCTATCGCAAGACCGCCGCATATGGCCACTTTGGCCGCGACGAACCCGAATTTACATGGGAAAGTTTGGATAAAGCGGCGGCGCTGCGGGCCGATGCGGGGCTGTAAAACGCGGCCGATTCGGTAGAATTTGGCCTTGCACCGAGGGGCGCTGCAGCGATGAATAATCGTCAGGCTCGGTGTGGAGGCTTCGAGTAACGGCGCCCATTCATTAATTTGAATGGAGTTTTGCCATGAGTATCACCAAAGACTACATCGTTGCTGATCTGGGTCTGGCCGACTGGGGCCGCAAGGAAATCCGCATTGCCGAAACCGAGATGCCCGGCCTGATGGCGATCCGCGAGGAATACGCCAAGAGCCAACCCCTCAAGGGTGCGCGCATCACCGGCTCGTTGCACATGACGATCCAAACCGCCGTGCTGATCGAGACCCTCACCGCGCTCGGCGCCGAGGTGCGCTGGGCCTCGTGCAACATCTTTTCGACCCAAGACCACGCCGCCGCTGCGATTGCCGCGACCGGTGTGCCGGTGTACGCCGTCAAGGGCGAATCGCTCACTGAATACTGGGATTACACGCACCGCATTTTCGAGTGGCCCAGCACCGGAAAGGCCGGCGTCTACTCAAACATGATTCTCGATGACGGCGGCGATGCCACCCTGCTGCTGCACATCGGCGCCCGTGCCGAAACCGATTTGAGCGTCATCGCCAACCCCAGCAGCGAAGAAGAGTCCATACTGTTTGCGGCCATCAAGGCCAAGCTCGCCACCGATCCGACCTGGTATTCCACTCGCCTGGCGCAGATTAAAGGCGTGACCGAAGAAACCACCACCGGCGTGCATCGCCTCTACCAGATGCACGAGCGCGGCGAGCTCAAATTCCCCGGCATCAATGTCAATGACTCGGTCACCAAATCCAAGTTCGACAACCTCTACGGCTGCCGCGAATCGCTGGTCGATGGTATCAAGCGCGCCACCGATGTCATGGTCGCCGGCAAGATCGCCGTCGTGGCGGGTTATGGCGATGTCGGCAAGGGTTCGGCCCAGGCCCTACGCGCCCTGTCGGCGCAAGTCTGGGTGACTGAAATCGATCCGATCTGCGCCCTGCAGGCCGCGATGGAAGGCTACCGCGTCGTTACCATGGACTACGCCGCCGACAAGGCCGACATCTTTGTCACCGCCACCGGCAACTTCCATGTCATCACCCACGACCACATGGCGGCGATGAAAGATCAGGCCATCGTCTGCAATATTGGCCACTTCGACAACGAGATCGATGTCGCCGGTATTGAAAAATATCAGTGGGAAGAGATCAAGCCGCAAGTCGATCACATCATCTTCCCCGACGGTAAGCGCATCATCCTCTTGGCCAAGGGCCGCTTGGTGAACCTCGGCTGCGCCACCGGCCATCCCAGCTATGTGATGTCCTCCAGCTTCGCCAACCAGACCATCGCCCAAATCGAGCTGTTCACCCGCACCGCCGATTACCCGGTCGGCGTTTATACCCTGCCCAAGCACCTGGACGAGAAAGTCGCGCGCCTGCAACTGAAGAAACTCAACGCGCAACTGACCGCGCTGACCGACCAGCAAGCCGCCTACATCGGTGTGCCAGTAACAGGTCCCTACAAGGCCGAGCATTACCGCTACTAATCAGCAAACCCGATCATTCACGCGGCACCCCGCTACGCAAGGCCCAACGGCCGCGGGTAGCGGAGCGCTGCGCTGAAACAGAGAAAGCGCTAGCCAAAAGCATTACCGTTCGCTTATAATGCGCGCCGTTGTGCCTTGCCCGTGTTCCGTCGCCACGCCAATACCCTTTCGGCGACATTTAACACTCTACGGGACTGCCGATCCAAACCGATCTGTCACAGCCCCATCTGCCCCAACCTCCTGATTTCCTCGATATGGAATCGCGTAACTCGGTTGGCGCCGATGTTACGCCCTGACCGCGTGCGCATCTGCCCGCAGTCAGATTGCCTGCTCTCGCCGGATTTTATCCATGGCGTTGCGGGCTGATTTTTATTGAGGAAACACCATGAACTTTGCCGATCTCGGCCTCTCCCCCCTGATTATCAAGGCGCTGCATGCGGCCGCCTACCAGGCTCCCACCGCTGTCCAAGCCGAAGCAATCCCCGCCGCGCTAGCCGGTACCGACCTCTTGGTCTCGGCCCAAACGGGAAGCGGTAAAACCGCCGCCTTTATGTTGCCCAGCCTGCACCGCGTCACCACGCCCAGCACAGCCAGTGGCAACGGTCCGCGAATCCTGGTTCTGACCCCAACCCGTGAACTGGCCCAGCAAGTGCAACAAGCCTCGGACAAATACGGTAGTGAAATTCACCGCCTGCGCACCGTCAGCGTCGTCGGCGGCGTTCCCTATGGCCTACAACTAAAACAGATGTCCCGCCCGGTCGATATCATGGTGGCCACCCCGGGTCGTCTCATGGACCACATGGAACGCGGTCGGGTTGATTTTGATCGCCTAGAAGTTTTGATTCTCGACGAAGCCGACCGCATGCTCGACATGGGCTTCATCGACGACATCAAGCACATTGTCAGCAAAACCCCAGAAAACCGCCAAACCCTGCTGTTTTCAGCCACGCTTGATGGCACTGTCGGCGTTCTGGCCCGCAACCTGACCCGCGATCCGCAGCGCATTGAGATTGGCCACGCCGCCGCCACCCAATCGCCGCAAATTGAACAGCGCATCCTGATGGCCGATAACCACTTCCACAAAGGCAAGTTGCTTGACGCGCTTCTGCAAGATGACGCCGTCGTACAAGCCATCGTCTTCACCGCCACCAAGGCCTCCGCCGACACTCTCACCGACCAGCTGCGCGAACAAGGCGTCGCGGCCGCCGCACTGCATGGCGATATGCCGCAATCCAAGCGCACCCGCACCCTCAAGGCCATGCATTCCGGCCAGATCCGCGTTCTGGTCGCCACCGATGTGGCGGCGCGCGGCATCGATGTCCCCGCCATCAGCCATGTCATCAACTTTGACCTGCCCCGCCAGGCCGAGGATTATGTCCACCGCATCGGCCGCACGGGGCGCGCTGGCCGCACCGGCATCGCCATCTCCCTGGCCGGGTTTAGCGAACGCCACATGCTGCGCACCATTGAGCGCTATACCCACCAGCAACTCACCATCACCACCCTGCCCGGACTAGAACCCAAACCGCGCGCCGAGCGCCCCGATTCTGCACCGCGCAACGAGCGTTCGCGTCCTCCATATGCCCGGCAGGAGCGTTCCTATGAGCGCGGCTCCCGTTTCGACTTCACCCGCGGCCAAGGCGATTACGAATCCCGCCCCGGCGGCGAGCGCCGCCCCTCCAACCGCGATGCCGGCTTCCCGTCACGCGACAGCCAGCCACGCCGTTTTGGCCCGCACAGCGACGCCCCCAAACCCTACGGCCCGCGGCCAGAAGCCCGCCGCAGCGGTCCCTGGGAAGGTCGCAGTGCGGGCGGTTTTGCCGATCGCAACGAGGGCCAAGGCCGCAATTACTGGCAAAACAGCCCCGCCGAATCGGCCGGCCCGGATGACCATGAGGCACAACCCGGCGCCAACGCCTGGAACAGCCAGCCGGCCGACAAGCGCTCGCCAGCGCGTTCCTATGGCGGCAAACCCAGTGGCCATGGTGGCGCCCGGGACGGTCAGCCGCGCGGCGGCCAAGGCCCGCGCAAAGGCAAGCCCAGTTTCAGCGGCAAGCCCGGCGGCCAACGCCCCCCGCGGGAACGCTAATCTCAATCGCTAGGGCCCGTTACTGGGGCCCCTGCCAAGCAAAAGGCCGATGCAACGAATGCATCGGCCTTTTCTGTTTGGGGCGACGAATGGGGCTCGAACCCACGACAACCGGAATCACAATCCGGGGCTCTACCAACTGAGCTATCGCCGCCAATGACCTTCTGCTGCGATCTCTGCAACAAAGGAGGGCGCATTCTATCCGAACTCAGCCACTCAATCAATGCAGAGGCCGTTCCCTGTTCCAAGGAAATCATGACCGCCCTCCTCCGCTCAACTATTCCAGGCATCGGACCACCCCAAGTCAGCCCAATGTCAGGCGCCACGCACGGCCCTGGAAATTTCATTCCCGTTCAATGGGTTGAGCGAGTCGCAATCAGAAGAAGTCGCTAGGTTATCCCAGCTTGAGTTAGAAACCGCACAACAGCCACCTTCGGGTGGCTGTTGTCATTTCTGGCCTAGAAAAAGAGAGAGGGGGCAGACACGATTCCTTCAATCTATGCCTGAAATGGGCTTGGTGAGCGCGGGCCAAACACGGATTGGCTAATCCCCCATGAGCAGTATTTGCGGCTCGCGGCTGACAGCGGGCTGCGTCAAAAGGGGTGGGAAGACCGAAGAAGACGGGAAATCGTGTCTGACCCCATTTTTATGCATTTTTACATTTTTATTAGTTCAGCTCGAGGTAGCCCAAAATCCCTTCGGCGGCTTGGCGGCCTTCGGACACGGCGGTGACCACGAGATCAGAGCCGCGCACCATGTCACCCCCCGCAAAGACTTTGGGATTGGCGGTCTGGAACGGCTGGGATTGTCCCTTGGCGATGACGCGACCGGCCGGGTCGGTGGTGATGCCGAAATCTGCAAACCACGCGGCGGGGTTGGGGCGGAAGCCAAAGGCGACCAGGACGCGGTCGCAGGGGATGATTTCTTCCGAGCCTTCGATTACCACGGGGGTGCGGCGGCCCCGGGCATCTGGGGCGCCGAGTTCGGTGGTAACTAGCTTGATGCCTTCAACTTTACCCGCGCCGACAATCGCGACGGGCTGCCGGTTCCACAAGAACTGCACGCCTTCTTCCTTGGCGTTGGCCACTTCGCGTTTGGAGCCGGGCATGTTGGCCTCGTCGCGGCGGTAGGCGCAGGTGACGCTGGCGGCGCCTTGGCGAATAGAGGTGCGGTTGCAGTCCATGGCGGTGTCGCCACCACCGAGTACCACGACACGCTGGCCTTGCATATCGACGAAGGTGTCTTGCGGCAGACCCAGGCAGTGATTCACATTGGAGATCAAAAAGGGCAGCGCGGCCATCACGCCGGGCAGGTTTTCGCCAGGAATGTCGGCTTGCATGTAGGTGTAGGTGCCCATGCCCATGAACACGGCATCGTATTGGGCGAGCAGATCGGCCATCGAAATATCACGCCCCACCTCTGTGTTCAGCTGAAACTCGATGCCCATATCGACAAAAATTTCACGCCGGCGGGCCATGACGGTTTTTTCCAGCTTGAACTCGGGAATGCCAAAGGTGAGCAGGCCGCCAATCTCCGGGTATTTGTCAAAGACCACGGCCTGAACGCCATGGCGCGCCAGGACATCGGCACAGGCCAAGCCGGCCGGGCCGGCACCAATGATGGCGACCTTTTTGCCGCTGGGCGTCACCCGGCTCAGGTCGGGACGCCAGCCCTGGGCAAAGGCAGTCTCGGAAATATAGCGTTCCACCGCGCCGATGGTCACGGCCCCTGCCTCGACTTGGTTCAGCGTGCATGCGCCTTCACAGAGACGATCTTGTGGACAAACGCGGCCACAAATTTCGGGCAACGAATTGGTGCGATGCGACAACTCGGCGGCTTCTGCAATGCGGCCTTCATCGACGAGTTGCAGCCAATTGGGAATGTAGTTGTGGACCGGGCACTTCCACTCGCAATAGGGGTTGCCACAGGCCAAACAGCGCCCGGCTTGCGCGTGGGCCTGATCGGTCCCCATCTGGGCATAGATCTCCTTGAACTCCTTGCTACGCACCGCAGCCGGTTTCTTGTCGCCATCCTTGCGGGCGATATTCAGGAATTGAAAAACATCAGACACGGGTTTAGTCCTTCAACAAATCTTCAACGGCCATGGTCTTGGGTTTAACCAGCCAATAGCGACCCACCACTTCGTCAAACTGCGCCAGCATCCAGCGGGCCCGCTCGGAGCCGGTATGGTGCACATGCTTTTCAAGGCGTTCACGCAGCCAGGCGCGCAATTCGCCGGTGTGTTCGTCGGTGATGCGATTGATATCGACCATCTCATTGTTGTAGCGATGGGCGAAGCGATCGGCCTCGTCATAGACTAAGGCAAAGCCACCGCTCATGCCCGCGCCAAGATTGAGGCCAGATTCACCGATCACCACGATGGCGCCGCCAGTCATGTATTCGCAACAGTGATCGCCTACGCCTTCGACGACTGCAATGGCGCCCGAGTTGCGCACGCCAAAGCGTTCGCCTGCCATACCGGCCGCATAGAGCTCACCGCCCGTCGCACCGTAGAGACAAGTGTTGCCAATAATGCTGGCCTGATGGGCCGCAAAGGCCGAACCGGCTGGGGGATAGATGGCAATACGGCCCCCGGACATGCCCTTGCCGACATAGTCGTTGGCATCGCCAATCATCTCGATAGACAGGCCGCAATGATTCCACACCCCCAAGCTCTGGCCGGCGGAGCCGGTCAGTTTGAGGTGCAGACAATCGTCTGGCAGACCCTCCGCCCCGTGTGCCTTGGCAATCTCGCCCGAGAGGCGGGCACCGATTGAGCGGTTGACATTGCGCACCGTGTATTCAAGGCGTTGCGGGGTTTTACTAAGGATGCCGGCCTTGGCATCCGCCACCATCTGCTCGGCCAACTCGCCCTTGTCAAAGGAGGGGTTGCGATCTTCTACGCAGAAACGCGGTTCATCGCTGGCGACGCGGCCTTGCGACAACAAGGTGTCAAGACGCAGACGACCTTGGCGATCGGTCTCGCCAGGCAGGATTTCAAGCAAGTCGGTACGGCCAATGAGGTCCTCAAACCGCGCAATGCCCAAAGCGGCCATCCATTCACGGGTCTCGCGGGCGACGAAGGTGAAGTAATTGATCACCATCTCGGGCAGGCCGATGAAGAAATCCTTGCGCAGCCGGGCGTCCTGCGTGGCAATGCCGGTGGCACAGTTGTTAAGGTGGCAGATGCGCAGGTATTTGCAGCCCAGGGAGATCATCGGCGCCGTGCCAAAACCAAAGGACTCGGCGCCCAGAATGGCGGCCTTGACGACATCGAGGCCGGTTTTCAGGCCACCGTCGGTTTGCACCCGCACCCGGCCCCGCAGGCCGTTGGCGCGCAAAACCTGTTGCGCTTCGGTCAGACCCAGTTCCCAGGGCGAGCCGGCGTACTTCACAGAGGTCAGCGGCGAGGCACCGGTGCCGCCGTCGTAGCCAGAGATGGTGATGAGGTCGGCATAGGCCTTGGCCACGCCCGCCGCGATGGTGCCCACACCCGGTTCGGCGACCAGTTTCACCGAGACCAGCGCCTCGGGATTGACTTGTTTGAGGTCAAAAATAAGTTGTGCCAGATCCTCGATGGAATAGATGTCGTGATGCGGCGGCGGCGAGATCAGCGTCACGCCGGGTTTGGTGCAACGCAACTTGGCGATGTGTGCCTGCACCTTGTTACCGGGCAACTGACCGCCTTCACCGGGCTTGGCGCCCTGCGCAACCTTGATTTGCAAGACCTCGGCGTTGACCAGGTAATGGGCGGTGACGCCAAAACGACCCGACGCCACCTGCTTGATTTTGGACATTTTGAGCGTGCCGTAGCGGGCCGGATCCTCGCCGCCTTCGCCCGAGTTGGAACGCCCGCCAATGCGATTCATGCCTTCGGCCAGGGCTTCGTGCGCTTCGGGTGACAGCGCGCCCAGCGACATGCCGGCCGAGTCGAAGCGCTTGAGAATGGCCTCGAGCGAATCCACCGTGTCGAGCGCAAGCGGTTGATCGGCCAGTTTCAGGCGCATCAGATCGCGCAACATGGCGACGGGGCGCTGGTTGACGCGCTCGGCATAGCGTTTGTAGGCCTCATACGAGCCGGTCTGCACGGCGGCTTGCAGTTCTTGCACCACATCCGGGTTATAGGCGTGATATTCCTCGCCATGCATGAACTTCAGCAGACCGCCCACCGGCAGGGCCTGGACGGGGTTGAAGGCGCGGCGGCGCAGTTGTTTTTGATCCGCTTCAAAGTCGGCAAAGGTCGCCCCAGAAACGCGCGAGACGCTGCCTTTCAGACATAGCTCAACCACCGATTCGTGCAGACCGACGATCTCGAACAACTGCGCGCCCCGGTAGCTGGCAATGGCCGAGATGCCCATCTTGGACATGATCTTCAACAGCCCCTTGTCGATACCCTTGCGATAATTCAGCAAGGCCTTCACTGCTTTGACCTGAATTTCGCCGCGCTGCACCATCTGCAAGATGGATTGATAAGCCAGATACGGGTACACGGCCGTCGCGCCATAACCGATCAAGGCGGCGATCTGGTGCGGGTCGCGGGCGGCGCCGGTCTTGATGACCAGGTTGGCGTCACAGCGCAGGCCGGCCGCGATCAAGGCATGGTGCACGGCACCGGTCGCAAACAGGATGGGTAGGGGTAGCGTGGCCGGCGTGATGTCACGATCGGACAGCACCACCACCACCTTGCCCGCACGCACGGCCGCCACGGCATCGGCCGCGAGTCGCTCGAGGGCACCTTGCAGGCTGATCTGCTCGGGGTTGTATTGCAGGTTGAACGAGACCGAGGCATAGGCCGGGTCGGCGCTGGCGGTGACGGCGCGGAAGGCATCGTGCGACAGCACCGGCGAGTTCACCTCCATGCGGTGGGCATGGTCAGCGGTTTCTTCAAAAAGGTTTTTCTCGCGCCCAAACACGGTGTTGAGCGACATCACGATGGCCTCGCGGATCGGGTCGATCGGCGGGTTGGTCACTTGGGCGAACTGCTGCCGCAGGTAGTCAAAGGGCGAGCGCACCTTCTGGGAGAGCACGGCCATCGGCGTGTCATCGCCCATCGAGCCGACCGCCTCCTGGCCCTCTTCGGCCAGCACGCGCAAGACTTGCTCCAGCTCTTCGCCGCTAACATTAAACAGCTTTTGGTGCGTGGCCACCGTCGCCGCATCCAGGGCCGGATAATCGCTGTCCTGCT
>Ga0209835_1001395_pt1 | contig 13614 bp, 31 predicted proteins | sample LakKivwa52mmetaG_FD_184138 | JGI IMG/M metagenome (GOLD analysis project Ga0209835, IMG submission 184138) | Anoxic lake water microbial communities from Lake Kivu, Rwanda to study Microbial Dark Matter (Phase II) - Lake Kivu water 52m metaG... | ecosystem: Environmental > Aquatic > Freshwater >...
ATATGGCAGAACCCGACGAACTTGATTACGGGCGCTACTGCCAGCACGGCACCAACATCGGCACCCCAGGTGGCTCCGACTACCTGTGCGGGCTGTGCGAAGATGGGCTGAACAAGCGTGTGCCTGTCACAATCTACGGGGCATGCTACGCTGTTGCCTACCTCGACAACCCGTACAAGAACGAGTGGCCCACCTTGAAGGGCTACGGGTCCGAGGCCGAGATGCGCCGTGCGGTGGAGACGATGAGCGCCGAGATGGACCACACCAACAGGCTGGCGCTCCAACTGGGCATGTCCGCTATGATCCTGGTGTGCCAGCAGATTCAACACACCTTCGAGTGGGGACACTGATGATACCCATCGACAAGATCATCGCCTACGAGAACGGGGAACTCAGCTTCTCCGACACGCTGAAGCTGTTCAGCACCCTGATCGCAACAGGACAGTGCTGGACCCTACAGGGCCACTACGGCAGGGCTGCGCAGTGGTTCATCAACAGGGGCCTGATCGCCACCGACGGGGTGGTCGATTGGGACTATGCAGCCCTATGTGACACGGAACAGGAGGCATGAATGGACCCAACACTGCAAGCGCTCAGAGAGCGTGCCAAAACAGGCACCCCACTGCAACGGCGTGCCTACCTGATCAACGGCCTGGTGTTCGCCCGCATGACTATCCAGAATCGCACGGAGATAGCGGAGCGTGGCTTCCAATACTGGCTGCGCACGGGCGTGGTGCCGAAAGCACTCAACCTGTACGCCACTGTCGAACTGTCGGTGGCTAGCGCTCAATCGCTCCAAGTGGCCGACAGTGAGGAAATCTGGCAGGCCCGCAAGACCCCCCATCTGGCCGAGCAGATCGTGCAGGCTAAGGTGTGGGGCATCGGGGTGCCCAAGGCACACTTCGCCCTGGCCTGCGCAGGCTTCGGCAAGGGTGGCTGCATCGACAGCAGACTTGGCAACAAGTACGCTGAGAGGCTCGCCACCTACGCTCGACGGAGCAGCGACGGCCTCGGCTGGGTGTGGCATGCCTCGAAACCAGGATGGGTCCGCTACGCTCAGGCGTGTGAAGCCATCTGGGGCAGAGGGGACCATGCGAACAAGCAGTGGGTCGAATGGCTCCACGACATGAGCAAGGAAGGACGGCGCACAACCCATGGCTGCCTACTTGACTGACAACAGGGGCGAGGACTACGAGGTTCTCTGCCCCTACTGTGGGGACGAAACCGCCGACCTCGGAGGCGGCCACTACATCTGCAAGGGCGAAGGCGGCTATCGATTCACCATCGACAACCCTGAAGCCTGGCTGGCAGAGCAGCAACTGGGGGAACTGGAAAGGGCGGCAGAGCGAGCGTGGGAGGCACGCAATGACCGATGAACCGCAAGGGATGCGCATGCTGGTGCAGTGCGAACACGGCGGCTGCTACCATCCCATCGTCAGGGTGGGCTACATCACTCGCAACGGCGAGGTCTGCGTGGTCCTGCAGGCCGACGACTACGCCATCCTCTACGAGGACGGCTCCGAGATGGACGACGACGAACAGGAGGACACGGATGAGTGAAGGACTACCCATCTTCCCTGGCCTGTGGGGAGGTGAGCCGATGCGGGTCACAATCCGCACGGCTGCCCATCTTGCCACTACGGATGTGGCAGACGCCGTGCAGATCATCGGCGGCTGCTCCATCAGGCCAGGCACGGGCATCTGGTTCGACTGGGCGGGCCACACTGTGGTCGAAGCCAGCCAGGACATCATCCTGGTCGGCCAGGCCGACAGGGTGCTGCCCTGCACAGAGCGCCTCATCAGCATGTGCCTGGAACATGAGGATGCGGTGCTGGTCGAGTTCGAGTCGAAGGACCTGGGCTTCGCCTACAAGTTCTTCGTGGACATCTGAGAAAGGAGGACGATGAGCAAACTGGTACGATGCTGGAAGGTGATCGGCCCCAATGGGGAGGCCCCGCTGGGCAATCAGTGCTTCCGCTACCCGAAGAGCGGGCAGTGGACGCAACACCTGAACCCCCACGAACTACGCCACTGCCACTGGGGCTACCACTACTCACCTGGCAAGGACATCCTGAAATGGGTGGGTAACCTGGATCAGTTCGGCCCCGTAAGGAGATGGGTTTATCGTCATCCCCAGGGATACACGCTGGTGGCCGACGAGCAGGACCGCCCTGGCCTTGTGAGGCAGAAGGGCCACGCACGCACAGGGGTGCTGCTGGGCTACCTGGCCGAAGTGGAACCCTGCCAGCACCACCCACATGAGAAGCAATCCAGTAAACGGGTCACCTGCCAGCTTCGGGTGCTGCGACGGTACCCGATCACCGACAGGACTCTCGAACGGGTCGATAAGGTCCCCTGGTCATACCGTGCCGAGGCCGCTTGCAGGGAGCAGCAGTACGATCTGCTGCTCAAACTCACAGGGGCGGGTGGCAGGTACCAGGGGCAGCAGGCGAAGAAGGTCCACTAGCCGAAAGGAGAACGATGAGGCTGGTCAAACAGCAATGTTGCTGGACGCCCTGCCCAGGACGATGGGGCAGGCTCGGGCACCAACCGTGGAGTCACCTGCTGTGCAGGCTGAGAGAATGGAGGCGATACCGTGGCATCTGAGCGTGGCTGGCTGTTCACCGTCACCTTCCCCATCTTCGTGGAACACAACACGGAGGGTGGGGCGACCAACGAGAAGGAGGCCCGCAACCTTGCCAACGCTCTGATCGCCTCGGGCCGCTGGCCGAGGGGGAACACACCGAAGACGATGACCGTCCAGTATGTGAAGGGGTGAGAGATGAGCCTGAACGACCTGTACGAGTTCGCTTTCGACGCCGCCGATGTGGCGGTGCGGGATTACGAGGCGGCGCACCGCAACGGCTACATCAACTGCCCTGAGGCGGGCGGCTGGCTGCGACCCATCACCGAGGACGAGGTTCGTTACGGTCCTGGTGGCCGTGACGCTGCCATCGAAAGGATGCTGCGAGTCGAGCAGACGGGTTGGTGGAATGAAGAACTGATGCACCGTCTGTTGGATGCTGCTGGGGGTGAGAGATGAGCCTGGAATACCACAAGATCAACTCGATCTTCAAGCGTGATCCCTCAGGCAAGACAATCCTGTGGGGCGAGTACGCCCAACCCGAGTTCGCCTACCTGGCCGACAATCAATGGGTGTTCACCGAGAAGGTGGACGGCACCAACATCCGTGTCATGTGGGACGGCGAGCACATCACCTTCGGCGGCAAGACCGACAACGCTCAACTACCTGCCCCCCTGTTCCAACGACTCCACAGCATGTTCTCACCTATCGACATGGCTACCACATTCGATGGTCCCGCCTGCCTGTACGGCGAGGGCTACGGGGCGGGCATCCAGAAGGGCGGCAAGTACAGCCCGACCCCCGAGTTCGTCCTGTTTGATGTGCAGGTGGGGGAGTGGTGGCTGCTGCGGGAGCAGGTGGAGGCAGTCGCCCTCTCGCTGGGCTGCAAAGTGGTGCCGATTGTCGGCTACGGCACCCTCGGCGACATGATCCGCAAATGCGAATCTGCCTACGCCTCGGCGTGGGGCGACTTTCCTGCTGAGGGGATCGTGGCCCGCCCTGGCGTGGAGTTGCGGGATCGGGCAGGTCGGCGGGTCATCACCAAGTTCAAGTTGCGCGATTTCGATGCTGCTGGAAAGGAGAGAACATGAGCGTCTCATTGGACATGAGCAGAGGATGGCGCCCAGGCAAAACACCCACCTTCAGGGTGGCTGTGGACCTGTGGGTGACCATCAAAGGAGTGGACCGTGTGATCGACATGCTCTACGACTGCGGACAGCCTGAGCTTGCTGGTCAGCTATGGGACCGCCTGATCGAGTTGGAAGAGCAAGCCTGTCAGAAGGGCACACCACTGAGAGGGGAGGACGATGAGTAGCCCACTCGAACGGATGAAGGATGCCATGGCGCAGGACCTCTTCGGCATGACGAAAGGGATGGCGCACCAACGGGGGGTGTGCATCCAGTGCGGCCAGCCGCCTGCCTTCTACCCCCCCGACAACCCTGACCCCCGTGATGTGCGGGAGTACGAAATCTCGGGGCTGTGTCCCGCCTGCTTCGACCGCATCTGCACCCCGCCCGTCGATGCCGACGAGGCGATGGAGGCCTTGTATGAGTTCGACGACTCGGACCTGTGGGATGATGCCAGGAGCGACGAATGATAGCGCTGACGGCGCCCTACTTCCTGGCCCTCGCCCAGGATGAGGTTGGGACGCACCGTCTACACGCCTGGGGGATGGAGCATGCCCTGGAGTTGGCGTGGCTGCTGAACCGTGCGCACAATCAGGATGTGGTGATCGTGGACGCAGCGACGGGCCAGCCGCTCGCTGCTGTGAAGGTCGAGTGGCAGTAAGTGTCGACGGTAAGGTATACTTAAGGGACACTTCGTGTCCCGTTTGGTGAAGGGTTACCTTACCTGTTACAGTAAGGAGTGAGATGCTAGAGATACACCAGTCCACCATCGGGAGCTTCCAACTCTGCCCTGGACGGGTGATGCTGTCCACCGTGGACGGATTCAACCACACGCCCTCGGAGGCGATGGCTCTCGGGTCGATGGTGCATCGGCTGATCGCCACCTACCTGAAAGGCCATCGGGGCGACAAGCTGTGGCCCCCTTACTGGTCGACCCGTGACTGCCTGCGGGGCGTGCTAGAAGCGATGGCCTGCGAGGACCAGTGGTATCTGCCCGACACGGGCGCCGACGACAAGTACCTGGACGGCTTCCTTTTCGAGGCAGGGCTGATCGCCAAGGAATGGCATCAGCAGGTGTTCGAGCCGTCGCTGCGGGATGTGGCCGTGGTGGCAGTGGAGGAAGAGATGCGCACGGTACTCACCGTGAAGGACGGGGGCATCGCCCTGGTCGGCACCCCTGACCTGGTGTCGCCTGGCACCGTGTTCGACTGGAAGGTGGCGGGCCGTGGCTGGTCCGAGAACAAGGACGGCCTCACCAAGGGCAGCTTCTCCCCGCAGCCGCCCCTGTACCTGCATCTTGTACGCTCTGCGGGGCTGGGAATAGCACCGAACAAGTTCGTGTTCTTCGTGTACGACCGCAAGAAACATGAGTGGACACCCTTCGAGACAGAGTGGTCCGACATCCAGATCGAAGCGGCAGTGCAGAACGCCAAGCACGCCGCCCGCATGATCATCCACGACGCCTGGCAGTTCACTCCCTTCTCGACGGTCTTCGGCAAGACGCAGCGTGGCTGGTGGTGCAGCCGCAAGTACTGCGGCGCCTGGAACATCTGCCAGGGCAAACGCATGATCTCGGACGACACCGACACAGAGGTAGAATACGACCCCCGTTGGGTCGTATCACCAGAAGGAGAAGCATGATCGAAATCAAGGATGGGACGCTGCGAGTCAGCGCCACCTACTCCCTGAAGGTCCCCGTCAACGATGGCGGGTACGCCATGCAGGATGCGGGCATGTCCATGACCGTCGAGCAGACTGTCGGGGACACCGACACTGCCAGGGTCGCCAAGGATGCCCTCAGCCTGTACGAGCAGTTGATCGGCGGCTGCAAGCTCGCCGTCTTCGGCCAGTTGGGCGTGGACTTCGACACCACCAACGATGGGGTGATGAAGCCCAAGGTGACGGAGACGCCGAAGTCCAGTGGTGGCGGGCGCTCCAACGCTGCCCGCACTGGCGGCGGCAACCGCAGCGGTAGCGGTGGTCAGCGTCAGGGTAGCGGTGGTGGCAGGCAGTTCGCCCCTGCGAAGGCGGCTGGCAGGGAACTGCCCGTCGTGACCTTCGGCGGCGGCGCCTACTACGACCAGCGGCCCCTGAAGCTGGACGGCACCTACAAGCCAGGGGCAGCCGACTTCAAGTCGGTGCAGAAGCGTGCCGATGGCACGCAGGCCCAGGTGTGGCTCTTCGACAAGAACGGCAACCTCAACGAAGAGGTGGCCGACCAGTTGGACGAGGCGGGCATCCTGTGGGGTGACGCCTACGATACGGCGGCAGCGCCCTACTAGGAAGGAGAGAGGACTTGGTGCAGAAAGATGAGCAGGGCCGCACCCTGAACAAGGACGGCAGCCTGCGCAAGCCGAGGGCGGCGAAGCCGAAGCCTGAGAAGCTGACCTTCCTCACGGCCATCGCCTACGACATGGAGGGCCTCGACGGGGAGTTCTACCCTATCGAGGCCACCAGCCTTGAAGAGGCCGTGCAGAAGACGGCAGATACCTACGGCGTCGGCAGCGCCGACGAGGAACGCATCCTTGTTTGCGGCCCTGTGAAGATCAGGGTGTTCGCCGTCACCCAGACCCCTGTTCTGAAGGAGGTCAAGTAAAGGGGGCAAGGTCGGGAGGCACGACGGAGGGCTGCAGCCTGAGTTTGGGGTCGTGCCACGGGGAGCCAGCAGGAGAGGGGCTGGCCCCCAGAGTTCGTCGAACCGAGGGTACTGCGGCACGGTACCGTGTGACGCAGGATGGTGGCGGCAGGGCACTCATCCCACCGCTTGTGGAGGGAGCGCACGACGGTGCGTAGTAGGTTCGACGACCCCTTGCTGGGGTGATGGCAAATGGTAGACCTCGCTCACTCAAAACGAGCGGCTTGTGGGTCCGAATCCCACCCCCAGCACGAAGGAGGGCAGATGAAAGCCATCCCGTATGACACCTGGCGGTGCCAGCATTGCGGCGAGACGATAACCCAGCCATCTTCTGTGCTGGGCGTGTCGCATCGCTGCAAGAAGGGCAAGAAGATGGGGAAGACAACCTGGCTAGACAAGGAGAGCAAGACATGAGACGACTGATCGTGCTGGTGCTGATCGCCCTGCTGCTGGTCGGCGGTGCGACCGCTGCCCTGGCAGGCGGGGGTGTGGCCCCGTTCGTGAGGCCACGGCTGGAGCGCCTGATCGATACCGTGGAGACGAACTTTGGCCTGAACTGCAGGTACATGATCGTCGAGAACGCCGAGCAGATCGCAGTCGGCGTCCTGTGCGACAAGTAGGAGAAGAAGATGATCGCAAGCCGAGCAGGCTGGGACCCTAAGAAGGTCTTTGTGGATAACATCGCCCAGGTGGGCACTGTCACCGATGGCAAGGGTGACCTGACCACCATCTACGACCGATTGCGCAAGAGCAGTCTGCGCTCCATCGACACGGAGAAGAAGCTCTCCCGCTGGGCGAAGCGCTGCTTCAACCCTCGGTGGTGCCGCCCCGACCATGAGGCGTATGTGATGGGTGTCCGTGACGCCTACAACGCCCTGATCGCTACCGCTCCTACCGTCGAATAGGAGGCACATGACCGACACCTTCAGCGTAGCACCCCATCGGATTGGGCTGCCGCTGCTCTCTGATCAGATCGCTGACCTGAGAGTGTTCGCTGCCAACCCCGACCAGCGGATACCGTGGGGCATTCCCTCGCTGGACATCCTCACGGAGGGGCCTGCTGCGGGCGAGGTCCACATGGTGCTGGGCAGATCGCATGTTGGCAAGTCCCTGCTGGCGACGAATGTGCTGGTGAACAACCCCGACAAGGGGATGGTGTTCTTCAGCCTGGAGATGCCCGCACGGCAGGCGGTGCAGCGGCTGTACGCCCACTGGGCGAAGGTCGATCACCGTGCCGTCCAGCAGATGACCCGCAACAACAGCCTGCCCCAGCATCTCGACCAGATGGCCGAAGCCCTGGCAAGGCACATCATCATCGACCGTGGCAGCCTGACCCTGGGTGACATGGCGCTCTACTGTGAAGCCTACGAGGGCTTCTTCGGGTTGCGCCCTGCTGCCGTGATCATCGACTACCTGGAGTTGGTCGGTGGCACGAAGGCGTCAGGTGAGGGATGGCAGCGCACCGAGGCGGTCGCTGGCGCCCTGAAGGATTGGGCGAAAGACCAGGAGATGCCTGTGTTCATCCTCCACCAATGCACGAAGGAGGAACCAGAGTACAAGCCGCCCACGCAGAACAGCGCCCGTGGCGCTGGGTTCACCGAGTCGGATGTGGTGATCGGCATGTGGCAGCCGTGGCGTGACCCGAACCTGGGCAGGGTGGAGCGGGAGATGATCCGCAACGAGGTTCACTTCAATGTGATCAAGAACAGGGTGACGGGCCGTCTCACCACGGCCCCCATCCCGATGATCCTGCGGGACGACCTGCGGTTCATCGACATGAACGCACCACAGAACGGAGACTTCAATGCCTGAGCTACCAGACCGTGTGAAGGACTTCCTGATCGAAGTCGCCATCAAGGGCGAGTTGCATGGGCGCATCGCCATCCATGAGAAGCCTGAGAGGACAGGTGGCGCTGGGCGCCTGGCGAACCTGGGCCTCGACCCCGAAGAGTGGTACGCCGACTCGGGCGACATCTTCCCCTGGGGGCCTGAGCGTGGTTGGGCCGAGCGTGGGGCGTGCTGCCCCCACAACAACAACGGGCAGAACATCACCGCCTGGTTCTTCCCTGATCCTGAGGCCACCGAGCGGTGGCGTCGGCACCTGGCAGACCCGAGAGCGGAGACGATCTGCAAGATGTGCCCTGTGCAGCAGGAGTGCGGCGAGTACGGTGAGAAGATCAAAGCCCCCACGGGAATGTGGGGCGGCATCGACCGTGGCCTCCCCGCCTGGCTCAAGCTGCAGGCGAAGGAAGCCTGGAAGAAAGGACAGGAGTGAGCAAGCTACACGACACCATCTTCGACACGGTGCAGCATGTCGCCCACCAGCAGGACGGGTCCGTTGACCCGAACTGTGGGGCGTGTGAGGACATGACCCGCCACCTGCTGAACGCTCTCATCACCGTGAACGCTCTCGAACTGCTGCGGGACCTGGAAGCGTGGCGAAACCCGAAGCTGCTCTGAAGATCGCCAAGCGCATCGTCGTCCAAGACGACGGGTGCTGGGTGTGGCAGGGTGCAACGGACACTTCAGGATACGGGAGGTTGCGTTGGAATGGCAAGCATGAGTCGGTCCACAGGCTCGTCTGGAAGCTGCTGGTTGCCGATGTGGCTGCAGATGATGAGCTTGATCATCTCTGCCGCAACCGTCTGTGCTGCAATCCAGATCACCTGGAGCCTGTTTCGGGTCGAGAGAACACATTGAGGGGGCAGGGGATCACAGCGCAGTTGGCACGGCAGACCCACTGCAAGAGGGGTCACCCGCTGTCGGGCGACAACCTCTATGTGTATCCGAACGGGAAACGGCTCTGCCGTACTTGTGAGCGTGAAAGGAAGAAACGATGATCGGATGGTTGGTGCTGGCCTTCTTCCTGGGGGCCTTCTCGGGAGGGGTGGTCATCGCTTTCATGGTGGCTGCCAACGACACTTCGGTCGAACATGCCCTCGACAAGGCTCTGGAAGAACTGGAGACGGAGAGGGACTGGTGATGCGAAGCAAGATCAACCTGGACTGGTTGCAGTCGCTGATGAGTCGCCTGCACTGGCGGTTCGAGTGTATGCGGCGGTTCGGATGGTGGCTGTGGGAGCATACGAACACCCGCTGCCCGTACTGCATCAACATGACCGACGACGATGAGTGGGAGGTCATGTGTGATTGCTGGTGCTGGGAGATGCGACATCCTGTAGTGGAGGTAGGCCAATGACATACGACCACGACAAGATGTCGATGTACGACGCCCTGGAGAAATGCCAGCTACGCTGGCCCAAGGGCGGCAAGCTGTTCTGCCCCGCCCACAAGGAGAAGACACCGAGCCTGCACATCTACAAGGACTCGTTCTACTGCTTCTCCTGCGGCAAGTCAGGTGACGCCTACGGGTTCATCGCCCTGTGGACAGGGCGTGACATCGTCGAAGTCCTGAAGCAGTACCGTCCGAGGGAGGACTCGCTGCTCCATGCCCGCAAGGAGGTCATGGTGGCGGTGGGGCCGAACGCCATGGATCAGCGCCGCAGGCGCCAGTGGACCGACATGAACCGCAACATCTTCGGCACGCTGCACCGTGTCTTCGGGGAGATGCCGACGCAGATGCTGCTCGACGAGATCGAGCGGATGCACGACCAGTTCGGGGCGTTGGGTGAAGCCGTTGTCGACATGGTAGGCTTCGACTATGAGCGGTCACTGCGTGACTTCGAGAGGGTGCAGCTTGACTACCTCAACCGTGCCGACGCCCGCCTCAACGGATGGCAGCTTGGTGCCCTGCGTGGTTACGCTGACTCACGACATCTTGGACAGGTGGCTGACACAGGTGCTGCGTGAGTGGGAGGATTTCGTGTACCAACCCTGTTACCCCGTGCCACAGATGTTGATCGTTGAAGACATTGGACTGATGGAGGACTGATGGCCGACAACCCGTACTTCGAGAAGCTGCTGGCAGAGATGTCGGCGCTTCACGCCAAGAAGAACCACGACTACGCATCGGATGCCGACCCGTTCAGCAACTTCCGCTTCGCCGCACAGCAGGCAGGGGTGGACCCGCACACGGTGCTGGAGGTGCTGATCGGGGTGAAGACCGCCCGCCTGCGTGAGTTGACGGGGTCGGGGAAGGTGCCGAACAACGAGTCGGAGCGTGACACCCGCCTGGACCGTGCCATGTACGCCGCCATCGATGTGGCCCTGTACGATCAGGAGCGGGAGCAGGCCAGGCTGGCTGCCCTGCCAGCCGAGGTGCCTCAGCGCTCAGACGAAGTGGTGGGCGACGCTGACTTCTGGCGCAACCTGGAGCGCACCACAGGGGCGAAAGCCCCTGAAGAGGAATGGCTGCCTCAGCACAGGGTGCCGCTCAACCCGCATCAGGTCAAGGGACAGGGGTGGGGTGGTGCCCAGCCCGCATGACCAGGTACAGGGACAAGGACTGGTCGGCCAGGTTCGCATCCCTGGGCGACGAGGCCGAAGGCGTGTTCTTGGATGTGCGCCCTCTCGGGCCAGCACAGCGCCTCGGCTGGAAGAGGCCGCAGGTGACCATGCGGCTCATGCCTCCCGCCTTGAAGCACTTGCCCGACTACTACACCGCCTCTGGCTTCCTCGTCGAGGTGATGGGGATGGGGTCGGACGGGGTGATGAAACTGAAGCTCTCCAAGTGGGAGGCCCTGAAGTTCTGGAATGCCCTGTCGCCTGTTGCCCTGTTCCTGTGGAACAGTGGCGTGCAGCAATGGCGGCTGATTCCCTGGCAGTCCCTCCGCACCCTTGTGCGTCGTGCCCGCTCTGCTGGGGTCCAAGCGTTTGAGAACGACGGCAATGAGTACTACCCAATCCAGTGGGCATGGATCACCGCCGACAGGGAGGTGATCTCCGATGCCGAGAAGGTTCAACTCCCCACCGAAGAGGGAGATTCTGACAGACCAGGATTGGCTGCTCGATAAGGGGATCGTGCCATGGGAAACAAGTCCAAACGAAACAGCAAGCGCATTGGAGGCGGCAGTCGAAGCACTGCCCGAACCGTACCGAAGCGTGATCGAGATGCGCTTCTGGGGACGGCTCACCTACGAGGAAATCGCAAAGGAGATGGGATGGAAGAACCGCACCTGGACATCGACATACCTGAAGAGGGGCCTGAAGAGACTCCGAGACTCCCTTCAGCAGTCATCGCCAAGCAGCACCTGACCCCTGACGGGGAGAGCGTCGACCTGGACGCCACCATGCGGGCGCTGATCGAGGGCATGCAGTCGAAGCCTGTGCCCGTCACGCCTGGCGAGATGATGCTGGTCATGCAGGAGGGGCATGAGCGCACCACCCTGTGGATGTGCGACATCCTCTTCAAGGCCCTGGCCGAGCTTGGCGCCCTGCCCGATGGGTATGTGAACGCCATGACCCAGGCGGGGAAGGCGCTGGAGTACTTCCGCCTGTCGTCGCTGTACGACTTCATGCAGGCGAAGGAGGCCCAGCGTGTCGCCCTCGCCGCCAAGGCCGAAGAGACGAGGCTGAAGAGCCTCGGCCTTGATCCTGGGCAGACGACCATCGACGAGGTGATTGGTGAACCTGTCGAGGGGTGAGTGGTACAAGGTGCAGCCCGACCTCAAGGACGCCCATTTGGCGAAGGACGACTGGCAGTTCTACTGTGGGCGTGCGATCTGGGAAGGCAGTGGCAGATGTATACCACATACGGTAGACTCTGGCCGCTGCGGGTTCTGCAAGGCCGAGCGTCGGAAGGCCGACGAGCAGGCGTCCTACGATGCCGCCTACAAGCGGCAGGCCCTACCGAAGGGGCACGCTGACATCCCAGCCGAGAAGTTCAATGAGTGGTCGAAAGGCAAGCACATCCCGCAGAGTACGGTGGACATCATCGCCGCTCAGGTGTGCGCTTGGTTCGACGGGGAGGTGATCCATGTCTAACCCGCCCAAGAAGAAGGGCACCCGCTACGAGGGCGTGGTTCTGGAATGGCTGAAGCCAATCTGGCCGAAGGCCCTGCGGGTGTCGAACACGAAAGGCATCTACGACAAGGGGGACTTCGAGAACACGGGCGACTGGCTGATCGAAGCGAAGCACCGCAAGACCTGGGACATCCATGAGTGGATTCAGGTCTGCCACGACAAGGCGGGCATGAACCCGTGGGCGCTGTTCCTGCGCCGTGACGCACGCACCATGAGCGATGTGGTGGTGATACCACGGTGGGTGTGGTCCGAGATCATGGCCGCAGTGAAGGAGAAGCTGCAATGACCGATGTGGTCCGCAATGTGCCCGAAGTGTGGTTCCCTGCCGCCACAGACGGCGGCGGTGATCTGCTGGCCCGCACCGCCATCTTCTGGAACCTGGACGGGCCGCTCCCCTACCCCCGCTTCGTGTTCGACTGCCCCATCTGCGGCGGCGCCATGCGCCTCCGCTACTGGAAGTTCCACGCCTACCGTCTGAATGCGAACAAGAAGTACCCGTACCGCTGCGATGTGGCCTTCAAGTGCATCGAGTGCGCCTTCTGCCCCACCTTCGGGATAGCGGTACCCCAGGAGATGTACGAGCCGTTCGCCCTGCACAACGAGATCACCTCCGCTGACTACCTGCGTGGGGAGATTCTCCCCGACGAGCCTGAGAGGAACGCTGCCCTGGCAGCCTGGAGGAAGGAGTTCTACGGTGCATGATTGCACGGTGACCACCCGCTGGCGGGTGTACCTGGCAGGCCCCATGTCGGGGGTGCAGGACTACAACTACCCGCTGTTCGCCAAGGTGGCGGATCGGATCAGACGGGAGAAGGAGTGGGAGTGGGAGGTTGTTTCCCCCGCAGAGATGGACAACGAGGACGGCATCGCCGCCTCACTCAACCCTGACCACGGGAGGAACGGCTTCCTGGTGAAGAACGGGGTGAGGGCCAAGTTCTTGCGGCGTGACTTCCGCATCCTGTCAGAGTGTGATGGCATCGTGCTGCTGCCCGAGTGGTTCAACAGCACGGGCGCCAACTGTGAGCTTGCCGTGGCCCGCATGATGGGTCTGACCATCTACGAGTATGTCGAGTGGGCCAACGGCGGTTGGGGGCTTCGGGAAGCTGACGAGTTGATGCCGAAGCTCTCCAAGGTGATGGAACAGATGGGCGACTAGGTCGCCCTGCGCAGCTTTCGCCAGCAGGCCCAGCCTGCCAGCCTGACCGCCAGCCAGGCCACACCACGCCGCCAGGCGGGCACCTGTTCCAAGCGCATCAGCACTCGGAACATGGCATCCACTTGGCGGCGTGTCAGTGGTGTGTCGATCTCGTTGAACACCCCGCCCGCCTGGTACAGCCAGTCGTGGA
>Ga0209835_1001396_pt1 | contig 13614 bp, 15 predicted proteins | sample LakKivwa52mmetaG_FD_184138 | JGI IMG/M metagenome (GOLD analysis project Ga0209835, IMG submission 184138) | Anoxic lake water microbial communities from Lake Kivu, Rwanda to study Microbial Dark Matter (Phase II) - Lake Kivu water 52m metaG... | ecosystem: Environmental > Aquatic > Freshwater >...
ATTTTGAACAAGTTCTTTTAACTTCATTTGACCAATGATTTCCCGCATGTTTCCTTCAAGAACTTCTCTTGCGATTTGTTTGACATCGTCTAATTTACGAGAAAGGAAAATTTCCCCCGCTAGTTTAATGGATTGGGGTTCCGATTTGATTTTGATATTGGCAACCCCATCCACAAAAATATTGATAAACTCATTGGTGGGTACTGCTGAAGTGGTTTTAATATCGACTTGAATCAAATCAAGCGGAACGATATCAATCCGTTCAAAGAAGGGAATTCGTAAGGTTGCTTTGCCGGTTACAACGCGGGACTTTTTGGGTCCAGTGATGATGTAGGCACGGTCTGGTTTGACTTTCACATAGGAAACAAAAAACAAAACGCCTGCTGTGATTAAAATCAAGATAAATACAGTAAAGATTGTCGCAAATGGCTCATTCATTCGTAGTTTTCTCCTTTATATTCATCCATGTTATCATGGTTTTTCATAATGTAATCGTTTGGTATCCAGCAGCCTTAAGAAGTCGATTCATGACGGCATGACCGATTTCTACTTCTGGAAACGAGTGGATAAAGATTCGTTGCATGCCCCACTCATCCATTTCACGTAAAGCGGAAAATAACTGTTTTGCAATCCATTCAGGTTGAGATAAATACCCTAATGTCCGTACCCGAACTTTGGGAAATAGTAGTTCATAATCACTCGCACAAATGACCGCTGTGGGGATGGATGAATCCACTTGGGACGATACATACTCTTGGACTTTCTCAATCGGTCCATAAAGAATCGTCACATCTCCCTTGGGTTTATAATGAGTATATTTCATACCTGGTGATTTTGGCGCGTCTTCAACTTGGAGGGTAGATGCATCAAGAATCGGTCTTTGAAGAATCCGTTCGATCATTGATTGTGTCACCGCACCAGGACGCAAGATGGTGGGGATTTCCTTCGTACAATCAAGCACGGTAGATTCAATCCCAATGCTCGAAGGACCGCCATCAATGATACAATCGACTTTTCCATTTAAGTCTTCAAATACATGCTTAAACTCGGTAGCGGAAGGTTTTCCAGATAGGTTAGCAGAAGGTGCCGCCAAAGGTAGTTTGACCCCTTGGATGAGCGCTAATGCTGTTTCGTGTTTGGGTAATCGAATTGCTACGGTATCTAATCCTGCAGTGGTGGTATAGGGGACAATGTCTTGTTTTTTAAGGATGAGGGTTAAAGGCCCCGGCCAAAAGGCTTGAATGAGGGATTTCGCATAATTGGGGACTTCTCTAGCATATAAGTGAAGTTCTTCAATCTGTCCTATATGGACGATTAAAGGATTATCTGAAGGTCGACCTTTGACGTCATAGATTTTCTTAGAAGCCTCTTTATCTAAAGCATTCGCCCCAATACCATAGACGGTTTCAGTCGGAAATACAACGAGTCCTCCGCCTATAATAATGGTTTGGATAGCCTTTAAAATATCAGGTTGGGTTACTTGTTCTGCTTTGATAATTAACGTTTGTTTCATGATATCACTCCAAAAATAAACACCATCCCTATTGTATCACAAAGGAATGGTTTTGTGTTTGATGTTTTTGTGTTCATTCCCAAATAACGGGTTTCCAATCCACAAGTTTCGAATGCATTTGATTGTTTTCGAGTGTGATGAGCCGTGCTCCCCTTTTCATAGAGATGTCTCGGTAGTCATATTGTCCACTCACTCGACCGAATGCCAGTAAAATACCTTGGTGTTCAAAAGAGAAATCATTGTAATGATCATGTCCCACAAAGCATCCTTTGCTGGAAGGTTCTCTCACCAACAGATCGAAAAAACCATAACTAATGGGAGCGGCTGAGATACTTTCTAACATCGCTCCATCGATAAAGTGTTTGCCTTCTATCTGGGTAAACTCGAGGATCGGAATGTGAAAGAAATAAAGACTTGATCCGTTGGAATCCAGTTGGGTGGTATCTAATATCGATTGTACCCACTCAATTTGTCCTGGATTGATGGTGGAATAGCCCCATGTACGTTCCCCATTGATTGGATAGAATTGATCGACATGACTATCCAAACAAAAGAGGAGTGCTTGTACTTTCTGATTTGGACTCACAATCTGAATCACGTGATTTCCATACCCTAATGATGGATCTGTTTCGTGATCAAACAAACAAAAAGGCCCTCTTTGAATCTGATTCATTAAGGTTTGATAGTCTACCCCATAGTCCGTATCATGATTCCCAAATACCAGTGTCCAAGCTACTTCTTGTTGATTCAAAAAACTCGTTAGTTTCGCATACAAAGAAGGACTACTCGAAGACATCGTATGATCCCCTGTACAAATAACGAAATGAGGTTGTTCCTGTTGAATTAAATCTTCCATCAGTTGAAATGTGATTGCGTCGGTATCGATATCACGCAGATGCAAGTCTGTGAATTGCAGAATACGAAAAGGAGATGAATTGTCATGCTGAATGGATTTCATAAAATGCTCCTACCAAGGTAATGGATTGTTTTGGATCCATTCATCATAGAATTGTTCGTATTGATGATGGAGTTCCTTGGACATTTGAATTTGACTAGCTTGGACAAGTTGATCGATTTGTCGCTGATTCCTACTGCCGGGTATGATGGTGGTTACCCAATCATAGTGGAGTAAAAAAGCGAGAGAGTAAGATAATATATCTTCGTTTTGGGTGATTGCCTTTAGTTGTTTCACTAATTGACTTCTGCGAGCAATTTGTTCTTTCGTGAAGCGAGAACGAATGCCATCAAACTTGGCGGTCTCGTCATACTTGCCACTTAACCAGCCTGAATCTAATGGAACTTTCACAATCACAGAGATGTTTTTTGATTTCACTTCTTCCATTAAACATCTTGATGCTTGAAAAAAGACATTGTATAACAATTCGATACAATCCACTTGATTCGCTTCTAACACCCATTTTAATTCTTGGGGGGTGTCAATACTAACACCAAATGCTAAGATCTTCCCTTGGCGTTTCCATTCTTTTAGTTGATTATAATGGTTCATCTCTCCAAGTAGTATCTCTTTTGGTGGATTATGCAATACTACCGAATCTAAATAATCTGTTTGAAGTCGTTGTAAACTACCTTCTAAGGACGCTTCTAAGTCTTCGAGTTGAAAGGACAATCTCCCACTCGTTAGATGGCCTAACTTGGTGTTGATAATCACTTGTTCTCGAATAGAGGAAAGTGACATGCCTAAAATTTGTTCACTTCGAGTTTGAGCATAATTAGGCGCAGTATCAAAAAAGGTAATCCCTTTGGATATGGCATACTGAACCAAATCAACTCCAGCTTCGATGGACATATGTCCCCAGGTATCCACACTACCTAGTTGCCACGCACCAAAACCAAGTCGTGAAGCCTGTTTAACTGTTTTCGCATAGGAGTTGGTTTGCATCTTCTTACTTTACCTCTTCTTTGCCTGTTGGTATAAAGGAGATGAATTTATATCCTTTATATTTTAAAATCCCTTTCGTTCCATCACTAAGAGATAACGCAATTCGCTTTTTGACTTTAAATTTCAACTTTTTCCGTTGGGGTAGTTGAAATTCCGCATAATACTGTTTGGATTCATAGGCTGATCCTGAATCTACAGTCCCTGATGTGAAATTCTCATTCATCATCGAAGTTTCTGAGGTGGCCTTCAAAAACGTCGCTTCTACCGTTATTTCGGGTTGTGCTCGCTGAATCCGGTTTTGCTTGATAATCACCAAAACAGCGACTACCGCAATGGCTAAAGAACCTAGAATAAAGACTAATGCAATTAATAACCAATCCATGAATGAATCCTCCTATTCGATATGTTCGATGGAATGGAGTATCCATCCATCGCTTGTTTGTTTTAAATGTATGATGCTTCCGTTTTCAATCATAAAATGATCACGCTGTTCGAGAGGAATATGTAATAATGCGCAAAGTAGGGCTTTAATCGTTCCTCCATGAGAAACAATAACAACGTTTTGATACTGATGTGAAAGTACTTCTTGGAAAGCTTCTACTGCTCTTTCTTGGAGTTGATTGAGTGACTCTCCGTTTGGCAAAGGAATGGTAAAGTTCGATTGTTTAATTGCCTTTAACACTCCAAGGTGGTGTTTCTCGACCTCTGCCCACGTCCACCCTTCAAAGTCCCCGGCATGAAGTTCTCTCCATCGTTCGTCCAAATGGAGTACAACTTGGTGTTGTTTGGAAAGCATTTCCGAAAGTACTTGAGCCCGTAGTAAGGGGCTTGAATACACAATGTCAATCGGAACCTGTTTTAGTTTTTCGACAACTGCTTGGGATTGTACTAACCCGATATCATCTAACTCAATATCACGCAATCCCTGAATCCGTGATTCTACATTCCATTTCGTTCGTCCATGGCGGACCAAGTATACATTCATCTGTCTATCCCTTTCTAATAAGCAATGAAATCTCGTTGTAACCTATGCACATTATACCACGAATGGGAAACTTTCCATTTCCACCAATAAAACAAGTAATATCCTTGTTTTCTATGTGCGAAGAGGAGGCTTACCGATGAAACGTTTTCTTTTAACAACATTCTTATTTCTACTTGCGATTGCACTAATTGGGTGCTCACAGTACCAAACGATTGAACAAACCTTTGAGTTTAACTTTGAAGATGGGGATTGGCATTTTCAAGTCATCTATGCAGATTATCATGATGATTCCAACCAATTCGAAACCTATGAGTTTAGTCATGGACCTTTTGAAGTCTTTGATCTCGATACCTCTTATAAAGGCTGGATGGTGAACGGCCATAATCGTAGTGACGATTTGTTTATGGGGGTATTCAAAGAACTTCAATTCCAAAAGAAGAACCACTCGTATTATCTTCAAGTCACCATCAAAATCCTCACCAATGAAGAAACCGGCTCCATTGGGATTGGTGGATCTCCTGCTGACTCTGTCTACTTGAAAGCAGGGTTCGTGAGAGCAGAACCGACCTCAACCCTTGACGCTGAAACGGGTCTTTACCATTTAAACCTGGATAAGGGGAATCAAAGTCAAGACGGAACCGATTTAAAAAACCTCGGAACGATTGCTAAACCAGAAAATGTTCAAGCAGAGTATGGGATTAAAACGCTAACCCATCAAGTTCAAATCAAAACGAACTCCGAAGGAAAACTCTTTTTTGTTTTTGGATCGGACTCAGGATTTGAAGGGTATACTTCCTTAAAGCTGTTATCGATTCAAATGACCGCAAGACCCCGTTAATAACCTGAATCGAAAAACCTCGGCACACCGAGGCTTTTTTTATGCTTGAAATTGGGCTAAATAGTGTTCGATGATGGCTTGAGTTCCTAAATCTTGATGACCTAAAGCGACGAGTTTTTCATACATTGCAGTAACCTTTTCTAATACTGGAAGTTCCAAATCGAGTTTTTCTTCGATAGCAAGTTTTAAATCTTTGAGATAGTGTTTGATATAAAAACCTGGACGATAATCTTTCACAATCATTTTGGGACCATTATTATCGGCTTGCCACGACTGTGCAGATCCCCCTCCAAATACGGAGAGTGCTTTTGTTGAATCAAGACCGTTCTTTTGACAATAGCTCAATGCTTCCGCAATGCCAGCGATATTTCCCGCAATGACGATTTGATTCGCTAATTTGGTATGTTGTCCTAAACCAGCTTCCCCCATATAAGTAATGCGTTTCCCCATTTTTTCTAAAAGAGGATAAACGATTTCATAACTCTCAAAGTCGCCACCAACCATAATTGAAAGTGTTCCTCGAATGGCACCTAAATCGCCACCCGTTACCGGAGCGTCAAGCATCGAGAATCCTAGGGCTCTGGCGCGGTGATACAACTGCTTCGCCAGGGTTGGACTCGAAGTCGTCATATCCATCAAAATCGCATGGGGTTTCGCTGTTTGAAAGACTTGTTCATAAACCTCTAGGACATCACTGGGATAACCAACAATCGAACAAACAATATCAGCGTCTTTGACACACTCTTGAATCGTTCGAACGGCTTTCGCGTGGGGTTCTAATGCTTTCGCTTTTTCAAAAGAGCGGTTATAAACAGTGACCTCATATCCCGCTTCTGCTAGGTGTAGGGCCATCGGTTTCCCCATGACTCCGGCACCAATAAAAGCAACTTTTTCCATGTCATACTCCTTATTGTCTAATATTTATCTTGCAAAATCCGTAAAAAGGATTGAGCATAGCGATCCATTTTGATTAAGTAATTCTTTTCTTGATAAGTAAATCCCAAATCTCGGCGCAAGGTAATCGTCGCATTAGTGATTTCTTCGATTGGGAGTATCGCCTCAAAAGAACCACTGAACTCCAACTGTTGATTACGGTAAATTACATCGACATTGCCAAGGATGACTTGGGACTCATCTTCAACCTTTAAATAACTGAGTAGACCCGATGAAGATACCTCACTTTGGAGTAAAGCATCTCGGAATTGCCGTTGAAATTGATTCCAAGCTATCAAGTTATCATATTCGAATCCTTGGATGAATCCATAAGAATCGATGGTTCCTTGTGTCTTACAAGATGTGCAATGAAACTCGTTACCATGGGATTCAAACGAATTTAAGCTTCGACACTTGGGACAAACATAAATCACATTTTCTATGCCCTCTGCTAATGTTTTGCCCGGATGTGGAATTCGTTTTTCTTGTTGGTAGAGATAAGCGTTATGATAAAGAGCTTGATTAATCCGCTGATTAATATCTTCCACTGATAATGTTTTCAGTTCTTCTTTTGGAATAGTCAATTGATAATCCAACTCTACTTGACGATGTTTCCTTTTTCCAGTCGCCCAACGAGGTTTAGAATAATATCCCCCCTGCACATTACAAGTGATAATATCTAGTCCTAATTTTTTTACTAGTTTCATCGTAGAAGGTTCAATATATCCGGTTTCTCCAAAAAATGTGGTGTCTCCTTCGGGAAAGATTAAAATGGGATATCCTTTGGAGACGACTTCAAAGGTTTTACGAATCGTTTGCATGTCACTTTTCCCTTTGGACTTTGGAATGACATGCGCAACTTGAGTAACGAAAAATTTGGCAGGCTGTTTGGTAAATAATGTCTGTGATGCAATGATAAAAGGGACATTACGAAATCGTAACGGCACATGCACGACATCAAATAAAAAGGTGTGATTCGCCAACATCACAAACGGTTCTTTGCGTTTGAAGTTGACTCCCTCCCCAGCTGTGACTTTCCGTTTCGCATCTAGCCGCATCCAAATGTAGACGAGAGGACGTAAGAAATTGAGGAGAAAATCTTGTTGCCGATCTAAGCGACTTTTCTTCATAGGACCTCCAAAGATTGGTAAAGCCATGGGATATACTGAAGTTCATGACGTTATTTATCTTATCATTTTTTGTCTGAAAAAGGAAGGTTTACACAAAAATGCCAAGAATGGATAATATCGAAGGATGGATGTTTACTTGCAGTAATCATCATGAAGGAAGTACAAAAAGAAAAAACCACTTGTTATGTGGTCGTTTCCATTTTCTATTGGTAGAAAGGTTGACAAGTTGGACAAGTATATATACTCCCTCCCATGTACGCTTCTTTCATAAAATGGCTTGTCTTACAATGGGGACATAATTCCTGGTTGGCGTATAAAGTTGGTAAAGTTGGGTAACGTCCTTTCACTCCAAATAAATCGGTTTCGGTATCGCGAGGTCCTTGTTCAATGATTGCCTGCACGGTATCTTTCATTCCCTCAAACAATTGCTTTTGATCAGTCTCAGTTAGTGTTTGAATTTTGGTTTTAGGATGAAGGCGGGTATTCCATAAAATACTTTGCAAAACCCCATTTCCTAACCCGACAAAACGTTGCTCGGTCGCTAAAAAAGCTTTGAGTGATAAGCTTGGTTTTTCTGTTGTTACCTTCGAATGAAAATAAGGAAAGTCAAACGCCTCACTGGATAGTTGAACTTGGGTTTTTGCTAATAGATAATAGGGATTATCAAAGGTGTCTGTTTTAAATGCCCAAATCCCACCATACATTTGAATAGAAAAGGCCAGAGTGCTGTCATCCTGAAATTGCAAAAATAGTTGATGCTTTTTCAGTTCATTTAGAGAACTAGAAGAGTAGATTACTCTCGTTCCATCCCCAATCACAATTTGACAATCGTCTAGGGTGATTTCTAGTAGTCCCCCATAAGCACAAGCATGGCGAATCGTTTGATGGAAGAGAAGGGATTCATACCCTTTTGCTTCATCAACAAACCATGCTAGTTTATGAGGCGTTTGATTCACTTCAACATATTTGATTTGCTTGCCAATGAGCGTTTCATTGATTTGTCTTGCCAAAATGACTGCTTCAGGATGTTCTAACATGGGTTGCCTTCTTTCTTATTTGATTTTCCATTCGTAAATACATTTATGGGTTTCGCCTTTCAAATACATTTCATGCGTTACTGGAATAGGCGCGATTTCGACTAGAGTTGCAAGTAATCGTTCGATTGTTTTCTTTGATGCGATATTGTCAGGGTTACAAGTAATCCACAAGGTTTCTAATTCATGTGATTGAGCAACACTTTTAATACAAAGACACGCTTTGTATGCATAATGATGTCCACGATATTCTTCAAAGATGTGGTAGCCGATATGACCAGGGAAATAGAGGCTTTCGTCAGACCCAATTCGCAACCGAATCGATCCTATCAAAGTTGAAGTTTGATGAAGATAAATCTCGTAGTGATAACTAGGTGAATACTTCTTTTCCAAATCGGGAGGACCCAGTTTTAATAACCTTAAATCGATTTCCCCATCACTTAACAACGGAAACATATGAAACTCGAACATGCAATAACCCCCTTTGAAATCAATTTTTGAGTTCAGGTACAATGTTAATAATGATACACCATAATATGTTCCTTACCATAGATTTGATTGGTAAATTCAAATCCAAGACTTTTGTATAGACTTACAGATTCAATCCCGGTCGAATCTACGCCAAGATAAATGAGATGATGGGTTGAATCCGTTTTGATAATCCTCATCACTTCCTGTAAAGCTAGTTTGCCATACCCTTTTCCTTGGTATTTTTGATCAATCATCAATCGATAAATCCAATATTCTTGGTCATCACGGTCCAGGCAGTACATCACAAAACCCACCAATTCTTGATTGGCGTAAATAGCGAATGGGATGCATTCAGATTGGACATATGCCTGAGCAATCGACACGGCATTGGATAATATAAGATGCTCTTGATCTTTACGCACCTGTAGATAAATGACATCCCAAAAGTTCTCGGGTGTGACTGGTTTTAATTGAATCATTGTGGAATCTCCTTATTCCTGCTTGATTTTCAAATAGACATCGTAATAACGTTGTGAAACTGCCTTTATCGATGCAGGATGATAGTTTGGTAAAGACGCGTAAATCGTATCATTGAGCGGTTTTTTCCAGTGTTCATGAATCCCTGATTCCCCTAATAATGCCCCCATAAAAGAACCAACCGTCGCACCATTACAATCGGTATCTAAACCAAACAATACCGCAGTTGAGACGGATGCATTAAAATCGCCATTCCCAAATAATATGGACGCCACACAAATACAAGCATTATTCATCGTATGTGCAGGATCGAAATCAAGGAGGTAATCCCATACTTTTTCAATCATCGTTTCTAGGTCTGGTTCGCTTCGAACGATGGCAATCGTTCGAATCAAATATTCATATAACCTCGATGTCTTGGGGATAACTTGGAGGGTTTGATGGATACACACATCAATGTTTTTTTCCACAAAAGCACTAGCGATTAATGCAGCGAAAAACATCGCGCCATAGATTCCGTTTTTCACATGAGAAAAACTGGCATCTTGATAAGCCATTCGAGCGGCTAGGATGGGATTTCCTGCGGCAGCATACGCATACCCGTCAATCCGAATTTGTGCCCCGATCCATTCGCGGTAAGGATTGTGATGTGTTCTAACGTAGTCTTGGTCAGCTTGGGTAAAAGGGGTATGGGAAGGAGATAAGTGATGGGTCCTTTGCGCAAAGTTCAAATAAGCTTGTGTCTCTGCAGTACAGAGATATTGATAAGGCAACCATTGGTGCCATAGTTTTCCAACATCATAACTTGAAAACTGAGGACCCACGGTTTCTAATAATTCCAAAGATAACAATGTATAACGAATATCATCATCCGTCTCTACATACTGAATCTGATCCTTTAAACACGTTTCACAACCCACATACAAGCCTTCAGAAGCGGCTTTTGAGTGTTTAGGTACATAATCTCGAATCGGATATTGAGAAGCACCTTGGAACCATTTTTTTACTTGTTTCCAGCCGGGGTTTTCACGAGTAGATTCCCAAAAATAAGGTCCGACTTCTAAAGGTTTTCCCAACATACAGCCAATCGATCGTCCGAGCATCGCGCCATAAAACTGATCGAATGTAGGTGCTATTTCTTGATCAATGATGATGTTTGCATCTTGTAAGATTTCATTGAGTTCACTAGACTCTTGGTAGAAAAAGTCCTGACGAAGTGGTAGGTGAGCAAACTGATTTAGAAGATGATGAATGGCTTCTTCGCTCAAGTCTTTCACATCATCAGGCATCGAATGAGTATCAAAGCCTTCTTCATATCTTTGACGCTTTTCTTTTTGATAGATGATTCCAATGGGTTCCCAACCAGCCATAATTTGTTACTCCCCTCTATCCACAAATGATTCATCGATGATTTCTGCTAATCTTGGAATTCCTGTTTGTGCCCCTCTTCTCGATACTTTGAGAGATGCGGCTTTACTTGCGAATCGCAGGGATTGAACTAAGTCATCTGTTTTCAAGTATCTAGCGATAAATCCACCTAAAAACGTATCGCCTGCCCCAGTTGTGTCCACTACGTCGGTTGGAAAGATCGGTTGATAGACATGTTCTCCATTGATATGTGCATGGGAGCCTTGTTCTCCAAGAGTGATGATAAGGTTAGGAAACATCGATTCGTTTTTTCCCTTGTAGGGTTTGTTTGTTATTTGATGATATTCTACTTCATTCAGGACTAGAATATCGATATCGCTTTTGATTCTTTGTAATAACTCCAGATTCATGGGCGAGGGATTACAAACAATAAACATCTGTCGGGCTTTGGCTTCTTTCACAGCTTGTTCGATGGCTTGACTTGCTTTCTCAAACTGAGTGATAAAGCAGTCGTCTTTTCTTGCATGCAAATCAAGCGTGTTTATCAAGTGGGATATGTTAAAACAATCATTGGCACCAGAATGGAGAACGATTTGATTGTTTTTATTACTGACATAGATGATTGCCATACCAGTATGGGCATTAGGATGTAGTGAAACGCCCTCTATGTTTACGCCATAGCTTTTCAGGTTGTCAATCATTTCCTTCCCTTGTTGATCCGTACCAATGTCTCCAAGGAGAAAGGAATGACCCCCAAGCTTAGCAATGGCTAAAGCTTGATTAGCGGCTTTTCCACCATAGTGAAGATGAAAGTCTTCCGAATGGAGGGTTTCTCCTGGAAAAGGAAACTTCGGTAAATGAAAGACATAATCAAGGTTGATACTTCCAAACACAAAACACTTCCGATTCATTTCGATACCTCATTTCGGGGTTGTTATAAAACATATTCGAAATGTGTTGAACTGATTATTCCCACATTTTTTCTTTATCCTTTGAGTGATTTCTTGGCATCGTTGAATCATCTCCAATCGATACATATGGACTCCTACTCACTCATTCATTTTCTTATCAATCCATAATGACTGAACACATTAAGTATTTACATGGACATGACCATACCATTGATTATAAAATCCAAGGTTCATTTCGAACGTGGTCTATATGATTCAACTTTCGAGGTCCGGTTTGAATTCATAAAATGGTCAACTATGTTAACGTTAAGAGAGTCGTTCCATAATCCATTGATGGAGCATTTTAGTATGGTCTTCCAATGTAAGGTTTGACACATCTAATAATGTCATCGGTGGTTCTGTGAGTGCAGCGTGGTCAATAATCCATTGGTTAAAATGAACCGAAGAAGATATCCATTGATCATCGCTGATTTGACGACCTACTCGCATACGATGTTCGAGGGTTTGCTGATCTGCCACGAGTGCTAGATAATGAATCTTTGTGAACAATTGTCGTTCCTCCAAGTATTCCAATTGTTCAGGAGTGACGCATCCGCAGAGGACGACAGGAAGGCCGGTTTGAGAGATAGCGGCACATAAGCGCAACCACAACTGACGATAAGCTTTGTAGTTCGTTTCAGGCGAATTGAAGCGTTCATCCCATAATATGTCGCCTTCAAGAACAACATAATCACTTTCATTTTGGAATACACGCTCACAAAGGGTAGTCTTTCCGATGCCAGATGCTCCGGTGACAATAAACAAGGGACATTTTCGGGTAGGTTTCATGCTTGTTCTCCTTCAGTTTCTTTTTTTATTCGTGGGGTTTCTCTATCGTCGATTGCGTGGGTTTTTATGAGTGGTTTCGCATTATCGTGCAGTATTGCATATGTGATTCATCCTTGAAGAATGTATATAGAAGATCGCGGAGTAGTGAGTGGCTGACTTAGTGTAAGCAACAAGACTCTCTCCACGTGCGTTGAAAAACCATATCGCTTGCATATAAACCTTGTGTGTATTAAAGTAACAACAAAATCAGCTAAAATATGTTTACCTTTACAAGGTTGAAAACTGTCTATAATAACAAAGTAACATACTTCAAATTCGATTAATGTAATTCCTCACTTATGTCTTCATTCATTTTCCAAGCTCCATCTTGATTGAGATTCATCATTTTTAGATAATACTCATTTGGTTTCGAGGTTTGATAATTATGTTTTTTACTTATATCATACTCTGAGATTGCGGCTAGATTATAAAGACTTGCTATGTAATCCAATTGCTTACTATCATTAATTTTACTGCTGTATATTTTATGAACTAGTTTTGGTTTGCTTAACAAATCATAGATAGAATAGTTTTGATCTAATCTTGCGATAACACCATATAAAAAGTCGCACACCATATATGTACCATCCAAATATACTTCTACGACTTGATGACCATGATATGCTTTAAGTTGGTTAACTAAAATAGCGATTCTACTTGGCATACCTAAGCATTGTAAAAGAGCTGCACCTACTCTAGAAATATCTGTGCACCAATCACTACCTCTTTGAATGATTTCTAACTCGGTTCCTCCGAAAATCATTTCTTCAAAGGGTGTATTGAATCTTTCAACTATTTCATTTACAAATTCAATTGTTCTATTAATAGATTCAAGATGATTATCACCTTTTAATTTAAGTGCAATTTCATATAGTTCATGGTTGCTGATATCTTGTGAAACAGAATTTGGGGCTTTATATAGAAATGATTTTGAGTCTTCATCTAAAAAAAACATGTTTTTCAATAAGGCATGATCAACCGATCCTTTATGATGCAAATCATTTTTAAACATATGTTCATATGCCTTTCCAAATACACCATAACCAATTTTTGTCTTTGACTTGTTCATGACTTTTATTCCTTAATAAGATTGAGCAACTGAACATTTTTATAGATAACTTCTTTACCTAATTGTTCAGAAACAATGAACCCTTCTTTTTCTAGTAATTTCAAATATTTCGTAGCGG
>Ga0209835_1001397_pt1 | contig 13606 bp, 13 predicted proteins | sample LakKivwa52mmetaG_FD_184138 | JGI IMG/M metagenome (GOLD analysis project Ga0209835, IMG submission 184138) | Anoxic lake water microbial communities from Lake Kivu, Rwanda to study Microbial Dark Matter (Phase II) - Lake Kivu water 52m metaG... | ecosystem: Environmental > Aquatic > Freshwater >...
GTCCGCTGGCCATTGGCCAAAAACGCCGCCATGTCGGGTAACAGGCTACGATGCAGGCGCATGATGGCATAGTGGGTTTGCTCGGCATCGCTTGCCCGGGCGAGATGGATATCGTGCGCAGTCGCGGCGGCCAGACGGGCGCCCAAATCGAGGGGCAGGAACGGGGTGTCGCAGGGCACGACAAGCAGCCATTCGCTCGTCAGAACGGCGGCAGCGGCGAGTACGCCGGCCAGCGGACCTTGTTGATCCGGTAGCGTGTCGGCGATCACTGGCCAGTTGAGGGCGCGATAGGCATGGCGGTGCTGATTGGCGCTGATGGCCAATTCACTCACCTGCGGAGCGATCCGCTCAATAACCCATTCAATAAGGGCGCGGCCCGCCAGCGGCGCAAGGCCTTTTTCGATACCGCCCATGCGGCGACCGCGGCCGCCAGAGAGGAGAATGGCGCCGGTACTCGTCAAGATGAGGCGTTGGTGCGGAGGTAGAGGTAATAAACGCGGTCTTTCTGGCGCGGGCGCAGGCCTTTCCAGATTAATTGAGCGTCTGCGGGGGGCTCCTTTAGTGCGCCTTGAACCAGGAGGTAGCGGCATGTGTTGCCGGTCTTTAGTCGAGATCCAAGCTCGGCCCGGAGCACGCTACGCAGATTGGCATCGATTTCGGCGTTGAGACAGCTTGTTGCCGGTACCCGCTGGGTGATGTTGCTCACGAGCGGGCCGTAGCCCCAGCCGGCTTCGACCCAGGGGCGAAACAGGGCCATGGCGAGCGTCCAGATCAGCATCATGCCGGTGGCCCAGACCACGATGGGGCGCACGGTGGCCCGCTTGAAGAAGGGAATGGCAATAATCCAGAGGAGGGTGACCGTGGCCGCGAGGGCCACGCTGAAGGGGGTGACGCTACCGGCTCGGTAGGTGGGCACTAATTTGGCAAGGTGGCGCGCTAGCGCGGTCGGGGCGCCCCATTCGACGGCGGCGAAATAGATCCAGAAGGCGAAGGCAAAAAATCCGAAACACAAGACGCCAAACCAATAGAAAGCCTGCGCTGCGCCACGACGCAAGCCGCCTAGGGCGTGCGCCGACAAAAGGGCGAGCGGGATCAGAACGGGCAAGAGGCTGTTGTCACTTGCGCTACTTGGCCACAGGGACAAGAGCGTGAGCAGAGCGAGCGCGGCCAAGCTGGGGTGCAGGGCATCCAAACGGGTCAGGCGTCGCCGCTCGTGCCACAGGCCCCACAAGACTAGGGGCCAGAGGGGCCAAGTGAACCAGAGCATCCGGTTGGCCACTGAAAATGGATTCGAGAGAGACTGAGGCCAGGCGCTGGCCAATGCCCACCAAACCTTAAGCCATGCAAGGTCTAGCCATATCCAGAGCAGACCCAAGCCCAGCCCAGCGGTGGCTATGGCTAAGCCGAGGGCATTGCGGTAGGCCGGACCGCGCCAGCGCCAACCCAGCATGGGAAGAAAAGTGATCAGCAGTCCGGCGCCGACATCAAAGGGGCCACGCGCAGCTAATAGGGCCAGCCAGGCGATACCTATCCAAAGCCCACCAACGGGTGACTGACGCGCCAGCCCGATGCCATAAAGTAACCCGGCGTAGGCCGCCATCAGGCCAAGCTCCGGGACTTGGGCGTGGGCACGCATCAAGAGGCCGAAGGCCCCCATCAGGGCCAGTGCGGCCGCAATGGCATGTCCCGGGCCTAGCAGTTGACTAGCTGCGAGGGCGGTGCCGAGCAGGGCCAAGGCGGTCAGAATGCCACTGGCGAGGCGGCTGCCATCGGCAAACGGCAGCCATTCAGTGCTCAATCGCTGTGTGAGTTCAGCCAAACCATTGGCCAGAAGATAGGGCGCACCGGGCTCGCCTGAGGCCAGAGACTGGATCTGGCGTAGCACGACGGCCTCGCCATCCCACCACACGCTCCGTCCGGTCAGGCCGAAGATAATCCACAACGCAAGCAGCAGGCCGATGGTGAGGTGCTGACGCAGTGGAGTGGGGTACATGGGTGTTTGGGATCTGAAAACAAAAAAGGCAGCCAGAGGCTGCCTCATTTGAGACGAATTGGCAACTATCGCGGCGTTTCGGCAGATAGGGCCGAAATAACGCGGTGCATATTACTTCTTGATGCTGCCGTACTTTTGGCGGAAGCGCTCAACGCGGCCCGCCGTGTCGACGATCTTCTGCTTGCCGGTATAGAACGGGTGGCAGACGGCGCATACTTCGATGTTGAGGGGCTTGCCCATGGTCGAGCGGGTCGTGAAGACGCTGCCACAGCTGCAGGTCACGGTGATTTCTTGGTAGTTCGGGTGAGTGCCGGCTTTCATTGCAAGCTCCGGTTGAATCCATTGGAAAGTCGCACATTATCCACGCTTCTGCCGGTTCGGGCAAGAGGTGGTTACAGAGGGGCGCTAAGGACGAACGGTTTACCGATCTTTGCGGTTACGCGGCCGTGGCTCGTAGTGAACGACGCTGCGCATGATGGCTGACCAAGGCAAAGCCTCCAGCGCCGTGCTGTCTGCAAGGGCGATAGTGAGCAAGGCGGCGACATCGGTCTCAGCCGTCTCCAAGGCGTCAATGAGGCCCAGCACCCCGCCACACTGGGCCCGGATCTCCTTGCCGAAGGGCCAGGGTTGGTTGGCATCCATGTGGAGGGCGAAGCGGGCGTTATGATGAACCGCCTCAAGAAAATGTCGACAGCGCGTGCTGGCATTAGCCTCCATGCAAGTCATCAATTCGCGTTCGGCGAGGAGTCGTTTGCGGGCCAGATGGCAGTGGACACAGCCTTTTAACAGGGCGCGCTCGAACGGACAGGGATGCTCAATGACCGCTTCGCGAGCCTGCTGGTAGGCCTCCTCGTTATAGCCTGACATACCGGATCAGTAGTCGTCCCCGGCCAAGGTGTGATCCAGTTCACGCGGAGTAGAGAGCAGCTCTTCGGCGGCCAGTTCGTTGGCGGCGAACATGATCTTGATCTTTTCCCCGGGCGAGAGGGACTTGCGCATCTCGTTGGCCTCGACGCGCGCCGCCTTGAAGTCGGCGTTCTCGCCCTGCTTGGTGAGGATGTTGAGAGGGCCGATTTTGTAGAGGTAGTAGGGCATGAATTCTTCTATCCGTGTTCCATCGAGTAAATCAGGCTTGCAGTGCGGAGAGAATTTCTTTGGCAATCACCTCGCCCAAGATGGGGGGGACCGCATTGCCGATTTGCAGGTTCTTGGATGTTTTACCGCCATGAAAGCGGTAGCTATCCGGAAAGCCTTGCAGACGGGCACCTTCTCGGGTGCTTAGGGCGCGGTTCTGGAAGGGATGTACACAACGGGAAGAAGATGGTGTGCCAAAGTTTCGGGTGATTGTCGGCGCGGGTGCATTAGGTAGAAGGCGCGCATAAGTGTTTTTGAAATAGCTGTTTGGGCGCAGTCTGATTGGTAAATCTTCTACTGTGCCCCCTGGCGGAATCAGGCTGAGTATTTCCTGCATACGCGCCCCATAGTTGGACGCGTTATGTTCGGACAATTCGATCGCGTCTTCCCTGAGATTTTTTTGGTATGCATTGAGCGGATTATGCAGGTAAAAATCCTTTTCCTCTCCGGCAGTGAGTGGCGGAAGGTCTGAGATGGCGTCCATGAGGGAAACCCATTGGTTTTTGCAGAATAACGAGCAATCCGCTGCATGGTCAGGTTCTGGGAGTGCGACGGGTTTTTCCCCCGTTTTCCATCCGACAATAATAGTGCGCTCACGGTGCTGGGGTAGACCATAGTCAGCAGCGTTAAGAATCGCAGAGGTTGTTTTGTAGCCTAGATATCCTAGCTCTGCTAGTAAGGTTTTATAGGCCTCGCCGTCATACATTTTGAAAAATCCAGAGACATTTTCGAACAAAACATATTTTGGTTTCAGATCCGCAACGCCACGCAGGTATTCATAAAAAAGACTATTTCGTTTGTCCATCTTATTTTTTGAGCCCACGGTACTGAAACCCTGACAGGGTGGGCCGCCCGATAGCAGGTCGATCTCTCCAAGTTGGTAGTCACAACTTTGTTTCAGAAAATCAATGGTGTGTATGTCGGCATTGATGACATGAGTGCTTGGATGGTTCTTTGCTAGTGTGGCAGCAAAATCCGGTTCGATCTCGTTTGCCAAGACAACTGAGAATCCAGCCGCTTCAAGGCCGGTACTTAATCCACCGGCACCGGCAAACAACTCTACGGCACGGAATGTCATTGGAGGTCAATGTCCAAGTTTGAAAATCCAGGCGCGGCATCGAGCAACCGCCAGAGAAAATGGTTTGGGTCTATGGCGAATACGCTTTGCCCTTCCATTTGTTGGCGGGTAACCATATGAATGTCGTTTTCGTTAATCTGGTCAAGGCGCACGAAAGCAGCCTGACCATTGAAAATGTCAAAATGGATGCAGATGGTTGGAGTGTGGGTGTCTACCCATAATCTTCGAGCTTCACGCAGCTTATGTTCTTTGATGTCATTAATGCCCTGAAATCCGGACTGAACTTCAAGATGCACCGGCGTGTTGTTTATGGTCAGCTTTAAGTCGGCAGTTGGGGTTCTGCGGAAGGTATCCGGATTTCTGAAGTCGTCATCGCCGATGCGGAACAGTTTTGCTTTTTGGATTCCGAAGGTGAGTGCAATGGCTGGGGAGAAGTATTCCACGATGGCGTAGCCGCGCAGCCATGAAAAAAGAACCTCTTCTGGTCGACGACCTTGGTTATTGAGCCGGGGTAGGATGCCGGATGACTGGATGATCCGGGCAGGGTCAAAGACGGCTTTTCCGATGAAGCGCTCAATATTTTTCTGGCGGATGGTTGCGGAGACTGTGGCGTCGAGTTTCCGGAGGATATCCGAAAGCCTTGTCAGAAGTTGATCGACATAGGCGTTGTCGATGGGGGCAGAGATGTCTTTTCCCGCCAGAAATGCTTTGGCATCTCCCTGGCTGGAAAAGCCCAGTTCTGCGCGGAAGCGCTTGGAGTAGTGAGCAATGAGCTCCGTAGGCATCAGACCAGTTTTCCGCAGCAGTGCTTGTATTTTTTGCCGGAGCCGCAGGGGCAGGGGTCGTTGCGACCGACCTTGGGGCCATCGCGGTGAGTGGGCGACGCAGGGGCCGGTGCCGGGTCGGCCGTCGGGTCGGCATCTGCTTCGACGCTGACGCCGAATTCGTCATGTTGGTATTGCAGGTTGCTGAGGGTGTCGTGCGGGGTGACGGCCTCAACATCGGCCTCGGTCCGGATCTGGACGGTAAGGGTGAGCTGAGTGACCTCGCGGCTGATGGTGTCGAGCATGGCTTCAAAGAGTTCGAAGGCTTCGCGCTTGTATTCCTGTTTGGGGTTTTTGGCCGCATAGCCGCGCAGGTGGATGCCTTGCCGCAGGTGATCCATGGCGGCAAGGTGTTCGCGCCAGTGACTGTCGATATTTTGGAGCAGCAGACCGTGTTCGAAAGCCCGCAGGTTTTCGCCGGCCAAGGCCTCTTTTTCGGCATAGGCGGCATCAGCGGCGGCGAGGATCTTGCTGCGCAGCCCCTCTTCGTCCAGCTTATCGTCGCCGGCGATCCAGGCTTGCAGGGGTAGATCCAGAAGGTATTCGCCTTTGAGCGCGGTTTCCAGACCGGCCAGGTCCCATTGTTCGACGAGGCTGCCGCTTGGGACATGAAGTCCGAACAGAGTGCTGAGCACTTGCTCGCGCATACCACGGATGCCGGCCGAGACATCTTGTACTTCAAGCAGTTCGTTGCGTTGCTGGTAGATGACTTTGCGCTGGTCGTTGGCGACATCGTCATATTCGAGCAGTTGCTTGCGGATGTCGAAGTTGCGTTGCTCGACCTTGCGTTGCGCCGATTCGAGCGAGCGATTGACCATGGCGTGCTCGATGGCCTCGCCTTCGGGCATGTTAAGGCGGGCCATGATGGCGCCGAGTCGGTCGCCGCCAAAGATGCGCATCAGCGGATCTTCCAGCGACAAGTAGAAACGCGAGGAGCCGGCATCGCCCTGACGGCCGGCGCGGCCGCGCAACTGGTTGTCAACCCGGCGCGATTCGTGCCGTTCGGTGCCGATGATGTGGAGACCCCCGGCGGCTAGCACGGCATTGTGCACCGTTTGCCACTCGGCCTTGCGCGCCTCCAGGGCGGCGGGGTCGTTGGCCAGTTGGTCGAGTTCCTTGTTGATGTTTCCGCCCAGCACGATGTCGGTACCGCGTCCGGCCATGTTGGTGGCGATGGTGATGGCGCCGGGCAGACCGGCTTGGGTGACCACATGGGCCTCTTGTTCGTGCTGTTTGGCGTTGAGGACCTGATGCGGTAGGCCTTCTTGTTTGAGCAGCGCAGAGAGAAATTCGTTGCTCTCAATCGAGGTGGTGCCGACCAGTACGGGTTGACCGCGCCGGTGGCAGTCGCGCAGGTCGGCGATCACGGCTTGCCATTTTTCGGCATTGGTGCGATAGACCAGATCATTGCGGTCGTCGCGCAGCATGGGCCGGTTGGTGGGGATAACCACGGTTTCCAGGTTGTAGATTTGCTGGAATTCGTAGGCCTCGGTGTCGGCGGTGCCGGTCATGCCGGCGAGTTTGCCGTACATGCGGAAGAAGTTCTGGAAGGTAATGGAGGCGAGGGTTTGATTCTCACGCTGGATGGCCACACCTTCCTTGGCCTCGACGGCCTGATGCAGACCGTCCGACCAACGCCGGCCAGACATCAGGCGGCCGGTAAATTCGTCAACGATGATGACCTCGTTGTTTTGCACCACATAGTGTTGATCGCGATGGAACAGGACATGGCCGCGCAGGGCCGCATAGGCATGGTGCATGAGGGCAATGTTATGCGCGTCATAGAGGCTGCCGCCTTCGGGCAGCAGGCCCAGTTCGGTGAGAATAGCCTCGACTTTTTCGTGTCCTTGTTCGGTGAGGATGACGCTGCGCGCCTTTTCATCAACGATGTAGTCGCCCAGGGGGCAGTGCTTTTCCTCAGGGTCGTCCTCCTTGAATTCGTGATCCTGACGGGTGAGACGAGGCGGCACGACATTGAGTTGCTGATAGAGCGTCACATTGTCATCGGCCTGACCGGAGATGATCAGCGGGGTGCGTGCTTCGTCGATCAGAATGGAGTCCACTTCATCAACAATGGCATAGGCCAAACCGCGTTGTACGCGTTGGGCGGTGGTGTACACCATGTTGTCACGCAGGTAGTCAAAGCCAAATTCGTTGTTGGTGCCGTAGGTGATGTCGGCGGCGTAGGCGCTGTGCTTGTCTTCCTGCGATTGCTGCGACACGATGACGCCGGTGGTTAGGCCCAGAAAGCCGTAGATGCGGCCCATCCAGTCAGCATCGCGGCGGGCCAGGTAGTCGTTGACAGTAATGACATGCACGCCACGGCCGGTCAGGGCATTGAGATAGGCGGGCAGCGTGGCGACCAGGGTCTTGCCCTCGCCGGTCCGCATCTCGGCAATTTTGCCTTGGTGCAGGGTGATGCCGCCGATCATCTGTACATCGTAATGGCGCATGCCATGCACCCGCTTGGCCGCCTCGCGCACGGTGGCAAAGGCCTCGGGGAGCAGAGCATCAAGGGTCTCGCCCTTGGCAAAACGGGCCTTGAATTCCTCAGTCATGCCGCGTAAGGCCTCGTCAGACAGGGCGGCGAAGCGGGACTCCAAGGCGTTGATCGCAACAATGCTGCTACGGAATTGTTTAAGCAGGCGATCGTTGCGGCTACCAAAGAGTTTTTTGAAGATATCGGGCAACATGGGACGATCTCAGTAGGGTGGTGGCCAGCGCCAAACAAGGCGGGAATGTTACCATGAGGGCCGTTTTTCTCCTTTCAATCCCCGCTTCTTTATGAAGACCCATTTGCGCAAAGCGCAACAATGCCTCGCTGCTGAGCAGGAGCTCGCCGTATTGTTGCCTGAGGCGCGCCGACTGTTGAAATTGGAGGCATGTTTGGCCGGGGTGTTAGGCCGTCTGGCGCGGCAAACGCAGGTTGCCGGAGTGCGTGGCGAAACCCTGTGGTTGCAATGTGCCAACGGTTCGGTCGCGACCCGGTTGCGCACCCAGGAGCGCGCCATTCTGGCAGCTATGGGCGCAGCGGGGGTGGTGGTGACGGCGATGAAGCTGCGGGTCAGGGCGGATATTGCCTGGCAGCGCCCGCGCGTTAAGGCGGCGGTTAGTCCCAAGGGACTGGATGCCTTGCGTGCGTTTCAGGCGGAGCTCCCGCCAGACGATGCACTCAGTGAGGCCGTGCAGCGTTTGCTTTCGCATCAGTCTGGGCGGTTAGAATAGCCCCATGATGGCTACGGACAATTTCTTTTTTGTTGGGCTCATGGGCTCTGGCAAGACGACCTTGGGGCGTGTTCTGGCACGCAACCGGGGTATGGACTGCATTGATTCTGACCACGAGATCGTGGCGCGTTGCGGGGTGTCCATCCCGACTATCTTCGAGATTGAGGGCGAGGCGGGCTTCCGTCGCCGCGAGGCCACGGTGATAGATGAACTAACCCAGCGGCATGGCATTGTCTTGGCTACTGGTGGTGGCGCGATTCTTGATCCCGTTAACCGGGGGCGTCTCAAGGCGCGCGGTACGGTCATTTATCTGCACGGATCACCGGCAGAATTGTTTCTGCGCACGCGCGGCGATCGCAATCGGCCCTTGCTCCAGACAGAGGATCCGTTGACCAAGTTGACCGAACTCTATGCGGTTCGCCACCCGTTGTATCTTGAGATTGCCGACCTTGTTCTCGATACAGGACGGCAAAGTGTGCATAGCCTCATGGCCAAGCTGGAGCGTCAGCTAGCTGGGCTCAGCCTTCCACCGCCTCCGGCCGCTTTGCCCTGAGCTCCCTAGCACCGCCAAGCCTAGCAGGGGCCACCAGGCGGCCAGGGTGGCGGCCAGGCCGACCAGGTTGAGGAGAGAATGTTTGGGCCACAGCAGCGGGCCACCCTCCCATAGACGCCAGAGGATGATGACAACGAGTCCGACGATGGCGATGGGGCGGCGCTGGCGCGAGACCCAGGGCAGCAGCAAGAGCCAGAAGGCGCAGAAGAAGGCCGCTAGCGTCTCGAGCGACATTAGACCGCCGACGGCCGTCCATTTGAGTAACACGGTGGCCGTTAGCAGCTTGGCCAAGAAGGCGAAGAGGAAACACAGAGTGAGCGCTCCCACATAGCGACCGGGACGCAACAAGGTGGCGAGAAAGGCTCCCAGACACACCATCTCCAGGGACTGGGCCAGAAACCAGTTGAGATTGAGATCGCCCAGACTCCCGGGCTGGGTATTAATGGGGCGCAAGTGCAGGGTCAGCCAGCCAATGCCGGGCAAGGGGCGTAGACTGAATTGAGCGAGGAGCCAAAGAGCCAGCAGGCCGAGGCCGAGTTGGGTGGGTCTGCCTTGATGGAAGACGCGTGTGCGCCAATGATCGAGTACGCGTAGGGCGCGCCGCCAGCGTTGATGGTGCAACGAGATGATGGCCCCGCAGAGTGCGCCGAGGGTGTTGATGGCCAGATCCAGCGCCGAGGCGTTGCGCATGGGCAGGGCCTGTTGCAAGGTCTCTAGGGCGAGGCTCAGTCCGGCCGCGGCCCCCACGGCGACAGCAACGGTTAGCCAGGGGTGGGTAGGCGGGCCGACTCGGCGGCGCAGGAGATAGCCCAGCGGTAGATAGACCAGCAGATTGGTAGTCAGATCGGTGCGGGTAATCCAGCGCGGTAGAGGTTCGAAGAGAAAGGCGAACAGGTCGGTCGGGAAACTTTGCCAACCGAATTCGCTATACAAGCTGGCCCAGACGATAAACAGGGTGTAGAGCAGCAAAGGCCAGCGCGGCGGGGCATTCACCTTAGTGGCCCTGCCTTGGTCGTAGCCCGGAGCCTAGCATCATGCCGACTACGGCCATGAGGAAACCGGCGAACTGCGGTGGCAGGGGCCCGTTGGGTGATAGCCATTCCAGCGGGATCCAGGTGCCTAGCCCGAGGCTGATGGCCAGCGTGGCGCCCAAGGTTGAGGCTCGTTTCCAGTACAGGCCAGCGACCAGCGGTACGAAGGCCACCACCAGCGTCACCTTATAGGCATTTTCGACCATCTGGTGAATGCCGGTTTTCTGGTCTAGCGACCACAAGGCGTAGAGCGTGACCAGCACAGCAAAAATGGCGACCATCCAGCGGGTCATGATCAGGAGATCGCGGTCAGATAGATGCCGACGGCGGGTGACAAAACCCTTGAGCACATTCTCGGACAGGGTGACGGAGGGCGCGAGCAGGGTGCCCGAGGCCGTGGACATGATCACCGACAGTAAGGCGCCATAAAAGATAACCTGCGCGAATAACGGCAGATGGCTTTTGACCAGTTCCGGGAGCAGTTTTTGGGCGTCGTCTGCTAGCCACCTTGTGGCTAGGGCCGGGTCGATCAGGTTGGCCGAATAGGCCATGAACAGTGGGACGGCAGCGAACAAGAAATAGGCGATACCACCGATCACCGCGCCCCATACCGCCCCCTTTTCGTTCTTGGCGGCATTGGCGCGCTGGAACACATCCTGTTGCGGAATAGAGCCAAAGCCCATGGTGATCAGCCCGGAAATAAAGGCCACCATCGCCACGCCATTCAGATCGGGCCAGAAATGAAACTTCCCGTTGGCCGCCGCGTGTTCGATCACCGGGGCGACGCCGCCCGTCATGTCGGCCAGTTGCAGGGCGATGTAGAGGAGGCCGAGGACGATGACAATCATCTGGAAAAAGGTGGTCAGCGCCACGGACCACATGCCGCCGTACAAGGTGTACATCAACACCACCGCTGAACCGATCAAAATGCCTTGAGATTGGCTGATGCTGCCGTCAGACAGTACACTGAACACTAACCCAAGGGCGGTAATTTGCGCCGATACCCAGCCCAAGTAGGACAGTGCGATCGCTAGGCCGGTGATCACCTCGATCTTGCGGCCAAAGCGTTCGCGGTAGAAGTCGCCGATGGTGAGTAGGTTCATGCGATACAGCTTTTTCGCGAAGAACACCCCAAACAGGATTAGGCACAGCGCGGCCCCGAACGGGTCCGAAATCAGCCCGCCGAGGTCCTCTTCCATGAAAGTGGCCGGGATGCCCAATACCGTTTCAGCCCCGAACCAAGTGGCGAACACCATGGCCGTGACGATCCAGATCGGCAGCGCACGCCCGGCGGCGATGTAGTCACGCGCGTTATGGACGCGCGTAGCAGCGTACATTCCGATGCCGAGGGAAAGAACCAGATAGAGGACGACGAAACCAGTAAGCATGGCGTTACCAACGGGTTATCAGGTTGGGTGCCCGATGCTATGGATGGATCGAAAACCTGTCAAAGTTTTTCGTTGCCAGCAACTATTGGGCTTGCCGCCCTCAGCCAGACATAACCGCCAATGCCGGCTAGCAATGAAGCCAGCAAGATGCCGGTCTTGGCCATAAGCAGCAATTCCGGCTGATGGGCAAAGCCTAAATCGGCAATGAACATTGCCATGGTGAAGCCAATACCACCCAACAAGGCAACCCCGACGATTTGCGTAAAACGCGTACCGGCCGGCAGTTGTCCAATCCCGAGTTGCAAAGCCAGCCAACTCATCCCCGCAATACCGATGAACTTGCCCAAAATTAGCCCGAGGCCCACCCCCAAGGTAACGGGATGGCTCAGGGTTTGCGCTAATCCGTCCAGCGGCAGAGGAATCCCTGCATTAATAAAAGCAAAGATCGGAATGACTAGATAGGCAACGGGCAAATGCAATGCGTGCTCCAATCGTTGCAAGGGCGTGCCCACCTGCAAAACGCCGTTTTCCAAGGTCTGCACGGTAGCGCGCAAGCGGTCGTTGGTCATGATATTTTCGCCCGAGGAGTGCTCGGCATCAAAGCGCTGCATCAGTTCGCGCACCAATTGGCTAAAGCGCGCAGGGTTATATTTCGCGCTGGCGGGAATGGTAAATGCAGTTATCACACCAGCCAAAGTCGCATGTACACCGGACTGCAATAGCGCCATCCACAGCAAGGTACCCAAAATGAAGTATGGCCAAGGTTGCCGAATACCGGCTAGATTGCACACCACCAATAAGACCAGAAAGCCGGCGGCGGCAAACAGAGCCGACCAGACCAGTTGCTCGGTATAGAAGAGGGCTATCACCACCACTGCGCCTAAATCATCGACGATCGCCAGCGCTACTAAAAAGGTGATCAATCCTTTCGGCACGCGCCCTGCCAACAAGACCAAGGCACCGATCGCGAAGGCAATGTCAGTGGCCATGGGAATGCCCCAACCACGCGCCGCATCGCCACTCGGGTTGAGTAGATAAAAAATGAGTGCCGGCACCGCCATACCGCCCAGCGCGGCCACGATAGGCAAGGTTGCCTGACGGGGGTTGGCGAGTTCGCCGACCAGGATTTCGCGCTTAAGCTCCAAACCTACCAAAAAGAAAAACAGCACCATCAGGCCATCGTTGACCCAATGGTGTAGCGTTTTTTCGATGACCCAGCTGCCGATACTTAAAGCAATCGGCGTGTGCACAAAATGCACATAACTTTGAGCTAGGGCACTGTTCGCCAGTACCAGTGCCAGAACCGCCGTCGCCATCAGCAACAAACCACTGGTTGTCTGGCGATGAACAAATTCTTCGAAGGGTGTCAAAAAGCGATCAAAGGCCTGTTCCCAAGGGGCGTTACTCACGCCGTCTCCACTGTTCGACATAGTCTTTTCCTAAGAAGGTTACGGGATGAGCGTGAATTATGGTCGATGGTTATCAAACGGTGATCAAATTCTTAATGCTTAGTTTCCATGTTCTTGATTGAACAACCCGATCCCGTTACCTACTTGCGCGCCTCCCTGGCGAATAAAAAAGCGCCCTGCGGGGCGCTTTTTGCGGTTTGAAACACACGCTTCACGCTGTCTTAATCCTTACAGCATGAGATCGAAGCGATCGGCGTTCATCACCTGGGTCCAGGCGGCGACGAAATCACGCACGAACTTCGCGCGGTTGTCGTCCTGGGCGTAGACTTCGGCATAGGCGCGCAGGATGGAATTCGACCCTAACACCAGATCGACCCGGCTGGCGGTGAAGCGGGTCTTGCCGGTCTTGCGCTCGACGATGTTGTAGCTGTTTTTGCCGGTCGGCTTCCAGGTGTAGGCCATGTCGGTCAGGTTGACGAAGAAGTCGTTCGAGAGCACGCCGACCCGGTCGGTGAACACGCCCTGCGGGCTGCCGCCATGGTTGGTGCCCAGCACCCGCAGGCCACCGATGAGGGCAGTCATTTCATGCGCGGTGAGGCCCATGAGCTGGGCGCGGTCAAGCAGCAACTCTTCGGGCTGCACGACGTAGTCCTTCTTCTGCCAGTTGCGGAAGCCGTCGGCGACAGGTTCCAGCACCGCAAAAGACGTGGCGTCGGTCTGCGCGGGCGTGGCATCGCCACGACCGGGCGCGAACGGTACCTCGACCGCGACGCCTGCCGCCTTGGCCGCCTGCTCGACACGGTGTCGCCACCGATCCCGCGCCCAGTCTGGTTCACCCAGCCGAAGCCCTGCTCCGCGATGTCCGCACCTTCCGGGTTTGGGCCCAGGTTGGCCGCGCTGCCATTGCCGTGCGCCTTGCCCACGGTGTGACCGCCGGCGGTGAGGGCGACGGTTTCCTCGTCATTCATCGC
>Ga0209835_1001399_pt1 | contig 13591 bp, 17 predicted proteins | sample LakKivwa52mmetaG_FD_184138 | JGI IMG/M metagenome (GOLD analysis project Ga0209835, IMG submission 184138) | Anoxic lake water microbial communities from Lake Kivu, Rwanda to study Microbial Dark Matter (Phase II) - Lake Kivu water 52m metaG... | ecosystem: Environmental > Aquatic > Freshwater >...
GATTTGAATCGATTTTTCATCATAGATTTTGTTGTTTTGATTCACATGATCACCACTTTGTTAGTATGCTCATAGTATAGCAAAAAATATAGTCAAATTCAAGAGATGAATATGTTTTACTCAATGGTTTGACATTCATATCATCTATGATATAATGTATGAGTAAACGGGGTGAAATGATGACATATGTATGGATTGGCTTGTTGATGGTTCTCTCTTATTTTCTTGGCTCAATTCCGAGTGGATTGATCATCGGTAAGGTTTTTAAAAATATAGACATTAGACAACATGGATCAAAAAATACTGGTGCAACCAATGCTATTCGGGTTCTAGGATTTAAATATGGTGTTTGGGCATTCGTCTTTGACATGGCAAAAGGTGCCATGGTCATATTCATTGTGTTTTTACTGGGTCCAACCTATTATATCGTCAGTGATTTTGAAATCAATATTGCCAGCGTTTACGGCATGATGGCAGTACTAGGTCATGTGTGGCCAATCTACATTAACTTTAAAGGTGGTAAGGCAGTAGCAACCTCAGCAGGTATGATCTTTGCGATTGAACCTTTTGTTGCGATTGCAGTCATCATCATCTTCTTCATCGTGTTCTTCACGATTAGAATCGTATCATTATCTTCAACGATTGCTGCGATTTCAGCACTGATTTATTTCATTTTTAGAACATTTGTTGAAATTGGAAGACCCAATTTCAATCAAGCAACAAGAATCATGGATTTGGTGATTGTGGTGATTCTAGCAACGATTATTTTCATCAGACATCGCGCCAATTACAAGCGTCTTGCCATGGGTACTGAGTATAAATTTGCTAAAAAGAATAAAAAAGACGCAGTTTAGCGTCTCATGAGACCTTAAGGTCTCTTTTTTTATGCCAGAAATCCAAATTGCTTCATTAACTCCAAATATTCGATGGCGATGATTGCTTTCCAAATACGATCTGCATCCGGATTTCCCCATGAAAATGTCGGATTCCAGATCCCTTCATCGTTTACATGCTTCATCGCGTGTTCAAATTCTAGAGTCATCCATTCGAAATAGGCGTCAGAACCAATCCCTGGATGGACTTTGATGAGTGATGATGGTTTGGCGACATAAGATGAAAACCATAGATTGGTATCATGTTCGATACAATCATCCATGAGTAATATGATTTTAGCCTTCGCTTTTTTATAGGGCGGATATGTTTGATAAAGGTCTTTAACATCATTCATCATATCGATTAAGCATCTCAGTTCATGGACCTCAATCGGTTCTTTTCGTTCAATGATGAAATCAATTGCCTTTCGACAGATTTTATTGGATAGTCTAAACAAAGGATGGATGGGATTCGCATATTTTAAGACAAATCCTGCAATCGATGCTGTCGGATTATAGGAAGCTTCATCATTTCGATACTTCCACCACGGTGCATGAGGATACTGATCATTGGTTGGAATTGCATAGGGCCATGACAGTGTCTCTGGGTCCATGGTTTGTTCGAGATATGAAAACATTAATGTCACTTTTGGATCATCTAAATTAAAGTCAATTTTTCTGAGAATTGTCATTGCAGTCCATGTCTGAATAGGTGATGAATTTGGATTCCAAAAATCTGGTTCAAGACCATGACCAAAACCACCGTCTGGGTTCTGATATTTGAACAATTCATCAAAGATTTGTTGGTCCTGATTGCCTTCGATCAAATGCTTCAGTCGGAGAGCTTCAATCGGTCTTGCATATTCTAAAATGGCGTGAATCATCTTGCCTTGCAGTATGTTACTCATTGTGTGCTCCTATCGAGAAAAAAAGACATAAAAATTATGTCGATTTCTACATTAAACGTGTTTACTTGTATTGATTCATGGACGCAAGTATTTGACGTACTTGTTTTTCAGAAGGCGTTCTACCCATCTGTCTCATCATTTCACGAATCATTTGTTCGTTGACTGGTGGGTTCTTCTTTAAATAATTCTTGAACCAGACACGTGCTAGGAAAAAGCCGATGACTCCACCTGCAACCAGTGCCAATACCAACCAAACAATAAACCATACGATTCCAATTGTCATGTCATGCCACCTCACATACTTCATTATAAGTGAATACAGCAGAAAAAACAAGCATTAAAGAATCAAGTTTGACATAATTCCATGAAATCTTTATAATTGGAATATGGACTTAATCTAGGGGGTTCACATGCAAGATTTTCTTGGTGCATTCTTAAGTGCAGTCAGTTACTTTCTCACATCTTATTTTCTTTACCGCATCTTAGGCGGTCGAAAACTGATTCCGCTCTTATTTTACGCGGTCTTCTTGATGAGTGGATTATTATCATTGATTGGTGCTATCCAAAATCAACTCGGTTTTTCCATCATTCTCATGGTGTTTATGACGCAATTGTTACCAGTTTTTGTCGCTTTCTTCTTCTTTTATTCAGTCACTGGTGTGAAACCAATGATCCGAATTCGATTCAGAAAGCGATTAAAAGAACTACCGATGGATATACAGACGAAAAGACAATCCATCTATGTGATTTTCGCTTTAATCGGTGTTGCACTCGTGATTGGTGTCATCGGTTTGATCTTTAGTGAAGGCATCACACAAATCCTATCTTATGTCATTACTTTCTCACTCATCATTTTATCGATTATTTTATTTTTCCAAGTCAAAAATATTCAATCTGAGAGTGTCATCTTACTCGTGGGTAAAGATAAAGAATTCGTTTATGAATACACGATAGAGCCAGAAAAAACGAAAGTACTTGTCAGTGATTTCTACAAAAACCCGATGTTCATTGTCGATAAGATTGGCGAAGTAGACATGAAAAATGAATCAAAAAAGGTTACGAAACATCATTTATACTGGATTGCTACATCGAGTAAAGTCGATATGTCGAAAGAAAACGTGAAGAAGCTTAACGATGTACCTTATCGAGATGATCTGGACCGGTTTGAGAAGTATCATTTCAAACGTGTTCAATTATCCATCAATCCAAGAGGAGATATCCATTTCATCAAAGAAACAACCATTAGATAACAAAGAGGCTCAATGTGCTTGAGCCTCTTTTTCATAGATCGTGATGCGTTTGATTCCATATGCTTTATCTTTAATCTTAACGAAATCATCAATGGTATCTGGTAATTCGAACTGCTTTTTCGACTCACAGATAATCCGTGCATCTTCAACCGTATGATGATTGAGCAGATGAATCACGGATTCGTAGATATTCATTTCATAAGGTGGATCTAAGAACACCAAATCAAACTTCTGATCCATCGCTAAGGATGTCAAAAACTGCTCATAGTCTTTCAAATGTGTTGACACTTTATGCTCTTCTTTGAGTATTTTTGCATTCTCTTGAATGGTTTTGATGGCATCTTTTGATAGATCTACAGAATGTGCATAGGATGCTCCTCTTGAGATTGCCTCAAGTGCATAAGCACCAGAACCTGAAAACAAGTCTAAAACGACACCTCTGACAGTGCCGCCTAGCATGTTGAATACAGATTCTCTGACCATATCCGCAGTTTCTCTTGTGGTGGGTTTACCCACCATTTTGAGTTGTCTGCTTCTGTGAATCCCACCGACAATCCTCATACTTGAGGTGTGTAGCCAGCTTTCTTAATCGATGAAATGATCTTGTCTTTGTCCGCTTCATTGTTGAAACTGACACTCTTGTCTTCCAAAGAAACCTTTGCCTTCAGATTGTCCATCATGAGGGTTTTTTCAATTTTCATCACACAGTGCTTGCACGTGATGTCTGTTACATTGACTTTCATATGTTCATACCTCCAATTGATATGTTTTGAATCTAAATAAGTTCAGTGATAATGCATTTAAGACGACCATGATCGATGAAAATCCCATTCCGATACCAGCTAAAGATGGATTCAGTAGTCCAACGGCTGCCAAAGGAATCATCACAACATTATACGCAAATGCCCAGAAGAAATTCAAGTAAATATTTCTTAAAGTCGCTAAAGAGAGATCAATCGCTTTGATGACTAATCCTAGATCCAAACTCATTAAAGTGACATCGGATGTATCAATCGCGATATCTGAGCCAGAACCCACTGCAAATCCTACATCAGCCATTTTCAGTGCTGGTGCATCATTGATGCCATCACCGACAAAGGCAACCACATGGTTTTCCTTTTGGATTTCTAGGATTTTCTCTGCTTTTTCATGAGGTAATACTTCATAAAACACATGATCAATACCGAGTTCTTTCGCAATATAACGTGCGGTGCGTTCTTGGTCACCTGTGATCATGTAAGGGGTAATCTTTCTTCTTTTCAATTCCTGGATCACAGCTTTGGCAGAATCCTTGATTGGATCTGTGACAGCCATCATATTGACAACCTTAGAGTCAATCACTGTGAAAAAGACGGTTTTTCCTTGGTTTTGATAGGTTAAGTGATCAAAATCATGGGTAAGTCCAAGTTCTTTGATGAGATTCGGTGATCCGACATAAACCAATCTATTTTCAATTGTACCGGAAATGCCTTTACCAAGCAAGACAGAAAAATTGGATACTTCAAGCAAACTTCCATCATATGCATCTGTAATAGCAGATGCGATGGGGTGATTGGAATGCTTCTCAAGAGATGCTGCGAATTGAAGGGTTGCTTGATCACCAAGAAATTCTGATAATTCTGGATGACCTGTCGTTAATGTACCTGTTTTATCGAATGCAATGGCAGATATTTTATTGGCGATTTCGAAGAATTCGCCACCTTTATAAAGGATGCCTTCTTTGAATGCAATCCCAGAACCCACAGAAATCGATGTTGGCGTTGCAAGCCCTAAAGCACAAGGACAACTGATGACAAGTACTGCAATCGCTGGTGCGAATGCATGAGATACCTGATGTCCTCCGTCAATCACAAATACCCATAAAAGGAATACAGTGATACTGATCAATACGACAACTGGAACAAACAATGAAGCAATTTTATCAGACATACGCTGTGCTTTTGGTTTAATCAGTGCAGTATCTTCAACTGTTTTAATGATATTGGCGAGTACCGTATCAGAACCTACTGCAGTCACTCTGATTTCAAGTGTATTCACCGTGTTCATCGTTGAACCAATGACTTTCATTCCAGGTTCTCTAAAAGCAGGCATCGGTTCACCTGTAATCATCGCTTCATCAATATAACTGCTGCCTTGTTCAATAATGCCATCTAAAGCAACTTTCTCATTGGCCAGTACAATCATCAGATCCCCTGGCTTGACTTCATCCACTGGAACCATGACATCGACAGAGTCTTTTCTAATTCTCGCTTCTTTCGCTCCGAGACTGATGAGAGATTGGAGCGCATTTGATGTCTTTTCTTTCACTCTATTTTCAAAAAAATTACCAAGCATCACCATGAAGACGATGACAGCTGTTGTTTCAAAGTAGAGATCAGGCATGGCATGCCCAGCATGCACATCATAGGTGAGTGTCGTGTAAATGGAATAAATATAGGCTGCACTGGTCCCTAACACAACCAGTGTATCCATCCCTAAGTTTCTTCCTTTGATCTGGTGATAGGTTTGAGAAAAGAATCGTCTACCGACATAAAAGAGAATCGGGGTAGCAATTGCCCATTGCACATACCCATTCATCAAGAATTCTGGTACGTAAATCCGGATTCCCAAATGAACAAACATGGTCCATAATAAAGGGAATGTGAGGATACCTGCGATGATCAAATCAATCAAGTCTTTTCTTTTGGCTTTCAATTGATCTTCATTGTTAAAAATCGGGTAATAGCCGATGATTCTTAAATGATCACCGAGTTTATCTTGATCATATTGATTTTCATCGTAATTGAAAATGACTTTTTTGGATGTGACGAGCACTTGTGCAGTCACATCTGGTAAATCATTGAAATAGGATTCTATTGATTTTGCACATTGTGCACATGTAATATTGGATACTTTAATCGTCTTTCTTATCATCATGTTTGTCCTTTCATGAAGAGATATGATGTGTTAATGATGGTTTTGACATTATCGTTTGTGAGTTTATAATAAACCATTTTCCCTTGTTTATCTGAGGATACGAGCTGATAAGACTTCAATAGTTTCATTTGATGTGAAATTGCACTTTTGGATACCCCAAGCAAGTAGGCAAGATCACATACACACAGTGCATCATCTTTGATGGCTTCTAATATTTTGATCCGAGTCATGTCTGAAAATACTTTAAACACTAAAGACAGTGCTTCATAGGTTTGATCAGAATGAAGTTCTTGTTGAACTTTCGTGAGTACATCTTGATGGAAGATGGTACAATTACAATTCACATCACAAGGTTTCATCATCGTTTCCTTTCAGTTGAGCAATCACTCAACTATATGATACATGAAATCGATGTGATTGGCAAGAAAAAAGCACTCCGAAGAGTGCTATTCAAAGATTAATTGGTCAACCGTTTCTCTGTTTAATTTCTTGATGACCGCTACCACGAGTTTGATGGTGTTCTCATAGTCATCATAGTGAATGATGCCAGTATGTGAGTGCATATACCGTGTAGGAATGCCTAATGAGAGCGCTGCAGCACCGTGATGTGCTAGATGCATGTGTCCAGCATCTGTTCTACCACCTGTGATGAAGGGTTCTTGATAAGGAATCCCTAATTCTTTGGCTGTCTCAATGACCAATTGTCTTAATCCTTGATGGGGTACTAAACCAGCATCAAAAAGTAAAATTTGAGGTCCTTTACCAAGGGTCTGTTCTTCCTTTTCACCACCTGGTACATCATAAGCCAATCCTGTATCTATAGCAATTGCAATTTCAGGTTCGACGACATAGCTACTGGTTTTTGCCCCACGTAGTCCGACTTCTTCTTGAACGGTGAAGGTTCCAAATACAGTATTGGGTAGGTCTGAATCTAAACGCTTCATGATTTCTAAAACAGCTGCACATCCGATACGGTTGTCCCATGCCTTGCTCAATAGATACTTTTCATTGCCAAGGACTAAAAATTCACTCTTTGGAACAATCATATTGCCGGGTTCAACACCGATAGCTTCTGCTTCTTCTTTCGATGTTACGCCTAAGTCGATATACATGGTATCAATTCCGATCGCAACCGATCTTTTATCTTGTGGGATGATGTGAGGTGGCTTAACACCGGTCACGCCGTAAACAATCCCTTTTTTGGTGTGGATTTCCCAGACTTGCGCGAGCATGACTTGTGAAAACCAACCACCGATGGTTTGAAATTTAACAAAACCTTCTTTGGTGATTTGTGTGACCATGAGTCCGATCTCATCCATGTGACCAGCAATCATGACTTTTGGACCAGAGGAACCTTTAATGCTAATGACTGACCCTAAATGATCAAAAACAACATCATCAGCGATTTCAGATACTTTGGATACCAAGTATTGACTGACGCGCTTTTCATTGGCGGGAATACCTGCTAAAAGCGATAGTTCTTTTAAGATTTCATATTCTTTTTTCATGATTTCATCCTATCCTCAATTGATAGTATAATGATAACACATTTGGAGCATAAAAAAAAGCCTAGAAAGCTGTGAGAACATGTTATGTTCTACAAAAGCCATCTACTTGGCACTGTTTCGGGAATTCGCCTGAAAGGCAATTCACACCTACAGTGTTTGATGGCGCTCAAATATAATTTGGGTTCCACGGCTGCTTCCTAGGTACACCCTTAATTTATCACGCTTGACCTCGATTGTCAAGTAAATGGTTTGATATGATAAAAGCGCTTTCATTTAAATGAATGCGCTTTGTTTTAAATGATTCAATTATGAATAAAACACACTGATTCTCACAAATTTTCCATGGTGAACCATCAATGCAAGTAACACTTCTCTAATCTTGGATTCAATCATGTAATCAATATTGATGGTTGGAATATCGACCCGAACCGTGAGATAATCATCTTCAGAAAGTTCAGTTAAGTGTTGAACAGAATATTCTTCCTGAAATCCTTCAAGTTCTTCTTCAAGTTCAAAATAAACAATTAAAGATAAGATGATTTTGGTCTTGATTTCAAGTTCCTTCAATAATCCTGCAAGATTCTGTGCACGTGCAATGATATATCCAGGGCGATGAAAGAATGTTTTCTCATAAATTTCTTTATTCGGATCTTCTTCAATGGTTGCAGGAACAGCCATTCCGAATACCATTTCCAAATATGTTTTAAAGTTTTCAGGACGTTTGATGTCTTTATGATGAAAATCTGCATAAAGATGAACCATTTCTGAACCGTATGCATATGCAGTGATGATGAATTTGAAGTAATTGGCATATATTAAGATGTCATTAAACTGTTTTTGGAAGGTTTCAAGCTTAACCTTGATTTGATAATGTCCACAGAGATAAAAGGATTCATTGTAAACGAGAGGTTCAAAGAGTGCATTCGCATAAACTTCTCTTTGTTGATCGATATCATAATAATGATAGTAATCATAGGCAACACGTTGATAGAACTTATAGAGTTCGATGCTACCAACTGCAATGCCGATCACAACCATCGATGCAGCAAGGCTGTATCTCAGTGCATCTGGAAAATCTGAAATGATGATCAAGAAAATGATGACAGGGAAGAGTGAAATGACAAATGTTCTGAATGTCGATGTGAAACCCTTTTTGAATAAAAAGAGTGCCAATACAAAGATGATGATGACATTATAGAAGACAAAGAAATTAAACCAGTTGAAATTATCGAGTGAGTTCGCAATGGAGTTAATCCCTAATATAAACAAGAAAATGCCCAGTGTCACGAGAAAGAGTGTGACCAGTTGTCTTGTATACAGATACCATTTTTTCGTGTATAGTTTCCGAGCTTGAGGTAGATGAAAGAAATTCTTCATCTCTCTTCTGTAACTAAAAAATGGCCACCAAGATCCACGTATACTGATTCTAATCGGTAGTAGTTCTTCTTCATTGAGCTGTTTTTCCAAATAACTTTCAAAAGTAGATAGTGGATTTAAGACAAAGAGTAATGTACCCACGATGATGAAAGGCAAATGATAAGGTTCTTTTAAGATATAAAGGAACACAAACGTCACAATCCCATAAATGAATGCAACAATCAGTTTAGCAAGTCCCCCAAACACATAAACACCGACATAAACGAGTGCAACGATGGCAGAAATCATAAAAATGCCTTGACCACGTAGATTCAAAAGAATCAATGCGATCGGCATGAGCAAGAAGATGAGAATGGTGAGTGATCCAGCAATGGCTATACGTCTTTTCATGGTGTGCCCTCTTGTTTTATTATACAAAAAAAAGGTGGGAAATTCCACCTTTTTGGATTTTTAAGCGTTTGTGAGTGCAGCAATCAAGTCAGCTTTGACCATCTTGTCAGCACCAGCAATATTCTTTTCAATCGCTAGAGCTCTCAAATCTTTAACCAGAAGTTTTGAATAGTCAACAACTTCCTTAACTTCAACTTGAGGTTGAGCTTTGACAGCAGGCTTAACTGCTGGTTGTGCCTTCTTTGGCAAATTTCCAGAAAGTGCATCTTGTGCAATCTTGCAATAAGCTGTGAATACTTCTGGATTTGCAACAGCGATATCTGCAAGCATCTTGCGGTTGATTTGAACATTGGCAAGAATTAGTCCATGGATGAGCTTAGAATACTTCATATCATTGAGTTTAGCTGCTGCATTGATACGTTGAATCCAAAGCTTTCTGAAATGTCTCTTCTTTTGCTTTCTGTCTCTGTATGCATATCTGAGTGAGCGCATGACTTGTTCATGAGCTGTACGATAAATCGTGCTCTTAGAACCGAAATAGCCTTTGGCTAACTTTAAAATCTTTTTACGTCTTTTTCTTGCGGTCGTACCGCCTTTGACTCTTGGCATTGTGTGTCCTCCGAATTACAACAGGTTAGAGATCAACGATTTAATACGCTTCTTGTCAGTCGCGTGAACCGATGTTTCTCCACCTAATTGTCTATTTTGTTTGGTTGTCTTGGATGCTGCCAAGTGTCCCGTATATGCGTGACCTCTCATCAACTTTCCTGTACCTGTAACTTTAATTCTCTTTTTTAACCCACTGTGTGTCTTTTGTTTTGGCATGGTGGTTATTCCTCCTCTTAGTGTTCTTTTGGTGTTAACACGGCGATCATGCTCTTGCCATCCATTTTAGGCTTCGATTCAATCGTAGCTCTGGATCCAATTGCTTCAATAAAACGTTCCATCACTTTCATACCAACATCGGCATGTGTGATCATTCGACCGAAAAATCGAATAGAGACCTTAACTTTGTCTCCACCTTCAAGGAACTTGATCGCATGTTTTAGTTTCGTTTCAAAATCGTGAGTATCAATGGTTGGACTCAGTCTGATTTCTTTCAACTCGACGACATGTTGATTCTTTTTCATTTCCTTCAGCTTGCGTTGCTGTTCATAACGATACTTGGAATAGTCCATCAGTTTAGCAACCATTGGTTTGGAATCTGGTGAGACGACAACAAGGTCAAGTTCACGTGTTCCAGCAATGTAAAGTGCTTCTCTCTTGGAGAGAATACCAAGTTTTGTTCCTTGCTCATCAATGACTAGCAACTCACCAAATGGGATGTGCTCATTCACGAGATCGGTGTTTTTTTGAATAGGTTTGAATTGTTTAATGCAGGCCACCTCCTTCTTTTAAGATGTAATAAATGAAAAAGTGTGTACTTTCGTACCCACTTGTAACGTCAAAAGAATTTGATCGTGACATGTTTGCCTATGAATTCGTCCATCAGGCGAGAGGGTACCTCTTCTTTTCACTTATTTGATTACCGTTATGATTATACCACAAGTCTATTCGATGTCAAGGTAAATTCACTAAAATTATATTGTTTCCCAAACACTTTTTTGATGTGCAAGTATCATCACAAGAACACTATAGCATAGTTGGTATGGATATGCAAGTTGATAGGTTGAAAAGACTGATTTTCCGATGGGAAGTAAGTAATATAAAATTGGACTTCTGATATCATCAAAAACCATGCTTAGGACAATCCAGATCACTGGAATCAAGAGTGAAATGGTCTTATGTCGATCTTTGATGATCATCTGACATAGTGTTAAAAGTATGAGGCCATCAGCATGTCCTCGTAAATAGGATGAAACGATCACATTGTATACATTCTCATGCGTCCATAAGGTCAAGATGGATTCCTGAATCACGATGATGATCAAAAACGCATAAGTATACATCAACACTGAAGTTAGCCATTTCGAGAAAAACATCTTTGATCGTCCAAAATAGGCATCAAAAGGTCTTAAATAAGGTGTATTGTGATCCATGGTAATGAATAAAGTGAGAAAAGGTATCAATAAGAATGAGGTTTCGATCGACAGTCTTGAATATTCAATTCTCATGAAGTCCTCATTTCCATAATTGAACATCATTGGTATGATAGAGATGATGATCACCAACATGATGAGATGCAATATGACTATTTTCCTTGGATGAAACTGAAACATGATCAGCGCATAGATCATAAATCAATGGTCTTATTCGCAAAACCCTGAAAGTATTCAGGTCGATGTGTGGAGATGATGAAACTCATCCCTTCTTTTTGTTTCATTTTGATATAGTCAGAAAGTATAACTTGACTCTCTTGATCTAAACCTGAAAAAGGTTCATCTAAGATGACAAGTTCTGGATTCCCCATGAAGGTCGATACAATCGCTAGTTTTTGAAGATTGCCTTTTGATAACTCATGAATGCCATGAAGCATGGGTACTTGGAGTGCATGAATGAGAAAATCATCTGCTTTACCTTTTTTGATTCTAGCCATCGTCTTTAAATAATCTGAAACCTGAATGAACATCGGAAGCATCGCTTTTTCAGGTAGAAACCCTATTTTAATTTTCTTCATTTCCACACTGCCAACATCAGGTCTTGTATAGCCTAAGACCAATTGGATGAAAGTTGTCTTTCCAGTTCCGTTATCACCACTCACCAACACAAAATCCTTTTGATCAATGTCTAAATCAAATCGTTTGTTCAAGTAATGCTTCCCAGCATTTTTTAAACTAATGTAAGGCATAGGTTGTCACCAGCATGCCGCTTTCCTTCAATAGTTGATGTTCTATAAAATAGGTAAAGTTTTGAATCAATTGGACACTGCCATCTTCAAAACTCAAGATGATGGGTACTCTATTCAATAGATAATGATCATCTGGTATGTTGATTTTAATGCTTTGTTCATCGATTTCAAATGTGCACTCAATTCCTGTTCCTACACTTACTTTTTCAATGGGAACATCAAGACTGATGTATCCAATGTCGATCTGATCGATTCTTGAAAACAGCGAATCAACCCTCTTTTTTGCAGATAGATCATGCCAATCCAAATGATCCGTTTGTTCATCAAGATTTGATATATAAAGCTTTCCGATCAAAATACGATACTCATCGCCAGATTCCAACGTCAAATTTAAATAACATTCCTCAATTTCATAATCATAGCCAAATAGAGAAAGCTCATAAATGAAGACCCATTCTGTCCAAATCATCTCCAAATAGGATTCTCTTTGACCCTTTTGAATGTTTTTAAGGATTACTTCGATCTTTTTTGATGAGGAAGCATTCGATAGATAAGCACTGATATGTTTGGCAGAATCGATGATGTCATGATCGAAGACATTCAAATATAAACTGATATCGATCGTTTCATCTTCTTCTGAAATGAGCGCATATTCTCTTCTAATCGAAAGCAGTTGTTTGGGTACTTCAGGTTTGTCAAAATAAATGATGATACCCATCCCTGTAATCAGAACTAGAGAAACCACATAAAACATCCATGTTTTCATATGCGCTTCTTCTCCAGTCTCTGATACTGGGTCGTTACCAAGAATACTTCAAAACCCCCTCGTTCCAAACGAACAAAAAGGACATATCTTGCAGCAACCCCGTTTGTAACCTTACCTTCACCATAAGTGTATAAATCCACTTGAGTGCCTGGATCAACTTCAAGTGTAATCTCGTAAGTTTCCTTGTCTTCTGTCGTCACTTGATAATCTGCAGAAAGTTTTAGCGATGAATCAAGATTATTTTTAAAAAGCTTATCGCCACCTTTTGATGAAGATAATGCAATCGAACCTGTTGCAGATAACCCCAATTTTGAAGTTTCTTTCCGAGACAACGTATATTTGTATTCAATGGGTGTGTATCCATCATTGTAATAAGAAAACATCGTTTCAGTGACATAAGTCGCTTTCACATGTTCATTCACCTTATGTACTCTCCACCCCATGAATAATCGTTTATCGACTTTGTCATAGTAACTTATGTACTCTTTATCCGTGAAATCTTCTAATAATTTGCCAGTGACCATCTCAATATCTTCATAGGTCTGATAATTGGCACTTCCATGAATTTCCATATCGATTGAAATCATCGATAAAAGCACAATCAAAAGCATCGCAATCCGTTTCATTTGATCCCTCCTTAACCTATGATAGAAAGGATTGATGATTTTACTAGAAAAAAAGAAGCCAATGAAACTATTTGTTTAAAACGGACACACTAAAAAAGAGACTAGAACTTAATGAGGTTCTAGTTTTTTTGTTAGAATGAAAAATAAGGAGGTTTTAAGTGATGAGTGAACGAAAAACACGCAAGCATCC
>Ga0209835_1001406_pt1 | contig 13525 bp, 10 predicted proteins | sample LakKivwa52mmetaG_FD_184138 | JGI IMG/M metagenome (GOLD analysis project Ga0209835, IMG submission 184138) | Anoxic lake water microbial communities from Lake Kivu, Rwanda to study Microbial Dark Matter (Phase II) - Lake Kivu water 52m metaG... | ecosystem: Environmental > Aquatic > Freshwater >...
CGGTGCGACCGTCGCTCGTGTTGTCGACCCGAATCTTCTGGTGGTACACGTTGCTCAGCAACGCGGGTGTGAGCACATCGTGCGGGGCTCCGCTTGCTACACACTTGCCTTCGTGTAGCACGACGACGCGTGTGGCAAATCGCATGGCGACATTGAGGTCGTGCAACACCGCTACCACGCCGCGTCCCTCATCCACCAACGCGCGCGCCACCGCCAAGAAACGCTCTTGCTGCCCGATGTCGAGCACGGCGGTTGGCTCATCGAGCAACAACAGCGGTGTGTCTTGGGCCAGCACGCGGGCCATGGAAACGCGTGCTTGTTCGCCGACCGACAACGTTTGGTACGTGCGGTCTCGGAGGGCGTCGACATCGAGTCGACGCATTGCGGCATCAATTTTGGCATCATCAGAAGAATCGAGCCACGGGTTGCGACCCATCGCCACGACTTCTCGCACGGTGAACGGAAACGAGATGAGAATCTGCTGCGGTAGCACTGCCCGCGTGCGAGCGAGTTCGCGCGGAGAGAGAGTGTCGAGGCCACGGCCGTCGATCGTGACCTCGCCGGAATGCAACCCAAAGTCGCCGGCAAGTGCACCGAGCAGCGTCGACTTGCCGGCACCGTTAGGGCCAAGCACCGCGACAAACTCGCCCGATTGCACGCTGAGGTCCACACCCGTGAGTAACGCAACGTTGTTGCGCACCACACCGATCTGGCGGGCGACGAGTGCGGTGGTCATGTGTCCCCAGTCTGACTGGTGGCGTGCAGCGGGCTCATGCCCAGCCACCCTGGCTGCGTCGGGTGCTGCGGAGCAGCAACAAAAAGAACGGCGCGCCAATCAATGCCGTCACGACACCAAGCGGCAGTTCGGCGGGTGACAGCAGCGTGCGCGCTGCGAGGTCGGCGAGCAAAGTAACACTCGCCCCGAGCAGGGCGGCGGTCCACAACAGATGACGATGCCGCGGCCCCAGCACGATGCGCATGATGTGCGGCACGAGCAGCCCGACGAAGGCAATCATGCCCGTGGCTGCAACGGCACTTGATGCGAGCAATCCGACGACAGCGATTGCCTGCAGTCGTACGGGCTCGACCCGCACGCCGAGGTGGGCGGCCGAACGATCACCGAGGGCGAGTGTGTCGAGCACGCGGGCAAACTTCGTGCTGATCAATACGCCGATGATGGCGAGCGGTGTCACTGCTGCGACCGCCTTCCACGTCGCCAAACCGAGGGTGCCGAGGCTCCAGAATGTGACCGACCGAATCTCGTCGTCGTCGGCCACGAACACCGCAAAGCCAATGACTGCACCAGCGAACGCATTGATGGCGATCCCGGTGAGGATGAGTGTTACCACCTCGGTTTTTCCGTCGGAGCGCGACAACACGTAGACGAGAGCGGTTGAGAGTGTGCCGCCGATGAAAGCGGCAACCTGCACACCGAGCGGCAATTGATTCATACCGAAGATGATTGCGATGACGGCACCCACTGCTGCGCCGGCCGAAACGCCGACGGTCGCCGGTTCGGCAAGTGGGTTGCGGAATATTCCCTGCATGATGACGCCAGCGACGGCCAGACTCGAGCCGACGACGAGAGCCAACACGACTCGCGGCAAACGCACCTGCCAGAACACGTTGTGTGCGACCAGATCGGAGGCATCACGTCGCGGGCCATCGCCGATGATGCCGAGCAGTTCACCGAAGGGAATACGGAACGCACCCGACGCAAGCGACACCAACATCGTGAGCAACAGCAGCACTGCAAGAAAGGCGGTGACCGCCGGGATGCTGGTGCGTCGGGCTTGCGTCATAGTTGGCTGCTGTAGGTGTTGAGAAGTTCGGCTAGTCGCGAGATGAGGGCACCCGTGCGTGGACCAAATGAGAGTAGTAGGTCGTCATCCACTGCGATCACGGCACGCGATGCGGCGGCACGAGTGCTCGACACGCCGGGCAGCGCGAGTAGGCCGTCGATGCCACCGACGGAATCGAGACCGCGTGTCATCACGAGTAACACATCCGGGTCGGCCTGCACGATGGCTTCGGCGGTGAGTGGCGTGAACGAAGCCAAACCATTCAGTGCGCCCACATCCACGGCGCCGGTTGCGGCGATCAGTTCGTCAGCACCCGAGCCTGAACCACCAAGCAAATATACCGACGCCGTGCCGCGCACGTAGAGAAACGCCACACGCGGCACCGACGCGTATTGCCCGATGTTCGTAAGTGCATCAGCAACCGCCGCTTCGCTGAGTGCGATGAGTTTGTCGCCGGCCTCAACGATGCCGAGTGCCGATGCAATCATCGTCACTCGAGTCGGCAGTGCCGACAGAGTCCATACCTCTGGTGCGATGAGTACGGCGACGCCGGCTGCGCGCAGTTGCTCGATGACTTCGGGCGGGCCAGTGCGCGTATCGCCGATGACGAGAGATGGTCGCAGTGACAACACGCTCTCAGCGCTGATGTCGTGACCGTTGCTCACCTCGGTGATGTCGGCCAATGAGGCAATCGTGGTGGTGGCATCGCGACCGATGATCGAGTCGCGCATCCCGAGAGCGACGACGATTTCGGCGATTGCCTGGTTCAGCACGATGACGCGGGTGGTATCTGTGACCTCGACCACGACGTCGTCGGCACCGGTCGTGCGAGTCGGCAGGTCAGGTTCCTGTCGTTCGACGATGGGAAGCGCGTAATCGTCAGACAGAATGAAGCTCGCCTCGGTGGTGACGGTTTCCGAAGAATCGCTGCAACCGAGCAGTGCCATCATGAGCAACAAACCGACACCAGCCACCCGCCGCAACATCACGAACAAGGGTACGAGCATGGAGTGTGGTCGCCGATGCGCGACGCTGAGACGTTCGTTACTTGCGGCCGTGCTGTTGCCGGCGCTTGCAGGTTGCGCTTCGACCAAGGAAGTTCAGACCACGACAACAATGTCAGCGACGGAACTGACGACGACACTCGCGCCGACCACGACACTTGCGGCAACCACCACATCTGCGGTCACCACGACCATCATGACGGCCACCACGGTGATCTCCGCCTCCACCACGGTGATCCCCACCTCCACCACGGAGTCAGCGTCGAAACCCCAACCCGCGTTGGTCGTGAGTCAAACCGCGGGCCTCGACCCCAAAGGCACGCTCGTGACCGTTCGAGGCACGGGCTTCGACATCACCAAAGGTGTGTACGTGTTCGTTTGCAATCAAGTGAAATGGGATGCCAATCGGCGATGCGTCGGAGGTGTGAATCTCGATGGATCGTCACCGTTATCGCAGTGGATCTCATCAAACCCACCGGCCTATGCCAAAGGTCTCACGATCCCGTACAAGCTGAACGGCTCATTCGTCGTACCGTTACTTGTGCGAGCGGTAGACGAAACAACGAAACTCATTGACTGTTCAATCGAACAATGCGGGGTCGTTGCCTTCGCCGACCACACTCGTCGCGATGATCGTTCACAAGACGTTTTCGTGTCAATCTCATTCACCCCCAAACCGTAAATATGTAATCAGGAGTCCGCGTCATGATGTCAAGCAAAATCAGAAACAAAACCCTCGCTCTCATCGGCGCATTCGCTGTTGCCCTTGTCATTCCGACCGCCGCTTCTGCCGCAGTCGGAGTCTCGGTCAGCAAGGCGGCTGGTCTCGTGACTGGCGAAACGATCTCCATCTCTCTCACTGGTGTGCCAACCACGCAGGGTGTGTACGTGCGACAGTGTTACAAACCCACTGTCGGATTGCGTGATGCCACAGGCTTGAAATGCAACGGCAGTCTCACGCGAGTCAGTGAAATGATTTGGGCGACGATGGATGGTGCTCGTGGTTCTGCATCTGCGGCGTCAGCACAGTCGCTCCAAGTCAAAGATGCAATCACCATGTATGAATCGGATGGCACAACAGTGAAGGAAAGAATCCCTTGTGGCATTGCTGATTGTGCAGTGTTCGTCCATCGTGACCATCGTGGTCTCTTCGACACATCGCTCGACACGATCGTGCCGCTGACGTTCTTGGGTAGCCAATCGGTGAAGACCCGCGCTGCCGGCCTTCCGAAGGCCGAGACGGCGCAGGCGGTCGGGGCCTCGCTCACATTGCGTAACGCGAGTCTTGTGACGGATCAGAAAGTGGCCGTTCGCGTGACGAGCGAGAGCAACAGGATCTGTTCGGTGAGCCGCGGCTCAACGACCACCGTCGTTCGGTTCTTGAAGAAGGGCACCTGCGTGCTGGGGTTGGCGGCCAAGGCCACCACGACCCACCAGCGGTTTAGTGCCACCTACACCTTCACCGTTGGCTGAATCCGGTGCTCAAACAACCGGGCTGAGTCCGGTGTTCGACCAATCAGGTCGACGTCGGTTCCGCTATCCCTTGACGGCGCCGGCGATGAGCCCACGCACGAAATAGCGCTGCATGGAAAAGAACACGATGAGTGGCGCAGCAGTCTGAATGAACGCGGCTGCGGGAAGCAGGTGTTCGTTGGTGCCGAAGTCGCCCGCCAAGTTGGCGATGAGGATGGTGGTTGGCAATGCATTGGGGTTGGTTCCCGCCATGGTGTTGGCGATGAGGTAGTCGTTCCACGTCCAAAGAAACTGGAAAATGGCGAATGCCGCCAGCACTGGAATGGAGAGTGGCACCACGAGACGCCAGAAGATGGTGAAGTGATCGGCCCCGTCGACACGCGCCGACTCGAAGATTTCACCGGGTAATCCGGCGATGTAGTTGTGAATGAGGAAGATTGCGAACGGCAGTGCGAATCCGGTGTGCGTGAGCCATACCGCCGTGGTGGTGTTCACCAAATTCAAGTCGGGAAAGAGTGTGATCGTCTTTTCGATCCATGGAATCGTTGCGTGGGCACCGCCGACGTACAACTGCAACAAGGGAATCAGGGCAACTTGCAGTGGCAGTGCGAGGAGCGACACCGTGGCGATGAACAAGGTTTTGCGACCCTTGAACTTCATCCAGGCAAAGGCGTATGCGGCGAACGCGGCGATGGAAATCGGAATGATCGTCGCGGGAACGCTGATGGCGATGGAGTTGAGCAACGACTTTCCGAGATTGGTGTTGACGTTCGTCTCGAATACTCGGCGGTAGTTGTCGAGCGTGAGTTCATCGGGTTGTACGGTCCACCAGCCACTGCCACGCTGATCATCGCGAGAACGCCACGAGTTGATGAACAGGCTCACGGTGGGAAGGCTCCACACCACCACGATGAACCACAGTCCTGCCACCGGTAAGCGCCGCAGGCGATCGTAGAGCCACGCGACCGGGCCGGTTTCTGCCTCGCGAACCCGAGTGTGGGTAGTCATGTCATGTCGTCCTGTTCATGCGGCGGATGTTGACGTACATGATGGGTAACACGGACACGAAGATGAGCACGGCAAGCGCAGCACCGAGACCGATGTCCAGGTTGTAGAAGGCCTCGCGGTACATGTTGTTGGACAGCACCTCGGTACCGAAGTTGCCGTTGGTCATCACCTTGACGATGTCGAACACCTTCATCACCAGCACCACGATGGTGGTGGCAACAACGCCGATGGTTGGCCCGATTTGGGGCATGGTGACGCACCAGAAGATTTGTTGGGTATCGGCACCGTCGATTGCGGCAGCCTCAGTGAGTTCGCGCGGTACCGCACGAATGGCGGCGGAAAAAATGACCATGGCAAAACCCGTTTGAATCCAAACGAGCACGAGCATGAGCCAGAAGTTGTTGAACGGGGGTTCTTGCAGGAAGTTGACGGGATCGGCGATGATCTCGCCGGATTTGCCGACTCGTTGACCGCCCAACCCGGTACCGACCACTTGCCAATAGCGAAGTGAGAACCATATCCCGCCACCGGCAACTGCGGCAGGGAGTGCGATCTTGGTCCACTGCCGACGAACGAGGGACCGCGTTATCGCGAGCAATGCCAACGCGGTCGGTACGAGAACCAACACGCCGAGGACCCATCTGGCGAAACCCTCGCCGGTGCTGAGCCCGCCGAGGCCGACCCAGAGCGCATTGAGTGTGCCGGACTGCGGCTTGGAGGCATCTCGTGAGATGTAGACGAGACGGAAGATGACCGATGCTCCGACCATCGACACTGCGAGTGGCATGAAGATGATGGCCTTGGCGGTCCGTTCGAACCGCACTCCGTCGGCCAGTACCGCGATGAGCAGACCGAGGCCCGTGGAGAGTGCGGTAACCACGAACACCCACCAGAGGTTGTTGACGAGGGTTCCGCGCAGGGTGGAGAACACGGCAAATCCGGCGAACATCACGGCAAGAACGAGCGGAGGCGCACTTGCGCTACCGAACTCCACGAAGTGCCCCGAGCGCCGACGACTACGAACGGCCAGCAGCACGAACACCAGGAAGCACACTCCGGCGGCAACGGTGAGACGGCTGGTCCAAAGCGATACGAAGCGCGACATGTCCCAAGCTTTGGGGTCGCGGAAGATCGAGATGTAGTTGTCGATGCCGACGAACTTCGAGCCCTTGCGATCGAGTAGGGACAGATAGATGGTGCGCAGCGACGGAATCACCAATGCAATTGCAATGAATCCCAGCGCAGGCGCCAGGAATACCGCGGCTCGAGCACGACGCTCCGTCGCAACACGATGCTCACCGCTCACTGTCGGGACGAGGGCCCAGCGCGCGCCCACGAGACAGCCGATGAGCGAACCCAGCACGATGCCCGAACGAGCCGTTGAGGCCCCGAGGTCTCCAACGCCCCATGCGCCGAGCACCAGACCCGCCACGGTTCCGAGGAGCACCATGCGCAGCACGACGAGATTGCGAACACCGCGGTGAACGACGGCCCCGATCGCTCCGAAGAACAAGGAGGTGAGCACGGCGACGAGGGCCACCTCGCCCACCACGACGTTGGGTCGAGCAGCATCCACGAGAAGTGCGCCGAGCACCCCTCCAACACTTCCGATGAGCAGAACGTCGACGATGATTCGTCGCTCGCGTCGCGTCTGGCGCTCGGCGATGAAACTCGAAGCGCCGACCGCGACGGCAACGACGATCGGTAGCCATATCCATTGGACAAAGGCTCGCACGAATGATGCGCCGGATGCCGCGGTGGCGTACTGCGTGATGCGGTTACCACTGAGGATGCCGGCCACGACGAAACCGGTCAGCGCGCGGGAAACATAGGTTGCGCGACTGGACGTGTCTCGCGTTCGATTGACCAACAGGTTGGCCAGTACCCAGAGAGCGCCGCTCACGCCCACGGCAATGGTCACGGTGAGGAGGGTGGAGAGAATTTGTCCGACGAATTCCCTCATGTCAGTTCTTCATCACCTGGGTGAAGCCCTCCATCGTGGTTCGGGGCACCGACACTTTCGTGCCGGTGCCCCGATACCTATTGCGAATTCCTCGGTAGTCCGGAGACTACGTCGTTACGTACCTCAGCCGGGCCAGGACGCTTCGATGGCGTCCGCAGCCTCTTTCGCGGTGAGATCACCGTTCACTGCTGAAGTCCCTTCCGTCCAGAACGTTCCCGCGCCGACATCGGCCGGCATGAGGTCTGACGCGTCGAATCGCACGATCGCGGCAGTCTCAAGAATCTTGAGGAACGACTGCTCGAGTGGGGTGTATACCGACGGGTCCTGACCAATTGCTGCCGAGAGGAATCCCGACAACGCACCGTTGCCGCCCTTGCGGGTGGCTTGGGCCTTCTGACGCTCCATCGCGTACTGGGCTGAACCCAGGTACGACATGAGCTTCATCACGTTGGCGTCGTCGTTGAACGCAGCGGCCAACACACCGGCGCCGAGCACGGGCTTGTCACCGTTGATGTCGGGGAAGTAGAACACGTTCACTTCGCCTGGGCCGTCACCGAACACGGTGCCGGCAGGAATGAAGGCGGAGTAGAACGAGGCCTGGCGGTGCATGTAGCAGTCGCCATCCACGAGCGGTTGACCGTTGTCCTGGAACGCCGTCGCGGCAATGGTGCCGCCCGAGGCGTACACATTGTCTTCGGTCCACAGGTCAAGCACTACCTGCATCGACTCCACGATTCGCGGATCGTTGAACGGAATCTCGTGTGCGACCCACTGGTCGTACACATCGGCGCCGTGCTGACGCAACACCATTTCTTCCACCCAGTCGGTGTACGTCCAGCCAGTGGCCGTACCGGACTCGATACCGACGCACAGTGGCTTGGCTCCGCCGTCGCCGGCCATCTTCTCGACCAATGCGGTGAATTCACCGAAGGTGGTCGGTACTTCGTAGCCGGCCTCTGCGAATCGCGACGGCTGGTACCAGACGAGCGACTTCAAGTCACTCTTCATTGGCACGCCGTACTGCTGACCGTCGACCAGACCGAACTGCTTCCATGCGTCCGACCACTCGATCGAAGCATTCACTTCGTCGGTGAGCGGAACGATGTAGCCAGCGCGGGCGAAGTCGGCCAGTTTGCCTGGCTGCGGGAAGATGGAGATGTCAGGCGCGTTGCCGGCCTGCACCTGGGTATTGATGTTGGACTCCCAGTCGGCATCACCCAGGTAGGTGACGGTCACGCCGTTGGCGTCGCCCCATACGTTGAGTGCGTCCTGAAGGGCGCCCGCCTCTTCATCGGAACGCTCTGGACCGGTGACGGTGATCTCCGTCTTGCCGGCAGGAGCCGCTTCCTCTTCAACTGCTTCTTCCTCGGTGGCGTCGGTGTCCGATGCCTCGTCGCTACTTCCACCGCAAGCGGTGACAACCAGCGCGAGGGCAAACAGAGCACCAAATGCCCTACGTGAACGTTTCATGTTCTCCCCTTTAGTTGTTGATAGGTACACCCAAAGTGCTTGGGTACGTCACGACCAGATGGTGGGTTCGGTGGCTGACGTGCTCTCAGGTTAGGGGTTACTCAACCGCACGACAAAGCCAACCGGCGGAGTTCGCCGACAGTCGCCACGGGCCTTGCGGTGCAGCGGTTGGAGTGGAAGCCTGGGTCGACACCCCCGCCTCGGGGGCAATTTCAGCCCCACCGGTCGCGGAAAGGGCACCAGTGCGGGAGGCGAGCACGGGGGTGAACGCTCGCAGCGGGGTGTGGCGGCAACCGAACGATACGGGCAGATCGGTGGCCTCCCAGCCGAAGTTCACCACGGCGACTGCATCCCCCCGATGGATGAGTAAGAGGTCGTGCTGGCGGGAGATCTCCATTTGATCCCCGGCCGCTACGAAGAGCGAGCGAAGTCGAAGTGCGGCTCGATACAGATGCAGCGTGGAGTCGGGATTGCGATCCTGGTGGTCGACGGCGTACATGCCCCATGTCGCAGGCTGTGGCAACCACGACGGTGTATCTCTGGTGCCGAATCCGAACGAGTTGACGGATGCTTGCGTCCAGGGAAGAGGCACTCGGCAACCATCCCGACCGAGCTGTTGTCCACCCGAACGGAGAAACAATGGATCTTCGCGTCGATTGTCCGGAAGGTCGAGCACCTCGGGCAGTCCGAGTTCTTCTCCCATGTAGAGATACGTACAGCCGGGGAGAGCGAGCATCATCATGAGAGCGGCACGTGCTCGATCATCGCCGAGTCGTAGGTCGATGGGGGCAGATGAATTGAGGAGATTGTTTCCGCTGTAGAACTCGTGGGCGTCAAGACGGCCATAGCGCGTCACCATGCGATGCGAATCGTGGTTGTTGAGCGTCCAGGTGTACGACCGGCCCGCGCGTCGCAACGCGTCGTAGTTGGAACGAATCGCGTGCTCCATCGCGGGTGCATTCCAGGGCTCGAGGAGCAGGTCGAACGTGAACGATTGGTGGAATGAGTCGTCACCGACGTACCGCAGCAGGTTCTCTGGCGCGCGTGGGGTGTACGCCTCGGAAACCGACACCAACACCCGTAAGTGTGCGCGTTGGTAGTCGTCGAACACGTTCCGCCACTCGGTGACGATTGGGAACAGGGACGGATGATTGATCGTGTGGGCATTGAAGCGCCACATATCATCCGGTGGTGTGCCATCCGGTGCTGGAGTTGCGTCGGGAAGTCCGGGCTCCTTGCCCATGACGATGATTGCATCGACTCGGAAACCATCGACACCGCGATCGAACCAGAAGCGAAACATGTCCTGAAAGTGGGCAACGACGTCGGGATGATTGGCGCGAAGGTCGGGTTGATGCGAGTCGAACGTGTGGAGGTACCACTGTCCCAACGAGCCGTCCGACTCCATTATCCGCGTCCACGCGCTGCCGCAAAAAATGGAGTTCCAGTCGTTGGGCGGTTCGTTGCCACCGTCACCCTTTCCGTCGGCAAAGTAGAAGCGTTCACGTGCGGCACTTCCCGGCCCCGCTGCCAGTGCTTCCATGAACCAGGCATGATCGCTGCTGCAGTGGTTGGGAACGACGTCCATCAAGACGCGGATTCCGCGGTTGTTGGCCTGTTGGATGAACTCGTCGAAGATCTCGAGTGATCCATACGCAGGTTCGATGTCGAAGTAATTCGACACGTCGTAGCCGTGGTCGTGCTGTGGTGATGGATAACAAGGATTCAGCCAGATTCCATCGACACCGAGTTGCTCGAGATAGTCGAGTCGGTCGATGATTCCTTGCAAATCACCGGCGCCGTCACCGTTGCCATCGGAGAACGAACGAACGTACAACTGATAAATGACGGCGTTTCTCCACCACTCCTTGCCGGGTGTGGTGTCGTCTACAACGCCGCGCATGACCCAACGATGCTACGACTGTCGGCACCACCGGCAAAGGCGCCGTCGTCGCGCACGACGATGCAGTGCGCGTGCCCGAACCCAGAATCAAATCTGCCGCGACGCTCCACGGCGTGACCGCGATCGGCGAGCCCGGTCATCCATGCGTCTGGGGCGTGTCCTTCGACTTGTACCGTCGGCGGGCGACCGCTGGTCCATGAGTCAAAGCCAGTGACGGGACCACGCAATGCGAAGCGACCAGCGTCGACGACTTCCCACGGAAACTGTGACTGTCGGTGACGCAGTAATCGAGTGACGATCTGCAGGATGATCTGCGGTTGCGCATCACCACCCATCGTGCCGAGCACGGAGTGCAGCGACTCATCGGCGCGAGTGATGATTGCCGGGCACAACGTGTGCGGTGGTTTGCGACCGGGCGCGACTTCGGCAGGATGGCCTCGTTCGACGCAGAACCCGAGCCCGCGGTTGTGCAGGTTGATGCCGGTGCGTGGCTCGACTAGTAGCGAGCCGAACCCGGAGGCGTTGGAGTTAATGAGCGACACGCCCATGCCATTGCGATCGACGGTGCATAGATACGTGGTGTCGCCATCCGTCGTTGGCATTGGTCGAACCGAGGCGAGTGACGGGTCGATCAGCGATGCGCGACTCACCAGTGACGGCAGCAAGGTTGCAAGATCGGCCTTGTCGTGCAGAACACGCGGACGATCATGGCTCACCGCAGTGACCGCCTCAATGAGAAGGTGGGCCCACTGCGGATCGTTCGTGTCGTCAGGAAGATCGATCTCTGCCAACGCTCCGAGAGCCGCAAGAAAGAGGTATCCCTGTGACGGAGCAGGAATCGACCACACGCGGTGATCCCACACATCCAGCGCGAGCGGCTGCACCCAATCGGCGCGGGCGTTCGCTAGATCGTCATGCGTGTACACACCGTTTCCCATCGCCAGAAGTGCTTCACCGAACTCGCCGAGGTAGAACGCAGCTGCTCCACCGCCGGCGATTGCGCGAAGCGTGCGACCGACGCCATCTCGACGGGCGAGCGACCCGGCGTGCGTGGCTTGGCTCGCCAGTTCAGCGAAGTTCGGCGCGTACTTCTTGTTCATGAGCGCGAGCGAACCAGCGAGCAACGGCGAGGTTGCGAAGCCTTGCTCGGCGAGTCGTATCGCCGGCGCAAGAATCGTCGCGAGCGACAGCGTGCCGAAGCGCTCGTGTAGCGCGATCCACCCTGACACCGCACCAGGCACGGTGACCGTGCGAATGTCGCCATGAAACGGCATCTCATGATGGCCTTCATCGCGCAACTGTTGGGCACTTACACCGGAACCAGCCCGCCCCGCTGCATCGAGTGCGTGCACCGTGCCGTTCACGTGCACCAGCGCAAAGAGATCGCCGCCGATGCCGCAAAGATGCGGAGCAACGACGGCCATCGCGGCGCTGGTTGCCAGCGCGGCATCGACCGCATTACCACCGAGTGCCAACACGTGAGCACCGGCCTGGGTTGCCGCGCCGTCGGCACTCGCGACGACGCCGAAACGCGAATGGGCGCCGGATGTCATGCGCTGGGTGCGTCGGTTGCGTATCGCACACCGAGTTGCCGGCGGATTTCGTCCATCGTTGCTGCGTAGGCGAGCGTCTCAGCATGTGTGAGTCGCGGACTCTCGATGAATCCCTGCGCGATGCAACGGTGCACATCGAACACCTGGTGGCGCAGTCCTTGGCCGGTCTCATCGTGACGGTGGTATTGCTCGGCGTGACCATGCAATTTCACGGTGAAGCCGGGTGAGACGTGCATTCGGCTGGCGACCTCGATCGTTCCGCGTTCACCGACGATGGTGGCCGTGCACGGGGTGGCGTGTCGCGTGGTGCTGCGCAGCGTGGCCGTTGCACCTGATCGATAGGAGAGCGTGTACGTCGCGTCAACGTCGACACCCAGGTCGTTGAGTTCGCCCTTGGCGACAACCGAGTCGTGCCCACCGAGCACGAATCGCGCAAAGTGCAGGCAGTAAATGCCGAGGTCGAGCACCGCACCACCGCCAAGTGCGGGGTCGTTCAGACGATGTTGTCGTTCGGTTGGCGCATCAAAACCGAAGTCGGCCGCAACATGCGTAATCTTTCCGAGCGGATGGGATGCAAGAACTTCTCCGAGCGCTACGTACACCGGAAGAAAGCGGCTCCAGATTGCTTCCATCACGAAGCGGCCTTCGTTGCGGGCGGTGGCAATCATCGACTTGGCTTCGATCTCGTTGAGCGCGAACGGCTTTTCACACAGCACGTGCTTGCCGGCACGAAGATACATCTCGGCATCGTTTCGATGACGAGAGTTGGGAGTGGCGACGTACACGATGTCGACGTTGGGGTCGGCGGCGAGCGCATCGTACGAACCGTGCCAGCGTGGAATGTTTCGTTGTGTTGCAAACTGTTTCGCCGTCGATTCACTACGTGAACACACGGCGACGACGTCCGCGTCGGGAACCTGACGTAGCCCGTCAACGAAGTCCCGTGCGATGCGACCGGTGCCGGCGATACCCCAACGAAACTTCATGCGCGAACGGCACTTTTGCGAAAGGTCATATGCCTATGCTTGCCGAACATGGGGGCTGCGCAACAACGCGATAGTCAACCAGTTGGTAGGAGCCAGCTCTTCAGCGTGGTTCGGCTGTTCGCCTGGCTCGGAATCATCGGTATAGGTGGGCCGGCCGCCCACATCGCGATGATGCGTCGCAGGGTGGTGCAGCGTGACACCTGGGTATCCGAGGACGACTTTGCGCGCATGGTGGGCGCGTGCGCGTTGGTGCCAGGGCCGAATTCAACGGAGATGGCGATGGCACTCGGTGCCCGACGGGCAGGGTGGCGGGGACTCGTCGCAGGCGGTGTTTCCTTCATCGTGCCGGCCTTCGTCATCGTG
>Ga0209835_1001407_pt1 | contig 13520 bp, 12 predicted proteins | sample LakKivwa52mmetaG_FD_184138 | JGI IMG/M metagenome (GOLD analysis project Ga0209835, IMG submission 184138) | Anoxic lake water microbial communities from Lake Kivu, Rwanda to study Microbial Dark Matter (Phase II) - Lake Kivu water 52m metaG... | ecosystem: Environmental > Aquatic > Freshwater >...
TCCAAGGCGCAGACCAGATCGAGGCGCAAAAGCGCGAGGTCCGTCAGATCGTCGGTGGTGAGCCCCTCGCCGGCAAGATGGGTGTGGATCAGGCGGAGCCCCCTGAATCGGTGGGAGGAGGAGCGGAAGTCGTCCAGGGCCGGGATGAGGATGTTGTGATGGGAGCCTACGATCACATAGACGATCTCCCCCCGGCGGGTGACGAGGAGGCCGATCTGGCGGTTGATCTCCCGGGAAAGCTCCGTCAGCAACCGGGCCAGTTCGTGGGTGACGACCCGCTCCGGCGTGCAGCGCCGCCGGTAGAGCTGCCCGATCCGCTTGATTTCCTCCGGTCCGAGGCCGGTCAGGTTGCCGTGTATCTTTTCTATGGCGGCTCCTTGTTTTATCTACCTACTTGAACTTCTGCGGGTTGACCCGCTTTTCCATCCCGTCGAGGAAGGTCGACCAGGCGTTCGTCCGGAAGGAAGCGGCCTGTTTTTTCGTCTCCGCCCCCCCGCAGACGGGACAGGCAGGCGCCGTCTCGCCGACCTTCATAATCCGCTCGAAAGAATGCCCGCAGGCCGTGCATTCATATTCGTAGATCGGCATGGGTCCCCCTGATTCTTCGGATCGCCGGAGAGGTCCGCTCGAAAAGGCGAGGGAAGCGGCCAAGCGCTTCCATCCCCCCTGACGCGATCCGGAACGTCTCACGCTCAGTTCTTGCTGTCGGCATCCGACGAATCCCGCTCTGAATTTTGATAGACGTCGAGTTCGGGCGTATCGATCCGCACGGTTCCATCCTCGTTCATACGCACAAATGTCCGCGCCCAGAGGACCGAGTGCCAGACGCCGATCGGCCGGCCCCTGTTGTCCGGCATCTCGAACCCGTACTGAAACATATTGTGCCGGGAGGCCTTGGTCTTCATATCATCGACGATTTCCTGCATCTTCGCCGCGGTCATCCCCGGCGCCTCCTTTCAAAGGGTTCTCGGGTCGAGCCGGAGGTCTTTATGCAGTCCCATGAGGGCGTTGGGGTAGTGGAGCGCGCCGCTGACATAATAGCGCAGTTCGCTGTTGACCCGGTACCCCTCGAAGGCCTGCGTGACCTCATTGTGGGGATTGATCGTGCCGTAATTCCGGAGCAGGAGAGCCGGAGCAGGCCGCTGCACCCAGGCAGAGGATCAGGATCAGGGATAAACGACTGATTTTTCTTCTGTTCATCGTGATACCTCCAGTAAAAGTAAAGGAGGGCTGCCGGCGGAAAAAAAGGCCCCGTGGATCTCTCCCCGGGGCCGGTTTGTGGGGGTTACCCCCCGGTGAATCGAATCGACCTTAGAAGTTCAGGGTCATCTGGTTCATCAGCAGGTAGTCGTTCCCAACCTTGTTGGTGGCGCTTTTCCCCTTGAAGTAATCGCCGGTCCAGAGATAACCGGCGCCCACCATGTAGGAGAGGTTGTCGTAGATCTTGTAGGTGGCTTTGATGTCCGCCTCGTAACCGTAGTCCTTGGAGACGTAACCCGTCGGCGCTTTGTTCGCCTGCATGAAAGAGAACGCCGCTTCGACGTTGAATTTCGGCGTCACGTTGAAGCCGCCGAAAATGTTGTAGAGGACAAGGTTCTGCTTGTCGGTGGAATATTGCCCGCCGGCAGTGCCCGTGCCTTGGTGGGACCCGTAAACCCAAGAGCGCAGGTTGGCATTGCCGAAGATCAGGGCCGGGGTCCAGGTCGTCGCGCTGACCGGGCCGCTCTTGTCCCTCGACGTGTCATTCGGATCGCCGGAGCTGTAACCGAACTGGCCGCCGACGTACATCGACCCCAGATTCATCCTGGCCATGATGTAAGCACCGAGGCCGTCCTTGTCGAGATCCGCCGTCGTGGCGGGGGATTCATATTTGAACGCTTTGCCGGTCAGATAGATCAGCTCGCCCTCGACATAAACGGGGCCGAACGTCCCCTTGAAGTAGGGCGCCAACGTGTGGAACTGGGTCTTTCTGTTTGCGGTAGGCGGCCGTTCACGCTGCGTGTCGGTGTACATGTAAAGGAGACCGGCATTGCCGCCCTTCCAGTTGAAGATGCCGGCGAGCCAGTATCTATCGGAATCCGCGGAGGTCAGACCCGAGGGGGTCGAGGTGTACATCGCCGTGTCCGCTTCGTAGACCTTCTCATAGATGGCGATGACATTCAACGGACCGAACGCCCCGGTGTACTTCGCCCGAGGACGGGAGCCAGGGATGTCGCCGAAGACGGTCCCCCACTCGTCGGCGGCCTGATAGCCGACGTCGAACTTGCCTATCGCCGTCATGAAGGTGACAAAGCCGTGCGCCATCTCGATGTTTTCCTGGAGCGTCACGGCGAGGCTGTTGACCTTGCCTGAGTTGGACTTGTCTTCAGTCGTAGATGCGCTTCTGTTTACTGAGCCCCACTGCTTTTCGAAGGCGTCGAAACGGGGCGTGAAGGAGAGCCCCTGGGCGACGTTAAACTCCATCTGCCCCTTCGTTCGGGTCCACATGAAGGCGCGGGAATAGGCGTTGCCCCAGGCCCTGTTATCCTCGTACACGCCGTTCAACAAGTAGTACTGACCGCTGAACTTCACGCCCGTCTGCGCCGATGCGGTCATGCCGAAGGCGACGATCAGCCCCAGCGACAGTAAAACGACCAAAAGTTTCTTCATTGTATCCCCATTGTTTTGCATGATCGATCCCCACGGGCATGGGGACCACCTCAAATACAACCGACGCTTTGGTGTCACCTCTTGCGGCCCGCTCTCCGCCGGTCCGTCGCCGGCAGGGAAATCGCTCCTGCATTTCCGAAGGCCGCCTTACATGAACCTCTGCTCGGGATATCACCTCTTACTTACAGCACTGCAGAAATATGGGATATTCATAGCACCGCCCGCGGGCGATGTCAAGCCCCATTTTTTCCTGTCAGCGACACATTCATTCCCAGGTTTGTCATACTACAGTTTTCGGCGCCGCGGCGCGACCTCCGCCCGCGTTAAAGACACAAACCCAGATTACACACATTCTGCAAGCAACGTACCAGAACCGGATTCTTCTTCAAACGCTTCTTCACGGCAGGGCGACGGGCGGACGGATCTCGATATGAAAATCCAAAATAAACAAAAGATTAGATGATAATGACCGGACTCTTTCTACGCTCACATCCATCTGCGACGCCGAGCCACCCTCCGCTCGTCCGGAGCGAAGTGAGGCAAAATAGGCCGGCCGGGCGCCCCTTGTGTGTTAAAAAAGCACACCAGCGGGGGTCTCCGGGCAGAAGAAACTCGTTCCGACGGTCTGCGGCGCCATCCGGGTCTTTATCCGCAGCCCCGCTCCAGAAAGACGACCACGTAAAAAAGTCATGAAATTCGTGAAAAAAGGGACGCCAGCGGCGGGGCAATTTGCCTTTTCAAATCGGCGCCGCTTTGATCCGAAAAGATCCGAAAATATCTCTTGACATCCTGCAAACATTGGGATAGAGCACAGTCAACATGACATGACCTCTGGTCATATAGTGACCGCCGTTCATGCTCGGTGACGACTCCTAAGCGGTTTGAATCTGTATTGTCTGTTATAGCATTCCAGCCACGCGGAATGATGGGACGGTCCTGGGCGACCCGAAATAATAACGTGAGAAAAAGGGGGGACAGAACGGGAGGTCACGATGGAATCGGAAGACAAGATGCAATTGAAAGAGATGTATCCGGTACATGAGCGCGTGCGCAAGATTGCCTACATCAAAAGCAGGGAGGAGTACGAGCGGCTCTATCGGGAATTTCTGGCGGATCCGCCGGGATTCTGGGCCAAACAGGCCGACGAGGTTCTGATCTTTTTCAAGAAGTGGGACAAGGTCGAGGAGTTCAACTTCGATATCCGTAAAGGTCCGATCTATTTGAAGTATTTTGAAGGCGCGAAGCTGAACGTCTCTTACAACTGCCTCGATAGGCATCTGGAGACGAGAGGCGACAAGGTGGCGATCCAGTGGGTCGGGAACGAACCGGCAGAAGAGAGGGCCATCACCTACCGCGAACTGCACACCGAGGTGTGCAAGTTCGCCAATGTTCTGAAATCCCATGGAATAAAAAAGGGCGACCGTGTATGCATCTACATGCCGATGGTCCCCGAGGCCGGGGTGGCGATACTCGCCTGCACCCGCATCGGCGCAGTGCATACCGTGGTTTTCGGCGGATTCAGTCCGGAAGCTTTGTCCATCCGGATCCAGGATTCGCAGGCGAAAATCCTGGTCGTTTGCGACGGCTCCTTCCGCGGCGCCAAGGCGGCGCCCCAGAAGAAAGACGCCGACACGGCGCTCAAGGGTTGCCCGTCGATCGAAAAGGTGATTGTGGTCAAAAGGGTCGGCGATAAGATCGGGGATCTCGACTGGACGGAGGGCCGCGACCTCTGGTGGCACGAGGAGATGGCCAAGGTCGATGCGAAGTGCGAACCGGAATGGATGGACGCCGAAGATCCCCTTTTCATCCTCTACACCTCCGGATCCACCGGCAAGCCCAAAGGCGCACTCCACACGACGGCCGGTTATCTCCTTTTCACCGCCTATACCTTCAAGCTGGGCTTCGATTATCACGAGGCGGACATCTGGTGGTGCACCGCCGACATCGGCTGGGTAACGGGTCACAGCTATGTGATCTACGGCCCGCTTTGCAATGGCGCCACCTCTCTCATGTTCGAGGGGGTGCCGAACTACCCCACCTACAGCCGGTTCTGGCAGATCGTCGAAAAATACAAGGTAACCCAGTTCTACACCGCCCCGACGGCCATCCGGGCGATCGCCAAGGAGGGAGACCGGTGGGTGGAGGGGATTGACCTCTCCTCGATCAGAATCCTCGGCTCCGTCGGCGAACCCCTGAACCCCGAGGCCTGGCACTGGTACTACAGCGTGATCGGCCGCAATCGCTGTCCGATCGTCGACACCTGGTGGCAGACCGAGACGGGCGGCTTCATGATCCTGCCGCTCCCCGGCGCGATCCCGATCAAGCCGGCGCTGGCAACGCTGCCCATCATGGGGGTGGTCCCGTGCCTGGTGGATGACACGACCGGCGCGGAGATCAAGGAACCGGTCGGCCGCGGCGCCCTCTGCATCAAGCGGGCCTGGCCCGGCTTCACCCGGACGATTTACAATGATCACAAGAAGTACGAAGAGACCTATTTCGAACCCTTCCCCGGCTACTACTTCACCGGCGACGGGGCGCTCCGCGACAGCGACGGCTATTACCGGATCACCGGCCGCATCGACGACGTCATCAACGTCTCCGGCCACCGGATGGGGACCGCCGAGGTCGAGGCGGCGCTGAACTCCCACGAGAAGGTGGCGGAATCTGCGGTCGTCGGATATCCCCATGAGATCAAGGGACAGTCGATCTATGCCTACGTGACGCTCAAGACCGGCGTGGAGAAATCCGACGCCCTGAAAAAGGAACTGGTGGCGCATGTCCGCAGCGTCATCGGTCCCATCGCCACTCCGGAAAAGCTCCAGTGGGCGGACGGCCTCCCCAAGACGCGAAGCGGCAAGATCATGCGGCGCATCCTCAAAAAGGTGGCCGCGAACGATGTCGACAACCTCGGCGATACCAGCACGCTGGCCGATCCGTCGGTGGTGGTCGATCTGGTCAAGAACAGGCTGTGAAAGGAGGAAAAGGTGAATATTGTTGCATGTGTCAAACAGGTTCCGGATACGGAAGCCCAGATCAAGGTGAAGCCGGATGGTTCGGGAATCGAGGAGGGCGGCATCAAGTGGGTGATGAACCCCTACGATGAATTCGGTGTGGAGGAAGCCCTGAAGCTCAAAGAGAAAACCGGCGGCGAGGTGACCGTCGTCTCCGTCGGTCCGGCGCGCGCGATGGAGACAATCCGAACAGCCCTGGCGATGGGCGCCGACAAGGGGATCCACGTCTGCGATCCGGCCCTCGACGGCGCCGATGCTTACGCCACGGCCTCGGCCCTGGCGGCGGCCATCAAGGGGATTCCCCACGACATCATCTTCTGCGGCCAGCGCGCCATCGATGACGACTCCGCCCAGGTGGGCGCCATCCTGGCCGAGCTGCTGGGGATTCCCCAGACCACCGTTGTGACCAAGTTCGATCTCACCGACGGGGCGGTAAGGGTCATTCGTCCCATCGAAGGGGCCCAGCTCCTGATCGAGTGCCCGCTTCCCGCTCTGGTGACGGCCCAGAAGGGGCTCAATGAGCCGCGTTACGCCTCCTTGCCGGGCATCATGAAGGCGAAAAAGAAACCGGTCGATGTGAAGGATGCCGCCGCTCTGGGCGTGTCTGCGGAGAGTAAGGCCAGGGTTGTCAGGTTTGTCCCGCCCCCGGCGAGGGCCGCGGGGAAGATCATCTGCGGCGACGACCCGGCGGCGAAGGCGGCGGAGCTGGCTCGAGCGCTTCGTGAAGAGGCAAAGGTGATCTAAATTAGGAGGTTATGGATATGGCAAAAGGGGTATGGATCGTTGCAGAACAGCGGGACGGCGCCTTCCGCAAGATCAGTTTCGAACTGGCCGCTACGGCGCGGAAGCTGGCCGACCAGCTTGGCGAAGAGGTGTGCGCCGTCCTCTGCGGCTCGGGGATCGAAGGGATCGCCGGGCAATTGGGAAAATACGGGGTCGATAAGGTGTTCGTGGCGGACAACCCCGCCCTCGAACCCTACACAACGGATGCCCATGCGGCGGCGGTGGCCAAGGTGGTCAAGGAAAATGACCCGGCCATCCTGCTTCTGGGCGCCTCCACCCAGGGGAAGGACCTCTCCGGACGCCTGGTGGGCAAACTGGCGACGGGTTTGGCGACGGACTGCACGGATGTGAAGATCGCCGACGGCAGGCTCCTTGCTATCCGGCCGATGTATGCGGGCAAGTGCTTCGGCGAGATCGCGATCTCCTCGTCCCCGCAGATGGCGACGCTCAGGCCGAACGTCTTCCCCGCGGTCGAAAACGAGAAGGCGGGAGGGGTGGTGAAATTCGATCCCTCCCTCGATGCGGCGCAGCTCAAGACGAAGGTCCTCGAAGTTCAGAAGGATGCGAGCGGCAAGGCGGATCTGACGGAGGCCAACGTCATCGTCTCCGGCGGGCGCGGCATGAAGGGGCCGGAAGGATACGCCATCCTGGAAGAACTGGCGGCGGTCCTCGGCGCCACCGTCGGCGCTTCCCGCGCCTCGGTGGATGCGGGCTGGCGACCCCAGAGCGATCAGGTGGGTCAGACCGGAAAGATTGTCTCTCCGAACCTCTACATCGCCTGCGGCATCTCCGGCGCCATTCAGCATCTCGCCGGGATGAGCTCATCGAAATTCATCGTGGCCATCAACAAGGATGCCGAGGCCCCCATTTTCACGAAGGCGGATTACGGCGTCGTGGACGATCTGTTCAAGGTTGTTCCGGAATTCACGAAGGAGTGCAAGAAACTGCTTGCCTAAGGCAGGATTTCATGGGTAAATGAAGGGTCACAGGTGGCATGGATCAAGGAAAGACCAATCTTTGCCGTTTGCCCCCTGATTTAAAAATAAAGCCAAACGGGTTAAAAAATGAATAGAAGGACATTTCTAAAGGTATCGGTCGTCACGGGTGCAGCCATCGGGGCGGGCCAGATGATAGGACAACCCAATGCCCTTTCTGCTTTGCCCGTCCAGAAAAAATCTCCCGCTGCGGAAGAAAAATGGGTGGCCACCTCCTGCCTGAATTGCCCGGCCTGTTGCGCCATTCGGGTAAAAACAGCCAATGAAAGGGCGATCAGGATCACCGGGAATCCTCTTTCACTGACTTCGGAAGGGAAAATTTGCCCCCGGGCGCACATCGGCCTTCAGGTGTTATATGATCCGGGCCGGATTTATTCCCCGCTAAAGAGGACCAATCGGGAAAAGGGGAAAGGGAGTGATCCGAAATGGACCCCCCTGTCGTGGGATCAGGCCTTAGGCGAAATGAATCAGCGCCTGAAGTCTCTCCGGGAGAGCGATCAGCCGCACAAACTTCTCCTCTTCAGCGGGCTGAATACGGCGAGCAGCCGGGACATGATTGACCGGTTTGCAGGCGCCTTTGGAACCCCCAATCTTGTTTCTGAAAACGGGCTGGACGCTGAGACGGAAAAATCGGGCAACTGGATGGCGGACGGGCATTACGGCGACACCGCCTATGATCTCGATCACACCAATTACATCCTTGCCTTTGGGGCCGACCTGCTCGAATCGTCCAGACCTTTGTCCCGATTCTTGAGAAAGTGGGGGAAACTCCGGCGGGAAAAACCCAACCGCACCAAAGTGGTGGTGATCAATCCAAGGTATTCTCTGACTGCCGCGAAGTCCGACGAGTGGGTGCCCATCCATCCCGGAACGGACGCGGCCCTGGCGATGGCGATCGCACATGTCATCCTCAGCGAGAATCTTCACGATGCCGCTTATGTCAACAGTAGAACGGCAGGATTCGATGCCTACAAGAGGCTGGTCCTCGGTCAATACAACCCGGAGGCGGTATCGAAAGTCACCGGCATTCCCCCCGAATCGATCAAACGAATTGCAAGGGAATATGCCCAGACGAAACCGGCCATCGCCCTGAGGGGAAAGGAATCCATCGCCTGGCCCGGCGGATCGTATGCCAGCTACGCCATCTTCTGTTTGAATGCGCTGGTGGGGAGCATCGACGTCCCCGGCGGGATTGTGTATCAGGAGAAACCGGAGTTTAAAGACATGCCGCGTTGGGTTGAGGACGCTGTGGCCGGAAGAGGCAAGAATCAAACCCCGCTTGATCTTCATGGAACGAATCAATTTCCTCTGGCCGAGGTGGTCACGAATCGGATACCGGAATCCTTATTGGAGGGGGTCCCTTATCCGACGGAGATGGCGATCGGTTTTAACAGCAACTTCAACATGTCCGCTCCCGGCGCGGAACGATGGGACAGGGCTCTGAAAAAATTGCCCTATTATGTCCACATCTCCCCCTTTATCAGTGAAATGGCCCTGAATGCCGATCTGGTGCTGCCATCCACCACCTACCTGGAGGAGTGGGGCTACGACCATTCTCCCGCCGGAGCGGGTTTTGCCGAAGTGAAACTGAAGCAGCCCGTTGTCGCGTCGCAGGGCGGTGCGCGGTCCATTACCGACATCATTTTCGACCTGTCGAAGAGGCTGCAGGGGACAGTGGCGCAATCCTTTCTCAATATAGGAGACCATTCCGAAGGATTTGTCAAATTCCGAACCGAAACGCTCATGCCCTGGAAAGAATGGGTTGGGAAAGGGGTTTGGAGAGGGAAGGCGTATGAATATAAGAAAGAGAAACGGATCTTCAATACGCCTTCCAAGAAATTCGAATTTTACTCCGGGAATCTCAAAGCCATCCTGACCAAAAAGGGGAACAGAGCAAAGGGAGACCTGGATTTCCTGCCCCATTATCAAGGGGTGAAGTTCTTGGGGGAAAAGGAAAAATATCCCTTCATCCTGCTTCCTTACAAACCTTTAATGGCCATGGAGAATGGGAGTCAGAATTATCCCTGGGCCCAGGAGATATTTCTGCCGATGCAGGGGATCGGCTGGGATACCCTGGTGGAAATGAACAGCGAAACCGCAGGGAACCTGAAACTTCGGGATGGCAGTGCGGTATGGGTTGAATCCCCGTTTCAGAAGATCAAGGCAAGGCTCAAATGTTCGGAAGGGATCCATCCGCAAGTGGTGGCCATCGCCTGCGGGCAGGGCCATTATGCCTACGGTCAATGGCAGAAGGGCTTGGGCGTCAATCCCAATGACGTCATAGGGGTCGATTATGATGACCTGAGCGGGCAGGCGGTCTTTTTCAACACAAGGGTGAAGGTGAATAAGGGGTAAGCAAAGGGGACAAGATGCCAAGATGGGGAATGGTTATTGATTTGGACAAGTGCACTGGCTGCCAGGCGTGCACAACAGCCTGCAAGGCAGAGAACAATGTTCCGCACGGATCGCCCGAAGAGCAGCAATTGAGAAGGGAGATACACTGGAACAAGGTGATCGCAGTGACCAATGGAAAATATCCTCGGGTGAGAACGGAGCTCATTCCCATGCCCTGCATGCATTGCGATCATACGCCCTGCGTGACGGTCTGCCCGGCAAAGGCAACCTATCGCCGCGATGACGGGATCATCGTCCAGGATTTCAGAAGATGCATCGGATGCAAGTATTGCATCGTCGCCTGCCCCTACGGGGCGCGGAGTTTCAACGTCAAGGAACAGGAAGAAAAGAAATATCACCGCCACGATCCGCCTCCCGACCGCAAGGCCTGGGGCCCCTGGCCGTTTCCTTCGAGGACCCACGGGGTGGTTGAGAAGTGCACCTTCTGTTTCCACAGGATCGATCAGGGGGTAAAAGAAGGTAAACAAATAGGAAAAGACGTGGTTCCCGCCTGTGTCGAGGACTGTCCGGCCAATGCAAGAACCTTCGGAGACCTGGACGATGCCAAAAGCGATGTGTCCCGTCTGTTGTCTTCAAGAGGATGGATCAGGCTTCGGGAGGAGTTGGCAACCAAACCCAAAGTGTATTATCTCCCCGGTTGAGGTCATTCCAGATGAATGTCACTTTTTCGAAAATGGAAAGCAAGTCGCGAGGGTTTTTCATATTGACTGCAACTCTCGGCGCCCTGTCGCTTGCCGGATTCATCAGTTTCATGATCAGCTATATCCAGGGACACCAGGTCCTTGGGGGCGGCAATGTCATCCCCTGGGGGATGCCCATTGTTCTGGCCATCTATCTGATAGGACTTAGCGCCGGTCTTCATATCCTTGCCTTCTTCATTCATATCCTCGGCAGAAAAGAGTGGATACCGATCATCAGAATGGCAGTCTTCATGGCGGTCATTCTCATTTTTGGAGCTATGGTGTCCATCGCCTTGGATTTGGGAAGGCCGGAAAAATTCTGGCGTCTTTTCATGTTTTTTTATTTAAACAACATGACTTCAATGTTTGCCATCAATGCCATTTTTTATTCATGCTATCTTGCCGCCGCTTCGATTTACCTGATGACGTTATTCGCCGGCAACGAGAGGCTCAGCAAGATAATGGGAATGGTAGCCTTCTGCTGGGCGATGCTCACGCACGGGGGCACGGGATTGATATTTGGCCTTATAGACGCAAGGGAACCCTGGTTCTCGGCCCTCAAACCCTTTGAATTTATCATGGCGGCCCTTACATCCAGCCTGGCCTTGCTGGTCGTGGTCATGTTCGTCACTTTCCATTTCACCCGCCGGCAGTCGCGGAAGGAATTGGTGATCTCCCTGGGAAAACTGGTGACGGGATTTCTCCTGGGCCTCATTTTGTTGATAGCGATCAACGAGTTGTCCCACGTCTATAAACCCGGAAGGGAGGCTTCCCTCTTCATGCTTGCGGGTCCTTTCAGTTGGCAATTTTGGGGCTTTCAAATCTTTCTTGGGGAAGTCATTCCCCTTTTCATCTTGTTCCATCCCCGATTGGGGAAGACGATGAAGGGGGTGGTTACCGCTTCGGCATTGGTCGTCATCGGGGTGTTTTTTGAAAGGTACTATCTGGTCATCGCCGGGCTCGCCTATCCGCAATCCTATTTTCCAGGGAAGATCGAGGGAATATACGGCGCCGTCGGGTCTTTCCCTCTGACGGCTACCGAGGCGGTGATGTCCGTGGGGATATTCGCCTTCGTGGGATTTCTTTTTATCCTGGGGTTGAAACATTTGGAGCTGCTGCCGGTTGATGAAGGCGGAGAATAGATACCCGCACCTAAAGAAGGCTTGGCCGGATGAACCGGGCGGGCATGATTCAAGAGAGTTGAAGGGGAGGCGTCATCTGCCATTGTTGGAATCCCAGGATAAACTCAGCCGGCGCGAGCTGTTGAAGGGCGCCTGGTCGGTGCACGATGTCATACCGGCGATCGATAAAGGGAAATGCACGGGTTGCGGCCTTTGCGCGACGGATTGCCCCACAACCGCCTTGATCGTGTCCCGGAGCGGCAAAGATGATGCCTATCGGCTCCTTTTTCGGCGTGATATCTGCGATGCCTGCCGTATTTGCGAGAAATCCTGTCCGGAGAATTGTCTGAAACTGGAGCGGGCGCCCGAAGGGGATAAAAAGGGTCGCGGTGTTGCAGTTATTTTTAAAAATGAGATTTGCCGGTGCAGCGGGTGCGGCGTTTCCCTGTTCCCTCAGGCGATGGTCGATCATTTAAAAAGTAAAATGCTTGCAGCCGGGCAATCCGCATTGCCGTTTGACCTCTGTTTTTCCTGCAGAATCAAGAGACAGTTCGGAAGAGAAAAGGACGCCGAAAAAAGGGTTAAACCAGATCACTGCACGAGGAAGAACTGATGGAGACATTCACCAGGGTAATCGCGATTGTTGTGGAATTGGCCGTACTGACGGCCGTGTTCTACTCCCTTTTCGCCGGGATGACATGTGAGGCATTCGACTGTGGTTTAAACCAGAAATACCATAAATTTATAAAGTTGGTGATGATGATCATGGGCTGCCTGCTGCTGGTCTTCCTTGTCGCCCACTTGATTGCGTTCTATCCCCGGCTGCCGATCAATGTTTAACTATCGAGGATGATAAGATGGATTCTATAAACCAGCTTTTCTGGGCAGGACAAGAAGTGTATATCATGAAGATATTCCTGCCCGTCATCATTGGTTCCCTGGTCCTTTGCGCCGGGGTGGTCGCCCTTTTTGTCATCGCTTTTCGGTGGCAACATTATCGGCTGTGGCGCCTTGGAAAAGAGGAAGATTGTTTTCATCAAACAGCAGAAAGACTTAAAACTCTTCTTGCCGTGGTTTTTGCCAATTTCCGGATAAGGAAGGAGTTCTATCCGGGCACAATGCATTGGTTGATCTTCTGGGGAACCCTCTTGCTCTTCCTGGGAAAAATCGCAAGGCTCTTTTCATACCCTCTCGGGCTGACGAATCCGCCCCAACACGTCTTTCTATATGCATCTTTTGTCTCGGAAATCGGAGGGGTTCTGGTCCTGATCGGCGGATGTCTCGCCGTTATCCGGAGATATGTCATCAGGCCTTCCCGCCTGGAAACGAAGCCCGACAACACCCTGGTCTTTATCTGGGGGGCTGCGATTTTCATAACCGGCTATTTGATCAAAGGCTTTCGCATGGCAGCCGTCGGAGTCACTGTTCCGCCCGATTGGTTTTCCTGGGCGCCGGTCAGTTATCCGGTGTCGCGTTTTATTTTAGTCCTGCCGACAGAGCCTTTGAACGAACTTCTCATCTGGCATCGGGTCCTCATCCATGCCATTCCGGCCCTTCTGCTGTTTGCTTATATCGCTGCAAGCCGTTCCCCCTTGCAGCACTTGTTCTTATCGTTCTTAAATATTTTTTTCCGCTCGCTCAAACCGAAAGGCGCCCTTGACCCCATCCACAATTTTGAGGACGCGGAAACCTTCGGGGTCAAAGAAATCTCCGAGTTTACCTGGAAGCAGCTACTGGATCTCGAGGCCTGCACCAATTGCGGCCGCTGCCAGGATGTTTGCCCGGCGCACCTTTCGGAGAAGCCCCTGTCCCCCAGACGGATGACCCAGAACCTTAAGCAGCACCTGTGGCGGGAGGGTCCAAGGC
>Ga0209835_1001408_pt1 | contig 13518 bp, 11 predicted proteins | sample LakKivwa52mmetaG_FD_184138 | JGI IMG/M metagenome (GOLD analysis project Ga0209835, IMG submission 184138) | Anoxic lake water microbial communities from Lake Kivu, Rwanda to study Microbial Dark Matter (Phase II) - Lake Kivu water 52m metaG... | ecosystem: Environmental > Aquatic > Freshwater >...
AATTTTAAGTAGATAGGTGCAGCAACTCGCACTAAATCTGGAGTTTCATAATGCCTTACTGCGCCACCAAAATCATCAGGTCCTTCAACATATATATCTACCGGAATATCTACCTGAGACCTAATTGCTGCTATTTGTTGCAGTGATAGATCTGTGGCTAAGTTCAGGGTAGATGCCCCAAGATCTTCTAACAATGCTGCAGTTGCTGGGTTATTACAAACCATTGCTACTGAAGTCTTTAGAATTAAATCCTTAGGTAGATCTCCCTTTTGCTTTGCAAGACCGAGCACTTTTAATAAACCAAGATCACCCACCAACACACTTCTGAGCCCCATATTTACGCCATTGATTACATCCTCCAACGCGTACCTAAGTTGATCACCGCCTCTAAGTGTGGGCGATGCAATTACACCAGCAGATGCACTTACCTGCTTTCCAATATCCCAGGCAGCCCTTGGCCCTACAAATAAACAAACCTCAATTTTCTCTTTCTTGCCCATGGCAACCATCTGCTTAATTTCTGCATCAGTTTGCAGCATAATTCCTGAGCCTTGGGAGATCCGATGAATCACTAACTTATGTTTTTTTGCTTCATCAATAACTATTTTAAAGGCCGCTGGCCCTTCAACAGAGGGAATTTCAATTTTGTACCTTGCACCATCGGAAAATCGTTTGGCAGATTCTGGCAAGCCATCAACATCTTGAAATTGAATTTTTTGTTTGTTTAAGATTCCAATTGAGCGCTTCATTGGACCTTTTGGATCACGGGTACTTGGCCAAGGTGCCATTTTGCTCCATTCAATTCACTTTTTAGATTTAAGTGTTGGGTCAGTATAATCGGATAATAATGAGTAACAACAGCAGTTTTGAGCAAACCTCCTTTGCTGGCCAGGTAGTGGTTGTAACCGGCGCTGCTAGTGGTATTGGCAAATCAGCAGCACAATTAATTGCATCCCGTGGGGCAACTGTTATCTGTATTGATACAAATTCAGTAGGTGTAGAGCAAGTTGTGGCTGAAATTAAATCAACAGGTGCTATTGCTGAGAGTTTATTGCTAGATATTTCAAATCAAGCAGAAGTTAAGAATCTAGTCTCTGGGTTAGCAAAGAAACATAATAAAATTGATGCATTAGTAAATTGTGCTGGTTACCCAGGTCCCACTGGTGAGTTAGTAGAGAATATTAATTGGCCTGATTATCAAAAGGTACTTGAGGTTAATTTGTACGGCGCAATTTGGTTGACACAAGCAGTACTGCCGGTCATGAAAAAGCAAAAATATGGTCGGATTGTGCAGGTCTCATCTATTGCTGGCAAAGAAGGAAATCCAAAAATGGCTCCCTATAACACCGCCAAGGCAGGTTTGATTGGCTTTGTAAAAGGTGTGGCAAAAGAGGTTGCAGTTGATGGGATAACAGTGAATGCACTTGCTCCAGCTGTAATTGCAACTCCAATTAATGTTAATACAGCCAAAGAAACATTAGATTACATGATTGCCAAAATTCCAGCTGGCAGACTTGGTGAACCAAGTGAGGTTGCAGAAATTATTGCCTTTATGGCCTCTAAGGCATGCTCCTTCACAACCGGTTTTACCTTTGATATTTCTGGCGGTCGGGCAACCTACTAATAAATTTTTAATAAGTGGCATACTTGCACTTATGGCCGATGTCGTCCGTGCGTTATCCCTATCTGAGTTACGCAAACGCAAAAGTGTTAAATGGCGGCAATTTCCTGATGATGTTCTGCCGCTACCAGTGGCGGAAATGGATTTCCCATCTGCACCAGCGATAAAAGCGGCTTTGTTGGATTTGGTAGAAAGATCCGACACTGGTTACTTAGGGCCATTTCCAGAGTTGTTTGATGCTTTTGCCAACTTTTCAAATCAAAGGTGGGGCTGGCAACCAGATGTTAAGCAGATGCGAATTGCTACCGATGTTGGAGTGGGCATCGTTGAGTTAATGCGAGTACTGATAAAACCAGGCGATAAAGTAATGCTTAATTCACCAGTCTATGAAAATATCTGGCGTTGGATTCTTGAGGTCAACGCCACAACTGTTGATACCCCGTTAACCGAGGTGGATCTAACTTATAAATTAGATTTAGCAGCGATCGAAAAAGAGTATCAATCAGGCGTCAAGGTACATATTTTATGCCACCCACACAATCCCGTTGGAGTTATTTTTGATAAGCAACAATTGAGCTCACTGGTACAACTTGCAAAGCGTTATCAAGTTGTGATCTTAAGTGATGAGATACATGCGCCTCTTACATATGATCCAAAAACTTTCACACCATTTTTAGCAGTAAGCCCAGAGGCGAAAGAGGTGGGAATTATCATTACCAGTGCTAGTAAATCCTTTAACTTAGCTGGGCTTAAATGTGGATTTATTGTTACTGAATCACCCAAGATGTGGGAAAGAATTAATGCCATGCCACCGGCTGTAACCTGGCGAGCATCACTATTTGGAGCAGCTGCATCAACTGCTGCCTATGGCCTATCTTCCAATTGGTTAGATGGTTTATTAAAAACTTTGGATGAGAATCGAAAATTAGTTGATCATTTAATTCAAAGCAGATTGCCAGCAATTAAGTATCGAATCCCTGATTTTGGCTACTTAGCCTGGCTAGATATGAGCAACTTAGGAATCGGAGATGATCCAGCAGCCAAGATATTAGAAAAGGGACGATTGGCATTAAATGGTGGTGTTTTATATGGGCCTAAGCATAAGAATTTTGTTCGACTTAACTTTGGCACTAGTAGTGAAGTGATTACCGAAGCCTTTAATCGGATTGCTAAAAGTTTGTAGGCTTACCTTTTTCTGCCATGTAAGCGCTTAACCAGGATAGTTAGCACCTTTTCAGAGAGCTTGGTTCGTTTGAAGGTTGTAAAACGCAATGGAATTTTAAATCTAGGCTTAACTACAGTTCTTGCGTAGGTGTACTCAAGTAACCCTTCTGCGCCATGAATTCGGCCATACCCCGAATCCTTCACGCCACCAAATGGCACCGAAGCCACGGCGGCAAATAAAAATACTGAGTTGATTGAAACCATTCCACAAGCTAATTGCGTAGCAATCTTTTCACCCTCGCGCCGGGAGAAAACAGATGCGGCTAAGCCGTAGGAACTGGCGTTAGACAATCTAATTGCTTCATCTGTGTTTGATACCTTGTTGATTGCGATGGTAGGACCAAAGGTTTCTTGTGTCATCGCGGTTGAATCCTCTGGCACATCTAACATAATCACAGGCTCTACAAATGCTCCCCTAACTGAGTCATTGCCTCCAAATAAAAATTTTGCTCCCTTTAATTTGGCATCATCTAAGTGGGATTGAATTACCTGCAGCTGTGATGGCATTGTGGCTGGGCCATAATCTTTACCAACTTCAATATCTTTTGCCATTTTTGTAATCTCTGCAATAAATTCTTCGGCAACTGATTCAACGATATAAACTCGCTCTGCGCCGATGCAGGATTGCCCAGCATTAGCCATAGCAGACCAAAGTGTGTATTCGGCGGCAAGTTTTACATCAGCATCTTTGGCCACAATTACTGGATCTTTACCACCACACTCCAACACCACTGGAATCATTGATTGTGCACAACTTTCTGCCACCTTTTTAGCGGTTTTAGTTGAGCCAGTAAATGAGATCTTATTTACCTTAGATTTAGTTAAAGCCTTACCGGTATCTGGCAAACCCGTAACAGTTGTGAAAATATTTTCAAAGGGTGCAATCTGGGCAAATGAATCTGCTAGCCATTTTCCAACCCCTGGTGTGTACTCAGATGGTTTAAAGACAACAGTATTTCCAGCTGCTAATGCATAAACGATTGAACCCATTGGGGTAAAGATTGGGTAATTCCAGGGACCAATAACTCCAACAACTCCGAGCGGAGATCGCTGTACCTGCGCTTTAATATTAAACATCAACAATCCAGATGGGCGATCTTGCTTTCGCATAATAGCCTCGGCATGTTTTGCTGCCCATGAAATATGGTCAATCGCAATAGAAACCTCTAACGCAGCATCGCTTAAAGGTTTACCGCACTCAGTTGCAACTAATTGAGAAATCTCCTTTTGGTTATTTGTAATATACGAGGCCCACTTAAGTAGGGTTCGTTTTCTAGCAACAAATCCAAACTCCTGCCACCTACTACTTGCTACTTGAGCTAAATTAACTTGGGCAAAAACCTCATCAGCTGTAAAGTTTTTAAAATTAGCGATCACCTCACCAGTTTTAGGATCACACTTTTCAAAGGTGGCTTGGTTGCTCATAAGGTAAGGGTAAACTCTTTTTGTGCCAGAGTTAATCCGCCCATCAACAATCCTGCCTGCAATTCGTACCCCGATCACTATCCGAACAAGTGATGGGCTTAAATTAATTGGCGAGGTGGCCACCCCAATGGAGGAAATAACTGGTTCGTTGCTAATGCTTCACCCAAACCCTGCAGGTGGGGGAATGATGGATTCACACCTGTATAAGAAAGCAGCAAATCGACTTCCAGCGATGGCAGGGATTCAAATAATTAGATTTAACACTCGGGGTAGTAAAAGTCAGGCAGGTCAAAGTGAGGGTACTTATGACCATGGGAAAAATGAAAAGCTAGATGTCATTGCAGCATTAGATTATTGTTTTGAGCAGTTGAAGCTAAACGAGTTATTTGTAGTTGGTTGGTCTTTTGGCACAGAGTTAGCATTGCAATACGCCAGAGATAAACGAATTAAAGAGTTAATTCTGCTCAGTCCACCAATGTTATCGACAACTGATGAGGATCTAGATTTTTGGATTAAAGATGGTAGGCGTATTACTGCACTAATACCTGAGTTGGATGATTATCTAAAACCTGAAGCTGCCAAATCAAAGTTCGCTAAGGTCAAAAATTTAAAACAAATTGATGTGAATGGTGCTAAACACCTTTGGGTAGGTGAACCAATGGTTCACCTTGTATTTAGTGAGATTGTTAGAATTATTGCACCAGATAAATTGCCACTTGCAACTGAAATTTAGGATTGCTCAGCCCTTGGAAAAATTACCTCATCTAAAATAAGCAGTACTGCGGCCGCAATTGGCACAGCTAACAATCCACCAACTAAACCAAGCAGCGAAGCTCCAAGAAGTGCTGCAATAATTGTCACTAACCCTGGGATGGCAAGAGACTTTCGCATTATTTTTGGAGTGATTACATAATTTTCAATCTGCACATAAACAATGTATGCACCAAGTGCAATCAGTGCAGTGGTAACGGAATCGGTAAGGCTTACTACCGTCACAATTGACATACCTATAAAGTGGCCAACTAATGGAATAAAGCCACAAATTAAAACCACCATGGCAAGCGGCCCAGGATATGGCATGCCAATTGTTAGTCCCATAAGCAAGATAAATACTGCAGCAAGGGCTGCGATGATTGCTTGGCCACCAACAAAAGAGCCAATTCTAGAAAGAATTGCATTAGTTAATTTTGATACCCGATCTCGTCTACTAATTGGCACAAAACGAAGCCCGATATTTACAACCTGTGGCAGAGAGGCTAAAAAGTAAAGTGTTAAAACCAAGATCGTAATCACTGAAACTAAACCAGATACAACAGCACGACCCACCCCAATTACTCCACCAAATGCGGTGATTGCAAATTGACCATCCTTGATAATGGAGTCAATTTTGCTTTGTAGTGAATCAATCACACCATACTTATTATTAAGGTCATTTATAAAAGCGTTGTTGTTTAAATCTCTGATTAATTGTGGTGCATTATCAAGCAGTTGATTTCCTTGATCAAGCAAGGGCGGAACTGCAATCGCAATAAAAGCTGCCACAAATAGGAGAACTGATCCCATCACGGCAGCAACTGATGCGCCACGTGACAATCCTTTATTTTGGAAAAACACCACTGCAGGGTTTAAGCCGGCAGCTAGAAAGATGGAGATTATTATCAAGATAAATACTGCTGAGGCAGAGGCAAGCGCTTGCAACAAAGTGAAGGCCAAAAGCGCGCCAACTGTGACCATAAATCCAAAGTAAAACGGATGTGCAGTATTTACCGGCTTACCTGCCTTACCAAAATCCTCTTTTCTGCTGGTACTAACTTTACGGCGCAGTAATGGTGATAACTTTGATGAGAACTTTGGTTTATTTAATCTAGCCATAAGTGAGATTTTAACCTGCTTTTTATCTGACTTCACAAGATTTGATTAGTGGCTTGGTAGTTAAATAAGAGAGAATAAGGCCATGAGTGGATTGCGCATCAAAGGATTAGGTGAGGAGATTGCCACCTTAGCTAACCTGCCATGGGATAAGCCACTGGAGGGTTGGCCTGAAGATGAGGTGCTCACCAACATGCGAGGTATCTCTCGACATGTTGTGCGATTGATTAGATCTAATCCCAGCAAAACCAGCCAAATCTTTGCAGTGAAAGAGACAGTTCCGGAGTTTGCAAATCGTGAGTACTCATTATTGCGAGATTTAAATCAAAGAACCGCTCCTTGTGTTGAACCAGTAGCAGTAATTGAGGGCAGAGTTGATTCTGATGGTAATGAGCTTCCAGCTGCTCTAGTTACAAAGTACCTGCCGTACTCACTTCCTTATCGAGTGATCTTAAGTGGTGCGGTAAGTCCAACTGAGATCTTAAATATGGCAAATGCTCTAGCCTTACTTTTAGTTCGATTACATCTTCTAGGGTTTTGGTGGGGCGATTGCTCACTTTCTAATACTTTGTTTAGAAGAGATGCCAATGATTTTGCTGCCTACCTAGTTGATGCTGAAACCGGTGAGTTTCAAAGAAGTTTAAGTGATGGGCAACGGGAGCATGATTTAGAGCTAGCGCAATTTAATGTGGCAGCTGAGTTAGAGGATCTGGCATTAGCTGGAGTTTTATCTAAAGAGATAAACCCTTTACGAGCAGCGGATGGAGTAATTAGAAGGTATCGAAGATTGTGGAAGATGTTAAAGGAGCCGCAGATACTAGATGCATCAGATCGACAAGCGGTGGAGCGAGCCATGCGAAGTTTGCAGGATCTTGGCTTTGCAGTTGAAGAGGTTGAGGTGACGACGACAGGCGATAAGGGTGGAATTAAATTCCAACCAAAGTTGGTTGCCGCTAGATACCACTCAAATCGCTTAGCAGAGTTAATGGGTTTACAGGCAGAGGAGTTACAGGCAAAGCGCTTACTTGCATCCTATGATCGATATAAGGCACGAGAGTTTGCTCCAGCAACCCCACATGCTGTGGTTGTTAAGCAGTGGCTTTCTGATGTGTTTAAACGAGTTGTCGATCAGGTGCCAGAACACCTACGGGGCAGAGTTGAACCTGCTCAACTTTTTCATGAGGTATTAGAGAATAGATGGTATCTAGGTGAGAAATTGGGTCGAGATGTTGGGCTAGATTTTGCCACGGCAGATTACATTGAAAAGGTGTTGCCATATCGAATGGATTCAGGGGTTGTAATTAAAAAGTGAGTACCAACAAACCAATACCAGGAATGGGTCGTGCCAACTTTGGTAACGCATTTGATCTTTCAACCTTGAAAAAACCTACAGGGCAGGCGGCAACTCCTAGCCATGGCAAACAGGTAACCCAAGAGAATCTAATCTCCGATTTTGTTGCAAAATCAAAAGAGTGTGTGGTTATTTTGCTGGCCTGGTCTGCGCGAAGCGCACAGGCAGGACAGGTTTTAGAAACATTAGGAAAACTTGAGATCGCCGATAAAAATGCCTGGCTACTTGGTGTGGTAGATGTTGATACTCAACCCCAGGTGGCACAAGCGTTGCAGGTTAAATCTGTGCCAGTTGCAATAGCGATTATTGGCGAACAACTGCTGCCATTGTTTGAATCTGCCCCAGCTGCAGATCAAATTAGATTAGTGATCAATAAATTATTAGAACTAGCCTCTCAAAAAGGGATTGGTAGCGCCCCTGATGGGCCAACTGAGATGCCAATGGAGCCAGAGGAGCAGGCTGCATATGCGGCAATGGAAAAGGGCGATTACAAAGCAGCAAAGATCTCCTATGAAGCATGGCTTAAGCGAAAGCCAAATGAGCAGGTGGCAGTTGTTGGTTTAGCTCAAGTCAATTTGATGTTGCGCATTGAGGGATTAGATCCAACATTAACCTTAAAAAATGCCAAGGAAAATGATTTAACTAGTCAACTAATGTGTGCTGATATTGAGATAGCAACTGGAAATTATGAGGCAGCATTTGATCGATTAATTAAAGCAGTTAAAAGTTTTACCGGTGAAGATCGAGATAAAGCTAAAAATCATTTGATCTCACTTTTTAACCTAGTTGATCCAATCGATCCAAGGTTGGTTAAGGCACGAACGCAATTGGCAAGTGCATTATTTTGAAAAAATTTCATAAATCCATCTACAGTAAAGTTGAGCAACGATACTTAAGCCTGATCTTCTTTTTATTTGGGTTGGCGATTATGTCCTTAGCACCACGGACACCAGATTTGAAGGCCAATCTAAATATCAACAATGGAACTTTTGGCACCCTGCTAGGAAGCGCCTCAATCGGATCAATCATTATGTTATTGATCGGTGGTCAGATTGTGCACCGAATTGGTGCCAAGCGCTCGCTGCAAATTGGTTCAACTGCAGTTGCCATTACCTACACCGGTTTGGTTAACACTAATTCACCACTACTTTTTTTGATTTTAAGTATATTAGCTGGCTCATCAGTGTCGATCTACCACATTGCAACAAGTGGACACTCTCTGCATCGACAAGATGAGGTGGGTGCAGTGATTGTTCCAAAACTTCATGGTGCTTGGGCGGTTGGCGCAATGAGTACTACTGCGATTGCATTTTTTGTTTCAAACACATTTTCAATCACAACTCATATCAGTGGATTAATGTTTGTAGTCTGGTTATTGACACAATTTTGTATCAGCAGACTCGCGCCAACATTTCCAGAAAACCCTGCCGATGATGATGACTACCAGGCGATTTCTATCAAACAGTTCAAGTTCAAAGTTAACTGGTTTTTAAGTTTAGGTTTTTTCTGCGCCACAGTTTTGGAGTTTACGATTGCAGATTGGGCCACTCTCTTTGGTAAAGAGGAGTTAGGGATGAGTAGCTCAGTTGCGACTTTATGCTACCTAACCTGTCTAATCGGTTTGATTGTTGGCAGATATTCAATTGGTTGGGCACTTAAACATCAAAGTGAACAGTTTTGGATAAAAGCTGGGGGATTGGTCGGTGGAATTGGATTTACCGCGATGGCAACATCCTCACTTTTAATTGTAGATAGTTATAGAAACCTAGCCTTTGCAATAGCCTTTATCGGTTTTTTTCTGGCAGGTCTTGGTTGTTCTGCGCTTGCACCAATCTTTTTTTCTATTGCAGGTAGATTATCTAATGGGAAAAATGCAATTGCAGTTGCTCAATTAAGTTTTATCAATACCGTGATTATGTTTCTTTCACGTGTAGCACTAGCTTGGGTAGTTCAATTGAGCTCCATAACAGTTGCCTTAGTAATTGCATCAACTGCTATGTTGGCATTGTTTTACTTTGGCAGAATCGGTTCAAGCCAACGTCAGTAGCAGTTACAGATCAACACCGGCCTCACCCTTGCTAAGTTGAGGTATTACAAGATAACAATCTTGTAACCTTGCGATAATCAGGTAAATATGGCCATTTTTACACCTGTGTAGGCGATGATCGGCCAATCCTCAACTAGGCAAATCTCAACCCTACCCCTACGCTATCCCCACTACTTGGTGGGCACAGGTCCGCTACGTTGAACCTTAAGAAAGGCTTAACCCTTGATGAAAAAGAACCGTTTAAAGGTAGCCGTTGTCGCACTTGCTGCATCAGTCAGCTTAGTGTTGACATCATGCTCCTCTTCTTCATCTGATCTGTTCATTGCATCAGATCTTCCTCTACAAGGTGGATCTGCAGATCAGAGTAAATCAACAAACAACGCAGTTAAATTATTGCTAAAGCAGGTGGATAACAAAGCTGGCGAATTCACAATCGGATTCCGTGAGTATGACAACTCAACAGCTGCAAAGGGATCATGGGATGATGCACAATGTGCAAAGAACGCCCAAGCTCACGTAGCAGCTAAGGACGAGATTGCAGTTATGGGTACATATAACTCAGGCTGCGCAAAGATCATCCTTCCAATTCTTAACCAAGATCCAGATGGACCAATGGTTATGGTTTCTAACGCCAACACAAACCCAGGTCTTACAAAGGCATGGGATCCAGGCGAGCCAGAGAAGTACTACCCAACTGGTGCACGTAACTACTACCGTGTTGTAACAACTGATGACAACCAAGGAAATGCTGCAGCAGAGTTTGCTAACAGCCTTGGTATTAAGAGAGTTTATGTTCTTAACGATCGTCAGACATACGGACAAGGTGTTGCTCGTGCATTCACCGCTGCTGCTAAGAAGCTAGGAATTACAGTTCTATCTCCTGGCGATGCCGGTGAAGGATGGGATGACAAGGCTCCAAACTACGAAGCGCTATTTAATAAGATCAAGAAGCTAAACCCTGACATGGTTTACGTCGGCGGTATCTTTGATCTAAACGGTGGACAATTGGTGAAGGACAAGGTCAAGTTCCTTGGCGATAACACCAAGGTTAAGTTCATGATGCCAGATGGTTTCACTGGCTATCCAGACTTCCTAGCACTTCCTGAGGCACAAGGTGCATACCTTTCATTTACTGGTCTATCAATTGATCAGTTCCCTAAGGGTGGCGCTGCCGAGAAGTTCCAAGCTGATTACCTAGCAGAGTACGGTGAGGCTCCAACTAGCTCATTCTCTGTTTACGGTGCAGCAGCAACCCAGGTAATCCTGGCTGCAATTGCAGCTTCTGATGGAACTCGTAAGGGTGTCTATGAGGCAATTAAGACTGTTGTTATCCCAGCATCTGAATCAGTAGTTGGTACAGAGCTGAGGTTCGATGCGAATGGTGATATTGTTTCAAAGGATATTACTATTCTTATCGTGAAGGACAGCACAGAGACCTTCTTGCAGAAGATCACTGTTAACTAGTTCTAAATCTTTAGATCTAAAGATTTGGGCGGCTACTAGAAAAAAGTAGCCGCCCTTATCTTTACTCTCAGCAAAAAAACTCAAAACGTTACTTACTAAAACTTAAATTTTACTGTATCTTTCAGGTCAGTTCAGTTAGAGAAATGGCATTACCTAGAGATTTTGAAAGAGGTTTAAGTGGCCAAGGCTGCAGCAACAACTAAATTCAGCGGAACACCTGGACAAATTCGCCGCCAACGAATTGAAAGTATCGGCGCAATTGTTATCAGTCTCGGTGCTGCATTTTGGATGCTGATCAATATTATTGAATCCCCTGACCAATTTGCTCAATCTGCGCTTGCCGGGCTGCGCAACGGTTTAATTTACGGACTAATTGCCCTTGGTTACACATTAGTTTATGGAATTATTGAATTAATCAATTTTGCGCACGGAGACTTGTTTATGCTCAGTGCGGTATTTTCATCTTTTTTTATTACGTATTGGATAGGCGCCGATGAGTCCAATGGCTTTGGTTGGTTTGCATTCGGCCTTTGCTTAGTTGCGGTGATGACATTTGGTGCAGTTATCAATGTTTTGATTGAACGGTTTGCATATCGAAAACTACGTCACGCTCCCCGTCTTTCTGCCTTGATCACTGCAGTCGGTATGTCATTTTTACTCAACTTCATTGGTTTAAAGTGGAATGGTTCAACACCCCGCCAATGGCCAACTGTGATCCCAAGTGGAGATATCTATATTGGTGAGGTGCGAATCAGCATGCTTACTATTTGGCTATTTTTGATTGGATTCCCACTTTTACTAGGTTTGAACTATTTGGTTACCAGCACTAAGCAAGGCAAAGCAATGCGAGCTACATCTCAGGATAAAGATGCCTCAACTCTGATGGGTATTAATGTTAATAGGACAATCGCATTTACCTTTGCAATCGGCGGTGCAATGGCAGGGGCTGCTGGACTTTTGTATCAGCAATCAATTGGCACCACTAACTACAATCTTGGTTTCCAACTAGGTTTGATCGCCTTCACCTCAGCTGTATTAGGGGGAATTGGAAATCTTTGGGGTGCTGTTCTTGGTGGATTGTTGATTGGGTTGATCCAAGGTTTAAATGATGGCTTGCCGATTGCTTTTGGACAAGCTTGGTCTCAAACAGTGGTCTTTTCAATATTAATTATTATCTTAGTCTTCAAACCAGCTGGGCTTTTGGGCAAAGTAACTATGGAAAAGGTCTAATTCAATGGCAAAAGTATCAGTAGCAAATAACGTTACTAAATCTAATCGCAATTGGATTCGTGGATACACAATTGCAGGGTTAGTCCTGTTCATTACATATCAATTCTTACTTCCTTGGGATGGGTTGCCATCTGGTATTTACCAGGCGGTAAATCGCTGGATGCCGCCAGCTGCTGTTAATGAATCACTGGTTTATGTCATTATGGCGTTAGGGTTAAATATCATCGTCGGTTATGCCGGCTTGTTAGATCTTGGCTATGTTGCATTTTGGGCTATTGGTGGATATTGCGCAGGCTGGTTTATGTCTGAGTTTTACTACTTTTTAAATATTCACTTCTTTGGTGCAGTACCTGCTGATGCTCCTGGAATTCATATTAACTTCTGGCTAGTACTTTTAATTGGTGGTTTAGTTTGTGCCTTCTTTGGCGTGTTAATTGGAGCGCCAACTTTGCGACTCAAAAGCGATTACTTAGCGCTGGTAACCCTTGGTTTTGGTGAGATTATTCCGCAGGTTTTCTTTAATGGTGAAAACTTCTTCGGCTTTAATATCTCCAATGGAACTAAAGGAATTGTAGATGTTGATCCAATTCCAGCCGGCTTTAAAGATTTAGGGCCATTTGATTTTGGTTGGAAATTATTACTCTTCATATTCTTAACTGCAGTAATGGTATTTATCTCACTGCGTCTTCGTCGAGGTAGATTGGGCAGAGCTTGGCTGGCAGTTCGTGAGGATGAGTTAGCTGCCTCCATGATGGGAGTGCCGCTGATGCGCACCAAACTTGCCGCGTATGCAATTGGCGCCTTCTCTGGTGGTCTTGGTGGTGTGGCATTTGCTACTCACGTGGATGGTGTTTATGCCGAGAGATTTAACTTTGCGATTTCAATATTCCTAGTCGCGATGGTGGTGCTAGGAGGTATGGGAAATGTCTGGGGAGTAATTCTGGGTGCCTTCGTACTTTCCTGGGTAAATGGAAATGGTCTGTCTGCATTTGGACGTGTTTACAACGACACCTTTGGTACTTCAATAGATTTCACCTCCTTCACATTCTTGTTGTTTGGCCTGGTGTTGATATTTATGATGTTGTTTAAGCGAGAAGGTTTGATTCCAGAATCTCGTATGAAGCTATTAATGCATGAAGATGAGCTTGATGATGCAGAGTCAGATGGCAAAAAGCAAAAGGCAGGTAAGTAAGCCATGGCTAATGCATTAGAGGCAAAAAATATCTCAGTTGCATTTGGTGGTTTACTTGCAGTAAATGATGTCAGTTTTAATATTCCAAATAAATC
>Ga0209835_1001412_pt1 | contig 13495 bp, 16 predicted proteins | sample LakKivwa52mmetaG_FD_184138 | JGI IMG/M metagenome (GOLD analysis project Ga0209835, IMG submission 184138) | Anoxic lake water microbial communities from Lake Kivu, Rwanda to study Microbial Dark Matter (Phase II) - Lake Kivu water 52m metaG... | ecosystem: Environmental > Aquatic > Freshwater >...
GTTATTGCGAAACCAGTCAAAAGCTGGGAGTCCGCAATAAGCTGGCTGTCAACCTTGAGGTCGAATCCTCCGAACAGTCCTGTGAGCTTCTCTCCAGGCGCTAGGAACTTGGTTGTGCTCGGCGTGTACGCAACAGTGAACGATGTCAATGTTGTCGCAGAGTCTCCGTCAACAACGTCTAGCATTTCCCATTCGGTCTCGCCGAGGAACTTTTCGCCTTCAGTTACTTCGTCTGAGAGCTTTGTTCCGACAGTCAGTGTTGAGAACATCGAGGTGTCAGACATCCTGAAGATGTCAGTTGCCTTGAGTGCAACGCCTGCAACTGTCTTTTCTACGCCAGAGTCTAGGACTGCGCTGTCAGTTGTTCCGCCGTTTGTGACGGTGACATACGCTTTTGCCCCGTTCGTGTCAGCTCCCTTGAAGGTGATTGTCGCACCGCTCGCAGAGTCTGTGAACGTCGGGTTGTCGAGAGATACCGAGTACTTGCTTCCAGAGGACACTGTTATACTTCCAGATCCTACCGCTTCAAGTGTTATCTCTTTTCCGAACATGTCGAAGACAACGTCGCCCTTTGATTCGTTGAAGGCTGTGTCGAAGACCATCTTGACCTTGAGCTCGGAAGAGGGTACTTTGAGGTACCATTTCCCTGCTGCAGCGTCAGTGTCTCCGCGGGCAACCTGTATTCCGGACGAGTCAATTTCAATCTCTTGGTGTGCTGAGATTTCAGTTGTCGTGTCCTTGTATTTGAGGTCGCTTCCAGTCCACTTTCTGAGTGCAGAGAACCTGTTGTTCTTCAGGGGGAGCTTTCCGGAGAAATCGTCCGCAGCATATACCTGCTGTCCGAGCAATACTTCTCCTTTTAGCCCGTCTGCGCTCGAAACGGATACTGTTGCCTTGCCTGTTCCAGATGCCGATCCGGACGTGAATGCAGACTGACCGAGTGCGGCAGCGATTCCGATCGCCCCTACCACGTCAGCTGTCATTGCGTTCGCACCAACAACTACTTTCCCGTTCATTACACCATTCTGTACGAAGGGTGCCGGGAAACTTCCAAAGTCCGCTGCAAATGCTGCGCCCGCAACTGTTGCACCGAGCATTGCTGCCGATGCTACTGTTGCTGCTACAACCTTTGCGGCTGTCTTTACGCCATTCATTTTTTGTTTCCTCCGACTATTTTATGTCGTATTTCGGTGTCTTGTTACGCCCTTTATTAGGTTTTTGGCAAATAATACGCTTATTGACGAATGTGGGCAATTGTTATTGCCGATTTTAACGTCATATTTTGTATTACTTGTCAGGTCTTTCCTCTGCCCGCGATCTTTCCGGGCTCGGGTTCAGGCCATTTTCCATCTCAAATTGACCCTGCCTAGGTTCGTCCATCCTCCAGAAACCTGGATTCCTTTGGACAGGCAGGGCATTTTGAGAAAGATGCCTAATCAATGGCATCCCCCTTGGGGGATAGACATCCGAAACGAGACTAAGATAGTCAACTGGCTGCGTTATTTATGCCTATTCTCAAAAAAAACGCTTTTTGCCTAATTTCAGTTAGGCTTTATGCTACATTTAGTTAACTATTGAAGAATGGTTTCCAACTAATCAAGCAGTTCGTTTGACCAGAACTAGTCCCGATAGGCTCTTCTTGCCTTTTCAAACGCAATTCCAATTCCTTCGGGCAGGGGCTCGGAAAGGCATGCAATTGAGAGTTCGGATGAGGGAGCTGTCAGGAGGTGAATTGGCAGTTCCCCTGTCCTTTGATATTTTGAAAGAAGGGCGTCTTGGCCAATATGTTCCATCAAATCGCTCTCTGCAAGGTGGGGGTCAAGTTTACCCAAATCCTCCCGGGTTGCCTTCCCGGAGAAAAGCCTTCCATAAATCCCCAGGTTCTCCTCAAGCCTATAGATTGCGGGGCCCCTTCCTGTGGAAATTACCCCGAAAGAGGCTCTTGGTTCGCAGGACCGAAATCTCCCGGAATTGCTCTCCCTTCTCAGGGAATTTAGCCGGAGGAAGGAATAGACCTCCCCAAAAGTCCCGGGTTTATTGGAAATAATGTCCTCCTCCCGGGCATCCCCTAGCGCGCTGTCCAAGGGGGAAAGAAGGGAGTGCGCGCTCTCCTCAGAATATGCAGCAAGGAGGAGTTCTGAGGGGTCGGGCAAGCGCCCTTCTGAGAATCCCTTGGATGCTTTCCAGAAGACCGCTGAAAACTTGGGGGAATAGCATGTTCCAAGGAGCCTTTTCGCATATTTTTCGGCTTCACGGGCATATTGTTCAGGGGCTCCAAAGACGGATGTCAGGGAAATTCCCGGAAACTCGCGGGAAAATACAACGAGCGGGCCTTCTTCGGTCAAGCAATCCGCCCGGAACCTTGTCGGAATAGAACTTCTCCTGCTCTTCCCACTGGCGGAGGAAAGCCGGATATCTGCCCGCCAGATTTTCCGATGCCTGCGGGCTGCCTGTTGAATTGAATAGGGAGGTCACGCTAGTCTTTAGCATTAACTACTTTATAATGGTTTTTCAGTTTTCCTTGACTGGCTGAAAGCCTTTGCCGTCTTCGGGAGCCAAATCCTGGTCAAGAAGCCCTGCCTCCTTTATTCGGGAGAACATTGCCCTGTTCTGGAGTTTAAGGACCGCATTCTCCTGAGCCAGGGTATGGAGAAGGGCGGTCATATCCCCGACAATATTCTGCACCTCTCCTGCCGAGACCTCTATTTTGTCCGGGGAATTGAGGACAATTGCGGTCGGCCCGAAATTGAGGACAATTGACATCATTGTCTCGAAATTGTTGAATTTCACACCGGCATCGCAGAGGGAGGAGAAGAATTCGTCCTTTTCCTCCGTTTCCGTGAACTTTTTCTCATAAACGCGTACTCCATCCTGCTCTTCCAGGGCGACAATTAGCTTTTTCAGGGCTTCTTCAACCCCCTCCTTTGGAGCTCCCTGGGCTTCGAGTATTATTCTTGCATCAATTTCCTTTTGGGATTCGGACATTCCAATAATCTGGGAAATTGGGTTATAAAACACTTGCTTTGGGGGGAAGGGGAGGAGAGGGGGGAAGGTTCACTCTTTCGCCCGCGAGATTAGCCAGAGGAATGCGATTGCCAGAAATCCGGAGAGAGCCATTACCGGGATTGTCACATATCCGAAATGAACAAAGTCAATTATCTCGCAATTAGAGGAGAACGCTCCGCAGAAAGGAGTCTGGCTTCCCCTTACTTGGAGGAAAATGTGGTATAGGGAGACAATTGCCCCTCCGAGAGCAAATGGCAGGGCATAGTTAATTGGCTTTTTGGCTTTGAAGAAAACCGCCAGGCCGAGGGCAATTGGAATAGGATACATTAGCGCTCTCTGGACAATGCAAAGAGAGCAGGGGGAGAGTCCGAGAACCTCTGAGAGCGCGAGGGAGGAAAGCGTTGCGAAAATAGAAACTGCTAGGGCGAGAAAGACTGCGTATTTCTTTGCCAATCCGAAAGCCCATTTCAGGATTTTCGGCTTATTCTCGATAAAATAGAGGAAAACTCCCAATACAAGCCCGATGTTTGAGAGGACTGTCAGGAGGGAGAGCGCAAAAATTGTCAAGTCAGGGAAAGTCATTTCCGGATTGGTTTTCCTTGGGTAGTTTAAAAAATGTACTTATTTCCCGTTTATTTCAATAACCTTTATATTGTGGTAACTTGAAAAGGGGAAATGACTCGAGATTATTTGAAGGAATCGGATCAGGTTAAAATTCTCCTCTATTCTGAAGAATCCCTGCCGGAGGACCTGAAAAAACCCGCATTGAAAAGTCACCGTTATGGGGAAGGAGAGCCCGTCCTGTTCGTCGGGAGGCCCCAGGTCAATTTCTGCGACACAATTCATGACGGCCATAGGGTTGCTTCCCCGGCTCTTGAAGCTGAAATAATGCGGGCATTGGTTGAACAGACTGGGAATTCCTATGCAATTATCCGTGCGGCTAGGGACGCGACATCTTTTGAGAATTATCTTGCAATGGGGAAGAAGGAATCTATCCGCCTCCAGAAAACGGAGTGAATTTCTGGCTTTCAAGCATTTTTTTAAAGGTGGGGTGAGAATCTTTCTCAATAACAAGCCACCATAGCTCAGCCGGTAGAGCGGCGGTTTCGTAAACCGCAGGCCGTGGGTTCAAATCCCACTGGTGGCTCCTCGCTCATTTTATTGTGCGTTTCTTCTTGGCTCGTCGCCACCATTTTCGCTTCCCTCTCGGTCGCTCCAGACCTCGCTCACGCTCGGCCACTGGTGGCTCCAGAACCCATTTTTTCTTTATGAAAGAAAATCCTGCCTGCGGGCTGGATGTCCCGATTGCAATCGCGATCCGGTCTGCAGACCGGACCCTGAAAGGGCAAATCCGTTTGGTCCTCAGACCATCGGTGCCGCAGCACGGACACGGGCGTAAAAGAAACCTTGCGCGTCCCGCTGGACGCGCTTTTTTCGCGTGGGTTCCTGAGCGAATGCGAAGTGCGGAGCCTGAGGCGTCAGCCGAAATCCTCTGAGGAGGACTCGCCTATTTCTCGGCAGGTTATTTTTGGCTCGCCGCCACCGGACTCTTTTTTCGGCTCGTAACTTGAAGCCAGCTGAACATAGTTCCCGCTACTCAAACTCATTTTCCGCTAGACTTCCCCCCTAAGGAGCGGCTTCCAAGACAGGTATCTCGCATCCGTTCTGGATGAGCGTCTGCTGGATTGGCGCAAGCATTGCGTTATAGCTCTGGGCGGTGTTCGAGTATGTTGTTGCGGTCGCCTGTATCTGCGCCGGGTTGACTGTCATTGCCAGGGGCGAGAAAGCCATTATCCCGAGGCTCTTGACAAGCGCGTCTCTTGCGTCAACATATTCCTTCGTTTCTTTCGCAAGCTGTTCTGCCAATCCTGGAACTGAATCAAGAAGGGAGTCATATTGCTGGAAGAGCGAACCATTCTCCAGTTCAGGCGGGCAGCCAATGAGGCAAAACCCGTTGTTCTCGGCCCCGGTCATCTGGGGAGTGAAGCTCTCGAGATATTTCGAGGCCTCTCCCGTCTCAAAGCTCCAGTTGCCCAGGTGCATTGAGGTCTCCGCCGGAGGCGCGGGGATTAGCGCCCCGCTTCCGTAGAGCTCCTGAAGGAGCCCGTTTAGTTCTGTTCGGATCCCCTCGCTGTATTTGAGGAGCGCCTGGTAGCTTGCCTGTTCCTCTTCTGAGACAACAAGCCCCGGGTTGCTAAGAGTTATTTCCGAATATGAGTTGAAAAGTTGGACCGCCTTTTCATATTTCGGCTGGATTATTCCGGGAGCGTTCGCAATATGCGCGTTAGTTGTGTCAAGGTTCGCCTGCGTCGAATTCACCTGGGCAAGCCAGTTGTTGTGGTTTGTTATGAGTTCGCCCGCCTTGGCCGCGTCAATTCCCGCCGCATCTTCCCCAATCTGCCGGAAATAATTTACGTCGCTAGTCAAGGCAGTCACATCTGCGTGATAGGGCGCTGCGAAACTGGTTCCGGTACCGCTGAGTGCCTGGGAGAACGCGGCTTCCATTTCCCCGAGTTTCTGCGCAACGCAAGAGGGGTCCCTTACAGGACCGGTCAAGCCGTATGAGGAGAAATCCCCAGGGAGGGCGCAGGTCTCGACTCCTGGGAGCTGTCCTTGTATTTGGAGGACGTTTCCTTGAAGAGTTGCCCCGAAAAGCGCGGTTTCCTGCGCATCCGCCTGTTGGTTGAGAAAATCTAGATAGCTCCCCTGAAGGGGGGTGCAATCATACACTGGAGCGACTGAACCTGATGGCGCAACTGTTCCCGGATTCTCCCCTTCCGGAGAAGTTCTGGGGTCGGCCGCAGGGGCGGATCCCCCGCCTCCGCAGGCGGCAGTTCCTAACGCAAGAAGCAACAGAGTCGGCAGAATCAATTTTTTACCTTTCATTTCTTTTTGTTCACATCCCCGTATTGTTTTGAATGGGGAAAATAGCCCCGAATTTATAAGATTTGCCACTGAAAAAAGGTTAAAAGAACAATTCTGTTCATTGTTTTTCAGTTGGAAGAATTATTGCCTGAGCGAAGTTTTTTCAAAATACAAGAGTCTTTTCCCGTCTTTTGTCATAAGCTCCCCGTATTGAAAAGGCGCCTGTGCTTCCGGCTCGCTCGGAGAATATGAGAACTGGGGAATTGCCCTTGCTTTTGGAGATTTCTGGGAACCTGCCCATGGGGTTCCCCATGGGGTTCCCCAAGGCATTGAAAAAATATCCGCAACATTCGCGTTCCCTCTTTCCAAAAGGGCGGCATTCCTTCTGGGCGCCGTTCTTGTTATTATTCCTTCAGTTGCCGCTTGGACTGGGTTCATTGCAAGGGAATCCTCGTGGAAGGAATATTGTCCCCCTGGACTTGCGAAATAGGGTCCGGACTGCTTTTTTCCCGACCCATACGCCTCCGCGGGATTGTCCCAGTACATTTTCTAGACTATCATTTGCCACTTGCAAGTTTATATATGTTTGGAATTGAGCTCTTCCATAATTTTCCTCAGTTATTCGTTCGATGTTTTTGAGAAGATTTTTCCCACCCGCCCCCTCAACAAGCGCGGATACCATTAATTCTGGCGAGTTTCCCGTTCCTCCTTTTGCCTTCAGAGGAATTATAAAGGGATTTCCCGGCAAGGGAAGGAATGCAGCTTCCCTTTGGAATTGACCCCGTTTTCCTCGGCTGGATTCTCTCCCTTGCCTTGATTCTTCTTGTCTTCAGGAAAAATGTCGAAATTCAGTTCCCCCTCTTCCTTCTGAAGAGCAAGAGGCTCGGGGACTGGGTTTATGAGAAATCCAGGGGCTGGAGGAAAATTGTCGGGCCCGTCTCAGACGCGGGAGTTGTAATCGGATTCGCCGGAATGGTCTTTGTTGTCTATTTCCTTGTAAAAAGCCTGATAAACGTCCTCACTCCTTCCGGAACTTCGGCAGTCTCTATAATAATCCCCGGAGTGCGCGTCCCTGGAAGCCCGGTCTTTCTTCCATTGGTCTATGGGATAATTTCAATTGCAATCCTTGCGATTGTCCACGAACTCGCGCATGCAATAGTTGCCTCGAGCCACGGGGTGAAGCCCAAGTCAATTGCCCTAGCGCTCCTCCTTTTCATACCAGCAGCAGGGGTAGAGATTGATGAGAAGAGGTTGGCCAGAACGCCTCTTCGGACGCGCCTTCGGATTTTCGCTGCCGGAAGCTTTGCAAATTTCCTCACAGCCCTTTTGATACTCGGCCTAGCTTTCCTGATATCAATCCCGGCAAAAGGAAACATTTCTCCCGCAGGAACTGAGATTGTCTCAGTTGACGAGAACTCGCCTGCGTTCGGGAAGCTCTTTCCCGGAGACGTGCTTGTCTCCGTCAACGGAAAAAGCATCCTCGCCCTCGAGGATTTTATTTCCCTTGCAAAGGGTCTGAAACCAGGGGAAACTCTCTCAATTGAAAAAGCGGACGGAACGGTTGTCGAAATTGTCGCAGGCCCGAGGGAGGATTCTCCGGACAAGGGGCGAATTGGCGTCACGACAAACCAGAAAATTTCAATGACTCTTTTCGGAAAAATCCTCGTCTGGCTCCTCGGCCTCTTCAACTGGGTCTTTAGCCTCAATATTGGAGTCGGACTAATCAACTTATTCCCGTTCCCAATAATGGATGGCGGGAGAATGTTCTCGGGAGTAATGGAGCACTTTTTCGGGGAGAAAAAGGGGAAAAAAGTCAGCAAATGGGCTTTTTGGGTATTTGGGCCTCTATTAGCGCTCAATATAATTATTCCAATAGTAAAAGCGGTATTTTTCAGTTAGGGAAGTTGTCACCACTTTAAAAGAAACAGTCATATATATAAAGGAGTTAAACCCATATATAGTTTTACGCGCAATGCAGAACGCACAGTTTTGTCCATTGTGTGTCCAGATATAATTGGGAGAATTAAAGGAGGAATAGACGGATGGCTCGCTCGACAAACACACCAGGAAAAGAATTTGAAAACCCTTATGCGCAGGAGCTTTTGGCAGAGCTCGGGGGCGCGAAAAGCATTGACATTGTGACCCTTTTGAAGCGCCACAAGGAGGTCGACGAGTTCAAGCTTGCCGATCGCCTGAAAATGGATGTCAAAGCTGTCAGAAGGATTCTCTATAGGTTGTATGAGAATAAACTCGTCTCCTTCCGCAAAATGAAGGACGAGACAAGGGGCTGGCATGTTTATTTTTGGCGCCTCGAGCATGGGCGGATAGGAAAGCTCATGGGCGAGAGGAAGGAAAAATCCCTAGGGAACCTCAGGGAACAGTTGGAGCATGAGAGGAACAATCAATTCTACAAATGCCAGAACGGCTGTGTGCGCGTGGTTTTTGAAAAAGCTTTCGAGAACAATTTCGTCTGCAGCGAGTGCTCTGGGAAACTCGCGTTCTTCGACAATAGCACAATAATAAAGCAGATCAGGGAATATGTCAACCAAAAGGACACTGTTATCGGGGGCTAGTCAACTCCTGGAACGGGCTGTTTGGGGCAATCGGTTTAATATCTAGTACCGCCTATATTCCCGAATGGATAAGAAAGCGAAAATACTTTCCCTGGTTGTAGCAGTCTTCGTCATTGTGGTCGCAGGAGTCCTTCTTTTCAGGCAGCTCTCCTTTTTGGCTCCGCCTGTTGGGTGCACTGAAGAGGCAAAGCTCTGCCCTGACGGAAGTTCTGTCGGGCGCGTTCCCCCCAGGTGCGAGTTCGCCCCCTGCCCGGGCGGTAATTCCCAGGTTCCGAATCCCGCATCAGTCTACTGCGAAAAAATTGGCGGAACTCTTGAAATTATCCAAGAGGAGCCGGGACCTAACGGAGGGGGGCAAGTTGGGATTTGCGCCCTTCCCGGAGGGAAAGTGTGCGAGGAATGGACCCTTTATCGTGGGGAGTGTTCCGGTTTCCCGGGAGCGGACAGGACTGAAAAACTGAATCCTGCGGGAGAGAAGCTATGCTCGGCTCCAACCGACTGCGTTCCCGCCGGAGGATGCCATCCGACCGAGTGTGCTAATTACAGGTATGTCAAGACGGATGACGGAAGAATGTGCGCCGCTGTCTGTCTCGGGCCCCTTGATTGCGGGGCCGGAAGATGCGAGTGCGTTGAAGGGTCTTGCGAAGTTGTGTCAAACGGCTAGGGAAGGAGCTTCTTTATTTCCTTCATAATGCACTTGTCCTCAACAGTTGCGAGGCCGGCCTTTCTTGCATTCTCAAGGGAGGGGGAAATTATCCCCTCCTGAAGCCAGACTGCTTTTGCCCCAATTCTTATTGCGGACTCTACAATTTCCGGGACTGCTTCTGGCCTTCTGAAAACATCGACAACGTCAATCTCCCCGGGGATTTCTTCCAGGGAAGGAAAGCATCTTCTCCCGAGCATCTCCTTCTCGTTAGGGTTCACCGGGAAAATTTCCCTGCCCTCTGAAATCAAAAAGCGGGCGACAACGTTGCTCGCCCTCTCCTCCGAAGGAGAGAGCCCGACAATCGCGATTCGCTTCAGACCGAGGAGTTCTTTCTCGTCCATTTCCCTACATCCGGAACATTTTCGCAATTATTGAATCGAACAGCTTGTCTGGGAGGGCCCATTTCAGAAAAACCGCAAGTCCCACAGGCCCTGCAACTAGATATCTCGGTTTCGGGTTTTTTGAATGGCATGCTTCGAAAATCGCCTTTCCGACGGAATCGGGCGAGAGGCCGTTTTCTGCGGAAGTCTTGTTTAACTCGGCCCGCCTCCGGTAATACTCGGCATATGGGGATGTCTTGTTTGTCATTATCTTGTCGGAGGTCATAAGGGCGTTTCTTGAGAAATTTGTCTTAATTGGCCCGGGCTCTATTACGGAGACCTTCACTCCAAAAGGTCTCATCTCCAGCCGGAGAGCGTCTGAAATTGCCTCTACTGCGAACTTGCTCGAGGAATATGCGCCGGTGAAGGGGAAGGAAATTTTCCCGACAACTGAACTGACGTTCACTATCCTCCCCCTGCTCGCCCGTATCAACGGAAGCGCTTCCCGCGTTGTTTCGACAAGGCCGAAAACGTTTGTCTCGAATTGCTCCCTGAACTCCTTTTGGCCAATATCCTCAATCGCTCCGAAGAGACCGTATCCGGCGTTGTTCACAAGGGCGTCCAAGCGTCCCTCTTTTTTCCCTACCAAGGAGATTGCCTTTTTTATTGAGGAGGATTCGCATACGTCAAGATAGACCATTTCGCATCCGGGAATCTTTGCGCGCGTTTTCCGAAATCCCGCATACACTTTCCATCCTTTTTTCGAAAAAATCTCCGCAGCCGATTTCCCGATTCCGGAGGAGGCGCCAGTTATCAGCACTACTTTTTTTCCTTCCATTGGGGAAGGGGTGAACGGGTCCCTAAATAAACCCTTTTCTTCGGAGATAGTGGGGAAGTTCCGATATTGAATCAATTGTCTCGGCAAGCTCTTCTAGTTCCGCCTTCTTCCCGCTTCCCGAAAGGACTCCGAGGGGGATGCATCCGGCCCTTCTTGCTCCAATTGCGTCAATCGGGGCGTCCCCCAGGCAGATTGTCTCTTCAGGCAGAACTCCCAGCTCCTCGCAGGCCGATTTGAAGGGCGCGCCCGACATCTTCCCCCCGGGAAAATCTTCGGCTGATTTTATTGAGAGGAAATTTCCGATTATCCCCGAGCGCTCGAGGAAAATCCTCATGTTCCGTTCAGGCGCCCCGGACACTGCCCCGATTCTTACCTTGTTTTTTGAGAGCAGGTCCAATGTCTCCACCGTCCCTGGAAAAAGCGGGAACCTTTTGATTTCGGCGAGGAACCTCTCCGGAAGCGTCTTTTTGAAGAGCGCTTTTTTTTCCCCAGAGAGCCCAAAATGCTCCCCAATCTCCTCAGGGGATTTCCCGAGAATCCGGACCGCCTCAATCGGGGGGACTTGCCTCCCCAAAAAGTCTGAGAGGACCCTTGAAAGTAAGGAGGAGGTTGTCTCAACAGAATTGAAAACGGTTCCGTCAAGATCGAATATTGCCCCCCGGATTCCCATTATCTACGCGCAAACCCCCGGTTTTTAAAAGAGGATGGACGCTGAAAACCGGCAATGAAGGGGAGAAGGGCGGTTCTGTTCGATTTCGGAGGCACCCTTGCGGACACGGAAGGGGTGGTTCTTCCCGCTCTGAACTCTGCTCTGCGGAAATCCGGATTGGGGGAAATCGGCGAGGGCGAATTCCTCTCCCTTTTCTCCGGCCCTTTCCACGAGAATCTTCCGAAAAGGTTCCCTGAACTTCGGGACCAGAAAAGGCTCTCGGATTTTTCAATTGATTTTAACGGGGCGAAAATGGGCGCAGTTCCCTCCCTTTTTCCCGGAATTGCGGGGCTTTTGGGGGGGTTATCAGAAAGCGGATTCTCCCTTTATGTTGTCAGCGCGGCGAACGAAGAGTTCATCAAAAAAACTCTCTCGGAAGGGGGAGTGCTCGACCGCTTTCAGGGGATATTGGGGGTTGAGAGCGGCAAATCAAAGCTTGAAAAAATAAGAAAGGTGTTCGCCCTCGGGGGTTTCCTTCCCGAGAACTGCGCATATGTCGGGGACACGTCAGGCGACATTCTTGACGCAAAGAGCGCGGGAATTTCCCAGATAGCGGTCCTCTGGGGATACTATGACAGGGAAGAACTCGGAGGGGCGGGAGCGAAGCATTTCGCGGAAACCGCAGAAGAGGTCGCTTTGCTCTGCGGAAGTATTTTGGGGAGGGACTAGGATGGCTGGGCGGGCGCTTCTCCTCCTCTCGGGCGGAATAGACTCTCCGGTGGCGGGCCTTCTCGCAAAGAGAGCCGGCCTCGAAGTTTCCGCAATACACTTCTCTTCAGAACCCCTCGTAGGCCCGGACACCCGAATCAGGTGCGAAAAGTTGGCGGATTTCATGGGAATTCCCTTGCACACCGAGAACATTTCGGGGGATCTCGAGACCCTTGCCAACTCGGAAAAATACTCCCTCTATTTCGTCCTCCAAAAGCGCCTTTTCCTGAGGAGAGCGGGAGAATTCGCAAGAATTCGCGGCATTCCCGCGCTCATAACCGGGGATTCGATTGGCCAGGTCTCGAGCCAGACTCTCACCAACCTCTCCGTTGTGGATTCGGCCACCCCGCTACCAGTCCTACGGCCCCTGATTTCAATGGACAAGGAGGAGACAATTGCCCTTGCGAGGAAATTCGGGACCCTTGAACTCTCGAGGGGCCCTGAAGCCTGCTGCGTTCTCGGGCCAAAACACCCCGCGACCGGGGCAAGGCTTGGGGATGTCCTCTCTATTGAGAGGAACTTGGGCAAGAATTGAGTTTGCGCGAAATCTGGAGCGCCAAAATCTATCGGGTGAATTGCGCGAAAGGTTAAATAGGGAAAAACCGGGAGTCTTTTGAAAATGCCAAAGGTGGAATTCGCGGACAATTCGGGAAAAACTGTTGAAGCTGAAGCAGGGGAACCCCTGATAACTGTCTGCAAGAAGAGCGATTCGAAAATTGTTTTCGGGTGCGAGGCCGGAGTGTGCGGAACTTGCATAATAAACGTCCTCTCCGGGGCGGAGAACCTCTCGGCTCCTGAGGAGGGCGAGAAGGATTCCCTGATAATGTTCGGGGCAAAGGAGAACCAGAGATTGGCTTGCCAGTGCAAGGTTAATGGCGACGTCAGGATTGAAAAAGGGACGGATGTCTGAAAACTATAAACTGTCCGGAGGCTCTTTCTGAAAAATGGTTGAGAACAAGAAACATTTCCGCTTTCCCCTTGACCTCGGATTTTCCGATGTCTCCCTCTACGTTTTCACGTCGCTAATGGTCCTCGGGAACATCATTTTCCCCTGGCTTGTCCACACAATTCCCCAAGGAGGGCTCAAGTTCCTTCCGATTTATTTCTTCGTCCTGATCGCTTCATACAAGTTCGGACTGAAGGCCGGGCTTATGACTGCGACAATCTCCCCTCTTGCGAACACTTTCCTCACCGGAATGCCTCCGGCCCAGATGCTCCCGATAATTCTTGTCAAAGGCGTCCTATTGGCAATTTTCGCATACATGCTTTCCTATGGGACAAGAAAGCTCTCAATTGCGAACCTGGTGCTAACGGTCCTCCTCTATCAGGCAGCGGGAATCCTCTTTGAAACGGCGTTCTATGGAAGCTTCCTAAAGGCGCTCTCCGACTTTACAATCGGCTGGCCGGGCCTCCTTATCCAGGTTTTCGGTGGGTATCTTGTCCTCTGGCTTCTCGGCGGATATTCCCCGAAAAAATGAGCTGGGACTAGTCCACAACCTTTGCCCTTTTCGCAATTGCGTCTATCTTCGCCCAATCGAGGTTCTGAAAATAGCTCTCAATGTACGCCTTCCGATCGCTTCCGAAATCAATGAAATAGGCGTGCTCATAGACGTCTAGCGCCGCCAAGGGAATTGCCCCCCAGACGCCTCCCTGGTTGTGGGCGTCACCGGTATAGTTGTGGAGCCTTCCGTCTGATGGGTCATATGCCAGTATTGCCCAGCCACGAGCCGACATTCCGCAGGCAATGAACTCCGCCTTCCAGTTCTCAAA